>OKDH01000001.1_pt1 | contig 100792 bp, 100 predicted proteins | sample 1610621 | NCBI WGS metagenome assembly OKDH01 (sample SAMN04436668, study PRJEB24849) | human gut metagenome | biome: human gut; feature: NICU; material: stool | host: Homo sapiens | place: USA: Saint Louis, MO | collected 2010-06-11
CATGCGTCTGTCTCCCGTTGCCCCCGTACTGGCCCTGATGCTTGCTGCCTGCAGCGGCCCTGAGGCGGCTGCACCGGCGGCCCCTGCTTCCACTGACCCGGCAGCGACGCCGGCCGCACCTGCGGCTGCCGTTGCGGACCATTCCACCTCTCTTACGCGCGACGAGACCGGCATGCATATCGATTGCCAAGGCACCCGCCTGCACCTGGCGGCCCAGCCCACCCAAGACACGGACGCTTCCCGGCTGACCACGCTGGAAATTGAAAAGGACGGCGCACGCCAGGCCATTGCTGCGCCCAAGGAGATGGACGGCTATACCGCCGTTGGCCTGGCCTGCGTGCAGGACCGCAGCGGTACGCCGTACTTCGTCGTGCAGTACGGTGAACTGCCGTTCGGCTGCAGCTTCTGCGAGTGGTACTACCTGTACGACGCCAGTGGCCGCCAGTTGACCCACAGCACACCGCCGCTGCGCGGCGCGGAAGGCGAAGAGCAGGAGCCCAACAACGACGAGTACGAGAAGTTGATCGACTCGCTCGGCATCAAGCACCCGGAGGTGAACTACATCGAAGACTGAGCGCAGCGGCAGGACGTCGCACGCGCGCTGTGAACGCAGCACTGCAGTACCGCAGTACCAGAAGTACCAGGAGCAGTACCCCTTAAGGAAATTCCCTTTTTCATAGAATGGATAGCACAGAAATGGCAGACATCTACCAGGACATGGTCCAGCCCCGCGGGGCGGCCTACAGCAGTGACCGCATCAAATCGTGGAGCCACTACCGCGAGCCGATCGACCAGAGCGACGGCCGCCTGCATGGCAACTCCCGCCGGTGGGGCGATGCGACTCCGGAAGTACAGTCACGGGTGATCGACACGATCATCGAGTCGGCGCGCGAGAAGGGACTGACCCCACGCGAAACGGCGCACGTACTGGCCATCGCCCGCGTTGAATCGGGTTTCAACCCCGATGCCGCCGCTGGCACCACCTCGGCCTCGGGCCTGGGCCAGTTCATCGACAAGACCGGCAACCACTACCACCTCAACAACCGCAACCGCTTCGACGTCGGCGCACAGTCCGACGCACTGGTTGACCATTACATCGATAACCGCACGCTGGCGCACAAGCGCGGCCAGGGTGAGGAGTACATCTACAAGTACCATCACGACGGCCCGACCCGTGATTACGGCGGCCTCGCCCTGTCTGAAAAGAAAGTGATGCCGTACGTGGACAAGTACGAGCGGTTCGTGGAGCAGCGCCTGGGACTGACCCACGGCCAGTCCCAGGGCAGCCACGCGGCCCCCGCCGTAGCTGCGGCCACGCACGCGCAGGCCAAGCCGGCAGCGGTGCATGCCGAAGGCCAGACCCGCACCTTCGAGCAGACGATGCAGGTGATGCTGCCCCCGCAAAACGGGGTCAAGCCGCACATTACCGGTGAGTTCGGCGAACACCGCGCGCACAAGCCGCACGGTGGCACCGACTTCAACTATGTCGGCGGCCAGCACGGCCGTAATCTGCAGCACCCGACCGTCAACGCGCCGATCTCCGGAACGGTGACGTTCGTCGGTGGCGACTATGGTACGGTGAAGATCAGGGATGCACAGGGCAACTCGCACGAGATCCTGCACCTGCAGTCGACCCAGGTGAAGGAAGGCCAGCCGATCAAGGCGGGTGAGCCGATCGGTACCATGGGCGGCCGTGGCCCGGGCGGTGCGGGTCAGTATGCCCAGCACGTGCATTACCAGTTGAAGAATCCGCACGGCAAGCTGATCAGCCCGCAGGACTTCTGGGACCACGGCAAGCTGAAGGAAACCGGCAAGGGTGGCCATTCGCATGACGCCGACCACAACGGTGTGCTGCGCCAGGGGGCCAAGGGCGAGGAAGTGACTGCGCTGCAGAAGGAACTCAACCGCCTGGGCGTGCGCGACGGCCAAGGCAACCCGCTGAGCGAGGACGGCAAGTTCGGTGCCAATACCAGGGACGCACTGATCGCCTACCAGAAGCAGCACGGGCTCTCCGCCGATGGCGTGGCGGGTCCGGCGACGCTGGGCAAGCTGGCCGAAGGCCGCAGCCATGCCGAGGCGGCGCCGAAGGGGCCGCAACTGGGCGACAAGGCGCATCCGGATACGCCGCTGCACAATGCGATCCGCGGCCACATGCCGGGCATGATCTGCAACGAGATGAGCGCGCATGTGACCGCCCAGGCCAAGGCCGCCGGCATCGATTCGCCGGAAAAGCTGCAGGGCGTCACCGTGCAGGATGGCAAGGCCTTCGTCGTGGGCACCGTTCCCGGCTTCCGTACTGCGGTGGACATGACCCAGACGGCACCGAGCCTGCAGGAGACCAGCGCTGCAATGCTGGCCAAGCACGAGCCTTCGCAGCAACACGTGCAGGACGAGCAGCAGCGGGTGGCCATGGGCCGTTGACCACTGCGTGTGAAGAAGTGTGTGGTAAAGGAGGCCGGCCGGAGTAATCCGGCCGGCTTTTCCGTTCATGGGGCAAGGACATACACGGATGCCGTTTCGCATGATGCACAGCACCGCCATTGCAAGGCACGGCGTCCACATGAGCCGTGTGCTGCGGTGGCGCAACGCATGGCAGTGGGGAGGGCTGGCACTGCTGCTCTGGCTGTTGCCACTGCCAGTGCTGGCGGCGGTCCCGATTCCGGCACTGGACGACCCGGTGGTGGACACCGCCAACGCGCTGTCCGCCAGCACCCGCGCAACGCTGCGCGAGCAGGCATTGCAGCTGCAGGCACGCAAAGGCGCGCAACTGCAGGTGCTGGTGGTGCCCAGTGTTGGCGATGACGGCATCGAAGCCTTTGCACAGCGTGTCTTCGACCAGTGGCAGCTGGGCCGCGCCGGTGTCGATGACGGGGTGTTGCTGCTGGTGGCGGTGCAGGACAGGCGCGTACGCATCCAGACCGGCTATGGCCTGGAAGGCACCATTCCCGATGCCTATGCCGCGCGCATCATCGACAAAGCGATCGTGCCGCGCCTGCGCGAAGGAGACCTGGACCAGGGCATGCTGGATGGCAGCAAGGTGCTGGTGGCGCTGATCGATGGCGAGCCGCTGCCGGCCCAGGAGGATTCATCCGCACGCAACCTGTTGCCAGCGGATTGGCGCACAGGGGATTCGGTCGTTGCCCTGACGTTGCTGGTGGGGTTCCTGGCCGGTCTGTGGCGATCACCGCCACGCCTGCTGGCCACCAGGACCGAGGCCGAGTTCAGCGGTAAGCGCCGTGAGCGGCGGCGCAAGGCACTGGCAGCCAATGCGGCAATGCCCAGGCCGAATTGGCCGACATTGCCTGCCTGGGGCAGACCGTTGCTGGTAACGGCAGTGATGGCCGCTGGGTTGGTTTCGGCGACGCTGCTGCTGCCGCGGCATGTGCTGCCTGCGCTGTTCTTCGTGCTGTTACCGGCCGTACCGGTGGCGGCGCTGCTGGGGTGGTGCTGGCGTCGCAGCCGTGGTGTGCGCATCGTGCTGTCCGGCATGTTGGCCGTCAGTATCGGTTTCTTCATGGTGATGCTGGTCCGTGGTCAGTTGCCGCCCAGCCTTGCCCTGCACACGTTGCTGAACCTGGCGGTCGCCATTGCCGCCATGCTGGTGTTCTTCCTGGTGCAGGCCGGCCGCGCGCGCTGGCGGAAGAACCGCAACAGCTTCGCCGTGCGCCTGGTGGTGCTGGTGCTGTTGACCGGCGGCTATGCGCTGGGCGCGCTGCTGGCCATCGACCGGGCCGGCGACGAGAACGCACGCGTGTTGGCGACGATCGTGTCCTGCGCAAGCACGCTGTTCCTGTACTTCATCTGGGTGTTCACCCTGCTGCCCGGCGAAAAAGCACGCAGCGGACAAAGGTCGTCCCAAGGCTACCGTTCCTCGTCCAGCACCTCGTCGTCGAGTTCGTCCTCGAGCAGTTCCGGCGGCTGGTCCGGTGGCGGTGGTCGCAGCGGCGGCGGCGGCGCTTCGGGCAGCTGGTAGCTCAGGCCGCCCACACCCGCCAGCCCAGCGCCGCATCGCGCAGCTCGCCGCTGCCGCTCACATCACCCACCTGCAGCTGCACGCCCTGCGCATTGGGCAGGTCCTTCTGCTCGGGGAACCAACGACGGTCGGCGGCGACGATGATCAGCAGGCCCTCGTCGTCGCCCATCGGCGCGAACTGCGGCGACGGCGGGCTGATCGGCTGCAGGCCGAAGCGCTGGCTGGACTGTTCGCGCACCGCATCGACATCGTGGCTGGGCAGGCCAACCTCGCTCAGGCAGGTCAGCTCGCTGCCATGGAACACGCCTTCGCGCGCGCTGGCCGGCAAGCGACGGCGGCCGATCAGTTCAAGGATCAGGCCGTCCGGGCCGGTGAAGTACACCGACTGCGACTGCCAGCTGCTCTCCAGCGCGAAGTAATCCAGGCCCTCAGGATTACGTTGCAGCGGGGTACGTTCGCGCAACCAGGCCATCGCCTCGCCGAAGCGGTTGTCCGGTACGTTGAAGGCCAGGTGCACGCCACCGACGGGGTGATCACCCGCCGCCTGCAGTTCGATCGTGCTCCAGCCGATGTGCACATGGTTGCCGACCACGCGCTGCTGCAGCACATCGTGGAAATACGCGGCGACGGTGGCGACGTCGGACACCGGCAGGGTGAGGTGAAGCAGGCGCATGACCGATTCTCCATGGACGCGCTCACTGTAGCGCTGGGGACTGCCCGGCGGCCACTAGCGCAGTGACTGGTTGAAGAATCGTATTGCGGCGTCCACTGCCTGCGCGTGGGTCTGCGCCTTCGGCACCGATGTGCTGCACAGGTCCTGCAGCCGCTGTTGTCCGGTCGGGGTGCATGCGGCGAGGAAATCGTAATGGCCGACACCGGGCAGCACCTGCAGTGCAGCGCCCGCAATCGCCGCACGCGCAGCCTCGCCATTGGTCTGTGGTGGCGCGACCGTGTCCGCTTGGCCCAGCACGATCGACACCGGCTGTTTCAGCGAGGAGAGCTGCTCGGGCGCAAAGGCCTGCACGATTGCCGGCGCCAGCAGGAACACCGCGCGCACGCCGGGAATGGCGCGTGCGTCGTTGGCGTGGGACATCCATGGCGATAGCTCGGGCGACGCCGCAGCGGCAACGCGCGCCTCCATCGTGTGCGTTGCCGCCTCCTGTTGGGGCCGGCAGACGCCGTCATCCGGATGTGCGGTACAGAAGTCCCGCAATCGCTGCAGGTCCGGTCGCGCACCGGCTGCCAGCAGCGCGGTGTAGCCACCGGCCGAGAAGCCGGCGACCCCCAGGCGCTCAGGATCGACATGCGGGCCCAGCACCGGATCAGCTTGCACGGCCGCCAGTGCGGCACGCAGGTCATCGGCGCGCAACCAGGTCAGAAGGCTGCCGGGCAGGGTCATGGTGTCAACGCCGTTGTTGCCTGGATGATCCACCGCAATCACCAGATATCCGGCCCGCGCCAGCGCCGTGCCCAGCCAACCCATCATGCGCGCGCTGCCGCCGTTGCCATGCGAGAGCAGCAGGGTCGGCAGGCGAGCTCCGGCGACCGGCGCATCCTTGGCCGACCGGCCGACGTGGAACAGCGGCGCGTCGGGTGGACCGATGGTCAGCGCGCTTTCGCGGCTGCCGGCCTGTGCCGGATACCAGACCGTGTAGCGCAGCGCGTCGCGGTGCCCTGCGTCGCGCACGGCGGCGCTGGCCAGCGTCGTCGTGCCGTGGCGCTCGCCGGCGACGCCGCTTTCGCGGGCGGCGCCGACGCTCGCGAACGCCAGCAGCATTCCTCCCAGCACAGCAGCGGTCATGCGCATCTTCAACTCCTTGTCAGTGGTGACGTTCTTCCACCGGCAGCCAGATCTCCACGCCGCCGTTGCCGCTGTGCTCGTCGAACCGGGCGTCGTAGCGCTCCAGGTCCGGCGCATCGGCAAGGCTCAGGTTGGACGCAGGGAGATAATGATCCAGCAACCAGAACCAGGTCGAGCGGATGGCCGAGATGTGTCCGCCGTGCCAAGCCACCAGGTAGCGGCGCGCCGGGATGTCCACGCGTCGCCAGTGCGCAGGCACGCTCGGCACCGTGCTTGCCGGTAGTGCCGCAATGTAGTCGAAGCCACCATCGTCATCACTGTTGCAGCACACGCCGAAGCTGACCGGTGCCGGCGTCGGCCACTCGCGGTTGAGCTGGGCCCATTGGCCCGGAATCGCGCCGCTGCTGTCGCGGGTATGCCGCATGCCGACGCCTGCCAGCTGGAACGCGGGCGTATCGAGCAGCCGGGGGGCTTCAATGCAGGCTGACGGGGCCTCGTCCAGGCGGATCGCCTGCACCAGCGTCAGCCCATCGGTGCCCTGTTCGCGTACCCGTTCCGGTGTCTGCCCGAACTGTTCGCTGAAGGCACGGGTGAAGGCAGCATGGGTGGTGTAGCCGGCCCCCAGCGCCACCTGCAGGATGTCGCCCGCGCCGTTGGCCAACCGCTGCGCGGCAGCGGTCAGGCGGCGCCCGCGAAGGTAGCGCACCACCGAGGTGCCGGTGCGGGCCTGGAACAGGCGTGACAGATGAAACGGCGACAGGCCGGCCGCAGCGGCGATGTCGGCCAACGCCAATGGCTGGTCCGCATGGGTTTCGATGTACCACAACGCCTTGCCTGCCGCGCTCATCCTGCCGTTCCCCGCATCCAATGCCGGCACAGTAGCGGATCGGCAGGCGCGGCGTTTAGCAGTTCTTGCGCTGCCGGGGCTTTGCGTCTGCCTGCGTACCGGCAACAATGCGTGCTTCATGGACGTGATGGGGGGCAGGGAGATGCGATCGACGACGGGGGATGCCAGGCCAGCGGAGCCCGGCCGATGATCGAGATGATCGAAATGCTGCTTGCCCTCTGGGTACTTCCCAGTCTGTTGACCCTGGCGCTGATGCTGCCGATGTTGTTCGGCGCGCCACGGTGGCGCGGCAACCCCTGGGTGTACCGTGTCGGCTTCGCGTTGCTGGGCGGGTTTCTGACACCGACGTTGTTGGGGGCCGGTCACGGTGGGTTGCCGTGCGCGACTATCGGCGGGCTGGTGATGATACTGACGCAGCTGCAATGGATCGGCGATCTGCAGGTCGACTTCATGGGGATCGGGATTCGCAACAGGGGCATCTGGATCATGTCCACCCCCGCCTTGGTGGTGTTCGCCGCCATGATGTTCGTTCCGCTGCGAACGGCACGGCCGGCCCGATTCGGCTTTGGCGACGACGCCAACGGCTAGCCGCTGTGTGCGGGGTGGGGCGTGGGTCTGCATTGCCACCCATGCATGGCGTGGATCTACGGATGAGTCCTGGCAGGGGCCAACCTTGGTTGGCGCATCAAGCTGTCGTACTGACGTCATGCCTCCTTCACACATCGCGCCGAGACTGCGCGCCTTGTCCAGGCCTGTTGTGTGCGCACAGGTGCTGGCCCTGTCGCGCCCTCCCGGAGCCCTGCCGTGCATCGTTCGAAGCTTTCGCGTTCCATCCTCCTTGCCCTTTGCATGGCCAGCGCAGGAGGCGCGATCGCAGCGGAGGCCGATGCCGTCGATGCCGCCGGCGGCAGCCGCGCCGCGCCCACCCAGCTCGACGCGATGCTGGTCACCGGTACGCGCGCGTCCAACCGCACCCAGTTCGAAACGCTGGCGCCGGTGGATGTGTTCAGCAAGGAAGACATCACGTCCGTCGAATCCACCGACCTGAAGGACGTGCTGGCCCAGCTGGTGCCGTCGTTCGTGGTGCAGCGCCTGCCGATGGCGGACGGCCAGGTGTTCGTGCGTCCGGCCACGCTGCGTGGCCTGTCGCCGGACCAGACCCTGGTGCTGGTCAACGGTCGCCGCTTCCATCGCAGCGCGCTGCTCGGCAACCGCGGTGCGCAGGCGGCTGATCTGGCACAGATTCCCACCAGTGCGATCAAGCGCATCGAAGTGCTGCGCGATGGTGCGTCGGCGCAGTACGGCTCGGATGCCATCGCCGGTGTCATCAACATCATCCTCGAGGATGGCCCGGGTAGCGAGATCACCGCCGGCTATTCGCAGTACGCGCAGGGCGACGGTGCCTCGCGCGATTTCAGTGTGCGCACCGGTTGGTCGCTAGGCGACTATGGCAGCCTGGTGCTGTTCGCCGAATCGTCCAACTCCGACGCTACCTCGCGCACGCGCCAGCGCCCGGACGCGATCGCCTTCCAGGCTGCCCATCCCGAGCTGGACGTGCCCAATCCGGTACAGCGCTGGGGCCAGCCGGAACTGGAAAGCCGCCGCGTCGGCTTCAACGTGAAGGCCCATGCCAACGACACGCTGGAGCTGTATGCGTTCGGCCTGTACAGCCACAGCGATGGCGTCAGCGATTTCAACTGGCGCAACCCGGACACCACCACCGGCGCCTATCGCACCACCGCCATCTTCCCGGGCTGGAACCTGCGCTCGCTGTATCCAGTCGGCTTCAGCCCGCAGTACGGCAACGTGCAGAACGACCTGCAGCTGGTCGGTGGCCTGCGCGGCGAGATCACGCCGAAGCTGCGCTGGGATGTCAGCGCCTCGTATGGCCGCAACGCCATCGACTATCGCCTGAAGAACTCGATCAATGCCTCGCTCGGCCCGGCCAGCCCGACCGACTTCGATCTCGGCCGCCTGACCCAGACCGAGAAGAACGCCAACGCCGACTTCAACTACGAGTGGGACGTGGCCGCGCTGTCCCAGCCGATCAACGTCGCCTTCGGTGGCGAGTTCCGCCAGGAGACCTACCAGGTGCGCGCCGGTGATCCGGCCTCGTACGCGGTGGGTCCGGGCGCGGCCGCGGGCCTGGAGGCCAACTCCAATGGCGCGCCGGGCTTCTCGGCCAGCCAGGCCGGGCAGTGGAGCCAGCGCAGCAGGGCCGCCTACGTGGACATGGAAGTGCCGCTGGGCGAGCGCTGGAGCATCGGTGCGGCCAGCCGCTACGAGGACTTCTCCAGCTTCGGCAGCACACTGGACGGCAAACTGTCGGCGCGCTTCGCGATCACCCCGGACGTCGCCCTGCGCGGCACCGTGTCCACCGGCTTCCGCGCGCCGACGCCGGCGCAGCTCAACACCACCAGCACCACCCAGGGGTTGGATACGCGCACGCTGCAGATCTTCACCAGCGGCCGCCTGTCGCCGAACGATCCGCTGGCGCAGCTGCTCGGTGCCAGGCCGTTGAAGCCGGAAGAATCGCGTACCGCATCGCTGGGCCTGACCTGGCGCACCGACCTGGGCCTGTCCGGCTCGGTGGATGTCTACCAGATCAAGCTCACCGACCGCTTCAGCCAGTCGGCCAGTTTCGCCATTCCGGCCGGTACGCCCAATCCGCTGGGCTATACCTCGGTGAACTACTTCACCAACGACTTCGACACCACCACCACCGGCGTGGACGTGGTCGGCAACTACCTGCGCGATCTCGGCGCGGGCCGCATGACGCTGACCCTGGCCTACAACTACAACCGCACCCGCGTGGACAACGGCAGCACCTCGGTGGCCACCAACGAGACCCAGCGCGTGCTGTTCGAGGATCGCCTGCCCGAGCACAAGGGCAGCCTGACCGGCAGCTGGGACATCGGCGCCTGGTCGCTGATGGCACGCATGCGCTACTACGGCGCCTGGACCGATTCCAGCGGCAATGCAGTGGGCGATATCTACCAGCGCTTCGGCGCGATGAGCTTCCTCGACCTGGCCGTCGGCTATCGCATCAACGAACATCACAGCCTGCGCGTCGGTGCCGACAACGTATTCGACCGCTATCCGGACGAAGCCACCTTCCAGGCCAGTCGCGGCCTGGTCTACTCGCGCAACGCGCCATACGACACCGACGGTGCCAACCTGTACGCACAGTACCGGCTGAGCTTCTGATGGACCCGGCCCGCCGCTCCCTGTTGCGTGCCGGCACCTTGCTGCCGGCCGCAGCCGCACTTTCTTCACTGCCGGCCATGGCTGCGACGCGTTACGCTGCGTCCATGCAGATTCCCGCAACGACCGCGGCGCCGGACGTGCTGGCCCGCGATGAAAACTACTGGGCCGCCGTGGCCAGCCACTTCGATGTCACCGACGAAGTGAACCATCTGGAGAACGGCTACTGGGGCGCGATGGGCCGCGAGACGCTGGCCAGCTACCAGCGCCACACCGCGGAAGTGAACCGAGGCAATGCCTGGTATGGCCGCCGTGAGTTCCCGGCGCAGTACATGGCGGTGCAGCGGCAGGTGGCCGAACTGCTGGGCGTGGGCGCCGACGAGATCGCACTCACCCGCGGTGCCACCGAGGCGATGCTGGCGCTGATCGGCGGCTACACCCGCCTGCAGCCTGGCGACCAGGTGCTGTACGCCGACATCGACTACGACAGCATGATCGGCGCGATGCGCTGGCTGCAGCAGCGCCGCGGCGTGCAGGTCGAGCGCATCGCGCTGCCGGCCGTGCCCGACCATGCGCAGATCCTGCAGGCCTACGAGGCCGCGTTCGCGCGGCTGCCACGCCTGAAACTGGTGCTGCTGACCCAGGTCAGCCATCGCCATGGACTGGTGCTGCCGGTGGCCGAAATCGCCGAACGTGCGCGCGCACGCGGCATCGACGTGATCGTTGATGCAGCACACGGGTTTGGCCAGATCGACTACGCGGTGCCGCAGCTCAAGGCCGACTTCGTTGGCATCAACCTGCACAAGTGGATCGGTGCACCGGTCGGCGTCGGCGCGATGTATGTGCGCAAGGGCCGCGTTGCGGACCTGGAGTCGTACATGGGCGAGACCGACGATGGCCGCGTGGGCAGCCGTGTGCACACCGGTACGGTCAACTTCGCCGCTTACCTGGCGCTGCCGGAAGCGATCGCGCTGCACCAGCGCATCGGCGCGGCCAACAAGCAGGCGCGCCTGCGCTACCTGCGCGAGCGCTGGACCGTGCCTGCGCGGCAGATGGCGCATATCGAAGTGCTGTCTTCGCCTGATCCGGCGCTGGCCAGCGCATTGGCCAGCTTCCGCCTGCGCGGCCACACCTCGGTAGAACAGAATCAGGCACTGCAGAAGCGCTTGCTGGATGAGCATCGGATCTTCACCACCCATCGCGATGGCCTGGAGTCGGGCGCCTGCGTGCGGGTGACACCGTCGGTGTTCACCCGGCCGGCGCAGATGGATGCGCTGGTGCAGGCTCTCGCGGTCCTGGTCTGACCCTGCTTTGGTAGGTGCCAACCTTGGTTGGCACATTCCCACTGTGCGGTGAAACCTTCCGCCGGCCAGCGGCCGGCACTACCGACCGGGTAGGGGCCGACCGTGGCACGGCACATCACCCTGCTTTGGTAGGTGCCAACCTTGGTTGGCACATTTCAACCGCACCGGGGAATCGTCCGCCGGGCAGCGGTTACCGCTCGATCGCCGGCAGCGCGTTCGACAGCAACCGGTCAATCCTTCCGTTGATGCAGAACTGTAGTGCCGAACATCGTCTGAGCTCTACAGTCGCAACGCACACCAATCCCCCGGCCGGCCAGGAGAGCCAACCGGCCAGGGGCACCACTCAACGCCTTACTTGGTCTCTTCCCACTGCACCACGTCCGGCTCGGTGGCGCGGATACCGGCGGTGGACAGCAGCTTGGTGGTCGCATCCAGCGCAGCGTTTACCGACGGGTACTCCACGATGGCCTGGCCCGAAGCCTTCGACACCTTCACCACGGTGCCACCGGTGGCCGTAGCCGCGCGCTGGGCCGAGGCTGCATCGGTGAAGAACACCTTGACCCGCGACGTCGCCACTACCGGCGCGCCGTCACGGGAGACAGCTGCGGCGAACTTGCCGGCGCCGGCATCGGCAGGTGCCGCCGTTGCGCCATCCAGCGAACGCTTGGTGCGCGAACTGGTGGTCGCCGCCGCCTGCGGGGTGATCGTGAACTGGCCGCCGCTGGCCTGCTTCACGGTGGCCGAGGGGGACAGCTGGAATCGCGTGCCGCCCACATCGAACGTGCGGCCGGTAGCGGACGCCTTCAGTTCCTGCGCATCCACGGTCGACAGGGTCCTGGCTGGAGGGATCTGCCCCGAGCTCTGCGCCCAGGCAGGGGAGGTCATCGCCGCGAAGGCGAGCGTGCTCAACAGAATGGTCTTCATCATCAGTGCCCCAGAACGCGGATCTTGAAGAATTCGAGGTTGCCGCGCGATGCTGCGGTCGCGGCCTGCCCCATGTCGGTGACTTCCAGCGTCCAGGTGCCGCTGGCATTCTCATCCAGGAAGGCATTGCTGGACAGCAGGTCCCAGCTGGTGAAGTTGCTCTGCGCGCCACCCGTGCCCGAACCGATCGCGGTGAACGCCGGTTGCACCACGCTGCGGGTGCCGCTGGGCGACACCAGCACGAACTGCAGCTGGCGCGTGTTGCGGTGGTTGACCCGGAAGCCCAGCTGCACGCTTTCGATGCTGCGCGCGCCGTTGGCCAACTGGAAGGTCAGGCGTGCGGCGGCAGCCGAGGTGTTGCCGATGGCCACGGTACGCGTCGTGTTGCGCCAGCCGCTGTCGACCAGCGGGCCCAGCGACTGGAAGTTCTCGGCCACCTGCACTGCACGCGCAGCGTTGACCACGCCGAAGCCATACCAGTTGCTGTAGGCACGGCCGGCGGCATTCACCGTCCAGCCCGGCACCAGCGTGCGCCCGTCGGCCAGCGTCACCGCCGGCTGGTTCGGGTGGTTGCGCGTGGCGGTGGTGGCCAGGATGTACTTCACATCGCGATAGGACAGGTTCGGATTGGCTTCCAGCACCAGTGCCGCCACGCCCGATACCATCGGCGCCGATGCCGAGGTGCCGTTCATCTTGGCGGTGTAGTTGCAGGTGCTGTCGATGGCCGACAGGTTGCTGTCCAGTGTGTTCTGGCGGTTGGTGTTCTTGTTGCTGCCCTGGGTGCACCCGGTCACATCGGTGGTGACGATCGCCGGGTCGTACGCGCGTGCCACCAGGCCGGGCGCGTACTGGGCCTGCAGGCCGTACTCACCGCCAAAGGCCGACACCCACAGCGCCGAGCCGGTGGAGGAGTACGATGAGCGCACGCCATCGGCGCGCACCGCGCCCACGGTGATCACGTTGAACAGGTTGTTGCGCGGATCGCGGCCGGCCGGCACGCAGCCGGTGTTGCGGTTCTTGGTGTCGGTGGTGCAGACATCCTGGGTCTGGCTGATCGAGGCATTGTTGAAGTTGTTGCCGGCCGACTTCACGTAGATGCCGCCGCGGCCACCGCGCGTCCCCGACAGTGCCTGCTCATACGAACGAATCGTGTTTTCGCTGTACGCCAGCGGCAGGTTCGGATTGCCCGGGCCGGCGCCCCAGCTGTTGTTGAACACCTGCACGTCGGCCGATTCCGTGCCGTCCCACCAGGCGTACTCGATGTTGCTCTGCTGGTTGCCCAGGGCCGAGCGCGAAATCGGGTTGAAGCCCTTCAACGTCGCCGCCGGGGCTACACCGCGCACGCCCAGGTTGTTGGCGCCCACCGCACCGGCGATGCCACCGACCATGGTGCCGTGGTTGTCGACATCGGGATTGGTCGGGGTGGGGTTGTTCGAGCCATTGGTGAAGTTCTTGCCGGCTACAGCGGCCACGTTGGCCGCCAGGTCCGGATGCGCGATCTGCAGGCCGTCGTCGACGATGGCGATGGTGACGCCCTGGCCACGGATGCCATTGCGGAACAGGCCATCCACGTTCAGGTCGTTGCCTGCCACCGGCAGTGTGTCAGCCGGGACCGTCTGCCCGGTGTTGAGCAGGTGCCACTGTATCCCCGCCAGTGGATCGGCCTGTTGGGCCTGGGCGGTGACGGCCAGGCTGCCCAGTACCAGGGCAGTGGCGAGGGCCAGGCGCGCGGAGCGCGGTGGCGCGGTGCGTTGCGTGTGTCGCTTCATACACGAATCCTTCTGTTGTGAATCGGCATGGCAGGACGGCGGGGCGGATCTGCCCCATCGCAACGAGCCAAACGCGACACAACGAAGAACCCCCTACCTCTTCACACCCGCAATGTGCGAATGTGCCAATTGCGTCACAAACGCTTAGTACGTCAAGTTATGACGGGGCACTCGAATGCCTTCACGCCATCATCGCGTGCTTGCTTCGAGGTACGGGAAACCTGGGTAATCGCATGCAGGTGAAGTCACACATGAAGAAGGCACGCCAGCGTGCCCGTGCACGCGCGGACCAGACTCCGCTCTCGGTTGCCGTCATCCGCAAGGTGGTGCTGTCCGTGCATACGCGCAGCCACGACTATGGCGACGATGCCGATATCGCCGAGTTGCTGCCCGAACTGGCAGCATTCGGCATCACCACGGTGAAACCGCTGCGCCTGCTGATGAAGAAATACCGTCGCGCACTGCTGCAGGAGGAACGGATCGTCATGCGACGCGCAGAGACGCTGCATCTGCGCACCGAGTGGCGGCCCGGTGGCATAGACGTGCACGCCAACACCAGCCGCTACGCCATCGGCGGCCTGGTCCGCACCAGCATGGAACACGAATTCGGCTTCGAGACGATGCTGCCCTTCCACGAGGTGCGCGAGGACGAGCCCGCGTAGCGCGGTGCCTGCCCGGTGGGTGTGGAAGCCCCGCCGGGGCATCATCGCGCGCCCTCACATCGCGCTGTGCTACTACAGCCCGTGCACCCTTCCGCACGGAGCACGACGATGGTCAATCCGCTCGCCCAGGCCCATCGCGGCCTCGGCACCACACTGTTCAGCCTGTTGAACCCGATACCCTTCGGCTTCTTCGTCGGCGCCTTGATCTTCGACGCGATCTACCTCAACAGCGCCGAGGTGATGTGGGGCAAGGCAGCCGCCTGGCTGATCACCTTCGGCCTGCTGATCGCCATCGTGCCGCGCCTGATCAACCTGTTCGCAGTCTGGCGCCGCGACGGCACGGCCACCCGCATCGACCGCATTGACTTCTTCCTCAACCTGGTCGCGGTAGTGCTGGCCATCTGGAATGCCTTCGTGCACAGCCGTGATGCGTATGCCGTTGCAGTGCCGGGCACGATCCTGTCGGCGCTGACCGTGGCCCTGATCGCCCTGGGCCTGATCCTGCTGTCACTGCAGCCGCCGGTGCTGCAGGGAGGTCGTCATGGCTAAGCACATCCTGCCCACCATGGGCGCCCTGGCGCTGGCCGTGATGCTGTCGGCCTGCGCCGGCAAGGCTGAATACCATCCCGCCGACCAGTCGGGCCCGCAACCGCCACTGCCCAAGCCGGCCAACTTCCTGATGCCGCCGATGCAGGTGCCCAAGGGCGTCGGCTGGGCTGATGGACAGACCCCCACGGTGGCCGAGGGCCTGAAGATCGAGCGCATCGCCGCCAACCTGCAGCATCCGCGGCGCCTGCTGACCCTGCCCAATGGCGATGTACTGGTGGTGGAAGGCAACGGCCCCGGCGAAGAACCGGTCACCACGCCCAAGCAGTGGATTGCCGGCAAGGTCAAAGCGCGCTCGGGCAAGGCCGGCAAGGGCGGGAACCGGGTCACCCTGCTGCGCCGCACGCCGGGAACGAACACCTGGACCCAGCATGTCTACATCGAGGGCCTGCATTCGCCGTTCGGCATCCAGCTGATCGGCGACACGCTGTACGTGGCCAACACCGGCAACATCATGCAGTACCACTATGTGCCCGGCGAAACCCGCATGTCCGACAAGGGCCGCGAGTTCACCGACCTGCCCAGCACCATCAACCACCACTGGACCAAGGAACTGCTGGCCAGCCGCGATGGCAGCAAGCTGTACGTGGGCGTCGGCTCCAACAGCAACATTACTGAAAATGGCCTGGCCGTCGAATACCGCCGCGCGGTCGTGCTGGAGGTGGACGTAGCCACCCGCGGCAGCCGCATCTTTGCGTCGGGCATCCGCAACCCGACCGGGCTGGACTGGGAGCCGAGCACTGGCCAGCTGTGGGCCGTGGCAAACGAGCGCGATGAGATCGGTGCCGACCTGGTGCCGGACTACCTCACCTCGGTGAAGGAAGATGGCTTCTACGGCTGGCCCTACAGCTACTACGGCCAGCACGTGGACGAACGCGTGCAGCCGCAGCGGCCGGACCTGGTGGCCAAGGCGATCGTGCCGGACTATGCCATCGGCTCGCACGTGGCACCGCTGGGCCTGCTGTTCTACACCGGCCAGGCGCTGCCGCCGCAGTACCACGGCGGTGCCTTCATCGGCGAGCACGGCAGCTGGGACCGCTCGCCATTGAGCGGCTATGAAGTGGTCTACGTCTCGTTCAAGGACGGCAAGCCGACCGGGCGGCCGCAGACCGTGGTCAGCGGCTTTGCATCGAAGGACGAGAAGACCCTGATGGGCGCACCGGTGGGCATGGCGATGGATGCCGAAGGCGCATTGCTGGTGGCCGACGACGTGGGCGACGTGGTGTGGCGGGTGTCGGCCAAGTAGCTGTGTAGCGTCGAGCCACACTCGACTGCTGTGGATCCGGCCTTTGTAGAGCCGAGCCCATGCTCGGCTTACGCGCGCAGCGCGCGGGTTTCCGTGCACCGAGCGAACAGCAGCCGAGCGTGGGCTCGGCTCTACAGTTCCGCGGTACTGCTGCGGAACCCGCTGAACACCGATTCCGCAGCAAATCCCACGCCGCCCAGCAGCACGCCGAAATACACCACCGTTGCCACCACGAAACCGTAACCGGCCGCCACCGCCGCACCATCGCGCTGGATGAAGCCAATCGCAAACGACATCAGCGCCAGCGCCGGCAGCGTGTTGCTGAAGGGAATCGGTCCGGCCGGCGCCATCAACAGCAGGGTCGCGAACACCAGCATCAGGTTGTTCAGGCGCATCATCTTCTTCGAGCGCACCATCACCGCCAGCCGCATCGGCCGCGACAGCCGCTCCATGCGGTGCACCCATTTCAGCGCACGGCCGAGGTTGGCCTTCAGCTTGTCGGTGGCGATCTCGCGGCGGGCCAGCTTCTGTGGCACCCACAGCGGGCGGTTGCGCACCCGGCTCAGGCCGATCAGCAGGATCGTGGCGCCAAACACTGTACTCAGCCCGGGAATCGACACCGGAATGATGAAGATGGCCGAGAGCAGGATCACGATCAGCAGCAGGCCCTCATCGCCCAGCGCGCTGAGCAGGGTGCCGACGCTCACCTGGTCGCCGGGCAGCTCGTCGATCATCTGTTCGATCTGCTGGGCCAGGGGCGCGCTGTCATTGGTTTCGGGGGCACGGTAGGTCATGCGTCGCAAGGTTCTCCAAGGAAGGGCGGTCAACGGGCCGTCCTGCGGTGGGGGACGCACAGGCTCCCGCAGTATCCCGGCCAACGTGGGCAAAGAGGTGAACCGGGCATGAGGGGTTAAACTGGCGTGCCCCGCACGAGTTGAACGCAATGGACATGGGCCGCCGGCAATCGACCATCGAACTGGTCGCCATCGACATGGATGGCACGCTGCTGGACCCGTCGCACCAGCTCACCGCACGCGCTCGGCAGGCCATCGCGCAGGCGCGCGCACTGGGCGTGCACATCGTGCTGACCAGTGGCCGCCCGGTCCCCGGCCTGGCGCCGTACCTGCACGAGCTCGGCATCAACGGCAACGACGACTACTGCATCGCCTGCAATGGCGGCCTGGTGCAGCGCATCGGCACGCGCGAAACCGTGGTCGAGTATCCGCTCAGCTTCGACGACTTCCTGTTCTGCGAGCAGGTCGCCCGCGACCTGGGCGTGCACTTCCAGGCGCTGGACAGCCGGCGCATGTACACGCCCAACCAGGACATCAGCTACTACACCGTGGCCGACTCGCATCTCTCGCGGATGCCGCTGTCGTACCGCCGCGTGGAGGACATGGATCCATCGATGTCCTTCATCAAGCTGATGATGATCGACGCGCCGGACGTGCTGGATGCCGCCATCGCGCGCCTGCCCAGCGAACTGACCGAGCGCTTCGCGGTACTGAAGAGCGCGCCGTTCTTCCTGGAAGTGTTCGACCACCGCGCCGGCAAGGGCCCGAGCCTGCAGAAGCTGGCCGAGCACCTGGGCATCGACCGTGCCAACGTGATGGCCATCGGCGACCAGGAGAACGACCTGACCATGCTGCAGTACGCCGGCACCAGCGTGGCGATGGGCAATGCCATCGACGCGGTGAAGGCGGTGGCGCGGTTTGAGACCAGCAGCAATGCTGATGACGGCGTGGCGCGCGCCATTGAGACCTACGTATTGCGTTGAGGCGCCAAGCGGCGCTCAGCGCCTCAGGCCCAGCACGCAGTGCGGAGCATCGCGCTGGCTGCGGACGATGATCTCCTGCGCTCCTACGGTGAGCGAATGGTGCTGCTCGTGGTTCCGCGCGATCAATGGCGCACCATGGCTGGGTGGATAGATGAATGGCTGCAGGGTGTAACGCATAGCCAACCGCTCCAGTGGGAAGCATGGCGTATCCACGAACGTGACGAACAGAAGGCGGATTTCATCGTCCTTGCCGCGTATAACGCGATACTCCACGTTATCGATGGCAAAGCCATCGGCGGTCAGCATCGGCTGTGACCGGTAGATGCGCGGTCCTGCATCCTTCTCAAATGAAAACGGCGCGATGATGCCCAGCTCATGCAACTGGGCCGGGCTGATCGGCGACGGCGTGGTGACGAGCGCGTCGATCAGGACATCCAGACGCTGTGGGGAACGCACTTCAACTCTGTCGTGCGATAGCGCAGTTTCCATGCACGAAAGCGACATCATGCCAACGGTGGCTATTGCTTTCCAGGTGGTCCAGCGGATCATCAAGGCTCCTGTCAATCTGGAATCGGGTATCTGAAGATACCGGACAGGACGATACCTGCGTATAGCCGCGCTGTACCACCGTGCAATAGCGAGTGCGGCAGTGCGATGCAAGAATTCCGCACGTCGAAATCACCCCATCGAATTCTGAGGCAGAGGATCGTCTTCCTCTGCCACTGACCGGCGCGCACCGCGCCGTCGCTCCCTCAACGCAATCGCATCGCCAGCCAGGGCGCCGACACCGGCGCTGCAACGCGCTGGGCGTGCGCCTGCGCCGCTCTCTCCCTGCACCCTGGATCTGTCCATGAACACCCCACCCACGACGCGCCTTGCCTTTGCGATCTTCGCCGCCATTGCTACACCGGCCTACGCCGCCGAGTCGCCTGACACTGCGCACGACACGCCCACCACGCTCAATGCCCTGCAGGTCATCGCCACGCCGCGTGGCGCCGCCGTGGCACCGACCCAGGTGGTCGGTCCCAACCGCTACATCATCAAGGCCGAAGACCTCGACGCGATGGTCACCGGCAACAACGGCCTGGCCATGCTCAAGCAGGTGCCGGGCGCCAGCTACACCGCCACCGACGGGCTGGGCCTGGATATCTCGGCCACCAGCCTGTTCGTGCGCGGCTTCCGCATGAATGAAATGGGCATCACCTTCGAGGGCGTGCCGCTGAACGACAACGGCTTCCTCTCGCTCACCGGCACCAGCGTGGTGAACGTGGGCGTTCCCGATGGCATCGGCGCGATCACGGTCAGCCCCGGTGGCGCACCGGTCAGCGTATTCTCCAGCAGCGTCAACGGCGGCAGCCTGGAATACCGGCTGCGCGACCTGCAGGACACGCCCAGCCTGCGCGTGAAGCAGGGCGTGGGCGGCAACAGCACATCGGTCACCACCGTATCCGGGCAGAGCGGCCAGCTCGGTGAGCATGGCCCGAAAGTGCTGGTCGACCTGCAGCGCGTGTCCGCCGACAAGTACCAGGGCGAGGGCACGCAGAACTTCCTGCGCGGCGACCTGAAGCTCCAGCAGGACGTCGTCTGGGGCGATTTCACCGTGTTCCTGTCCGACAGCAAGGCCAAGGTCTGGGGCTACAACAACATCTCCTTCGACATGATCCACAAGCTGGGCTGGAAGGCCGACATCTTCTATCCCGATTATGCGTGGGCCTGGTACGTGGCCTCACCGGAGACTGCGGACCAGTCCTGCGGCGCCTACACCTGCGGTGAGCTGTCCGAACTGATTCCGTACGACACCGGCCAAATCACCCGCGACCGCGTTTCCTCGATCAACCATCGCTTCCAGATCACCCCGGCACTGAGCGGCAACGTGCAGCTGTACAACGCGAACAGCCACACCCAGGCCACGCTGGCCGACCCGACCGTACCGTCACCCAACGGCGCACCGTTCTCCGAACAGGTGCAGACGCCGCGCCTCAACCGGCTGGGCGGCATGGTCAACGTGCAGTTCGAGACCGGCGCGCACACCTTCACCGCCGGTTTCTGGCAGGAGAAGAGCAAGGCTGCCGCCAAGACCGAGTGGTACCAGCAGCCACTGCTGGGCGAGGGCCCGCCGCTGAAGGCCACCGGTCCGTTCGATGTGTACGGCCCCGCGTTCAAGACCGACAACGCATCGAGCTGGGTAACCCGCTCTCGCCAGTTCTACCTGCAGGACGACATCGTGTTGAACGACACGCTGAAGCTGGATGTTGGCTTCAAGGCCGTGGACTTCCGCACCCGCGGTGGCGGCCTCGGTGATGCCAGGGATCGTCCGGTGAACGGCACGCTGCGCGCGAAGAGCAACTTCCTGCCGCATGTCTCGCTGTTCTGGAGCCCGACCGAATCCACCGATGCCTTCATCGACCTGGCCAACACCATGAACGGCTACCGCGTGGCCCAGCGCGGCAACATCGGCTACACCGCCTCGGCCTGGACCATCACCGACCAGGAAGAGTTCGACCGCGTGGCCGGCACGCTGCGCCCGGAGAAGAACTGGAACCTCACCGTAGGCGCGTCGCATCGCTTCGATCGGCTGACGATCACCGGCGACGTGTTCTACAACGACATCCGCAACCGCCTGCTGTCAGCAGCCATCGGTACACAGTTCACGCAGATCAACACCGTGCGGCTGATGCCGAAGATGCACGTGATCGGTGCCGGCCTTGGCACCACCGCCGACCTCACCGACCACCTGCAGTTCTACCAGGGCGTGGCCGTGGCCCGTTCGTACTACGACAGCGATTTCGCGGTGGGTGACACGGTGTACCCGATCAAGGGCAACGCCCAGCCGGGCTACCCACAGATCTCGCTGGTCAGCGACCTGTCCGCCCACTTCGGTGACTGGCGTTTCGGTGCCACCAGCACCTCGTACCTGCGCCAGCCCTTCACCTACGAGAACGACATCCGCGTGCCCATGTTCTGGCAGGTCAACACCTATGCTGCGTATCGATTCGGTGCGGACAGCCCAGTGCCCGGGCTGGAGCTGCGGCTGGACGTGAGCAACCTGTTCAATCGCCACAACATCGGCACCGCCACCATCGCCGGCTCGTCGTTCTCGGGGGACTACCAGACTCTGCAGCGCAGCGCGCCACGGCAGCTGATGTTCAGTACCTCGATGGCGTTCTGACCCCCTAGAAACGCCCAAACCCCGCCTTGCGCAATCAACAGGGATTTTCTGGCGGCGACGCAAGGTTCCCACAATGTTGCTGGGTCATCCTGTGCGCATGGCACAGCAGACCCCGCCAACCCGGTTGTTCGGCATCCGAGGCCCAGGACGGCCCCGGCAGGCGCCGTCCGTGGCACCTGTGATCGACCTGCAGGCCGAGTACCAGTTCTGGCACGTCTACGAACGCGTGGTCCGCCCGCTGCCCGGCGGTGGGCTGCGCCGGGCCTGGCTGGTGTGCCAGAAGGTGTATCGCGACCGCTGGCAGCACCCGCACGACAGCGACGAGGCGGCGTTGTCGCGGGTGTTGTTCGGCGGGAACATGACGGCTGGCCGGGCATCGGAGCTGGCGGAGCTCCATGCGCTGGTCAGCCGTCGGGTGGCGTTGCTGGCGAAGCGGGGACGGGTGCATTCGGCAGCCTGATGCCTGCCCTTGGTGGGGTCGACTGTTAGTCGACCGCTCTTCGCATCTACCTCTCAGAAGGCCGCGCTTCGCGCGAGAGTCGACCAACGGTCGACTCTACCAATAGCCAACCCGACCGGCATTTCTAAGGCTTTCCCCGGTCCAACTGCCGATAGCCAATCGCTTCAGCCAGATGCGCGGTCTGGATCACCTCGCAACCCGCCAGATCCGCAATCGTGCGCGCCACCCGCAGAATCCGGTGCATCGCACGTGCGGAAAGCTGCAGACGCTCGATGGCCTGCTCCAGCATGTCCTGATCTGCCTCGCTGAGTCGGGTACAGGCTCGCAGCGCCGCTGGCGGCAGATGCGCATTGAGCCCGCCGCGCGCCTGCTGCCGGGCATGGGCGGCTTCCACCCGTGCACGTACCGCAGCACTGGGCTCACCCAGTGGCGTGCTCTCCCGCAACTCCACTGCGTCCATACGCGCCACACTGATATGCAGGTCGATGCGGTCCAGCAGCGGGCCAGAAACCCGCGCACGGTAGCGGTTGATGCGCTCATCACTGCACAGGCAGCGGTTACTGCGGTCGCCGGCCCAGCCACAGGGGCAAGGATTCATCCAGATGTTTTGTGAGGAATAGTGCTTGGGAAAAAAGATAAGGTGCGGCAAATTAGCTCTGCTCACCACGGTAGCTCACATTGCATGGCAACTAGAAAGAAGAAGGGTGTCGGCGAGGTCCAAACGGGCCCGGACGGACTTTGGATCACGGTAAGGGCGATCGGTCGGGCGCATGGAGTAGCGTCGATTGACTTCACATTTCTTCGGAGTTGGATCGGACCTCGCGGTCAAGCCGCATTTGTCGATGCAATTGTCAAGCTATCAAGGCGCTACGTCGCGGCCCAGAACACGTACTCGGTTCGCTGCGTCCTTCAGTTCTGGCAGGCCCTCGGTGCAAGAAGGGGGTGGCCGGCTCCAAGTCGTCGAATCAGTTCCGCTGCCTTGGTCGCGCAACTGTCTGATCTTCGGGGTGAGTTCTACGCGGCCAGAGCGGCGGTTGGAGTCGCGCTAACTACGATCACGAATCAGTGGACCAGCTTTGTTCGATTCATCCCCTGTCTTGTTCAGACCGGTGCAATCAACTTCGTCGAATCGAAATTGGCTGCCATCTCCGCTCCGCCTCGCGCGCTCATCATTGCGGATAGGGAGCATGCTGCAAACTCACCAGTGTGCCTGAACAACGCCCCAAAGACTTTGAACTCGGCACAGAACTCATACAACGACAATCTCTTCGAGTCGATCTCAATCGTTGATGGAAGTGCAGAGTACCTAGATCGCTATCAGGAAAAACTTGGGAAGGCAGTAAACACGATTCTCCACTGCGCAGTGAAGGACTTCGAGGAGTTCGTGGCTCAACGAGAGAGAGGCTTGGCTGAAATTAGCCGTTTCGACGTAGGTTCACTACATGAGCTTAAGGCGCATCGCCGAGGCGGATTCTCCCGAGAGAACTGGGGGCACCTGCTGAATCAAGAGCGATATGAGAAGGGTCTCAGGATTGCCTTGGGGATATGCGTCTTTGATATGGGCGGGATTCCTAGGCAGCGACGCAAATTCGATGTGAAGTCGAGCAAGGCATCCATCTTAGATGGGTCTAGCAGAATCTGGGACTTCGTTTCTTCGTTCGGAAAGAACGAGCTCCTGCCATACCTTGGCATCATGAGTAGCAAGCAGGCGGCAGTCTGCATACTGATCCTACTCATTGAACACCCGATTCTTAACCCAGTGGCGTTGTACAGGGCCAGGATAGAAAGGGATCGTCATGGTGGAACCTACATCTCCTCCGATGGTCTTGTCGGAAAAGGGGGTATCCGCTTTAGCGTGGAGAAGCTGCGTGCGGGCGAGGAGAAGAGTGTGGAGCTTTCGCCTCTTGCCCAGCGAGTTCTTGTGAAGGTCTTCGAGTGGACCGAGCCCGTACGTACTCGGATGATCCAGGAAGGGAGAAGGAAGGATGCAAACCATCTTTGGATTGGCATCAGTAGCCTCGACTACCGTTTGAAAGCCTTCTCGGAGAAAGCGTTCCTGAATGCACTTGGTGCATCTGAAGCTTGGCGCAGTGTCAGGGGAGCCGGCATGGTCACCCGGGCAACGAACTTCGGGGAGCGCCATGCCGAGCTCGCTCCATGGAGAGAGAAGCTCACCTACAAGAATCTACGAATGAACTCCGGAGTGCTAAAGTTCCTTGAGGCAGATGGTGATCTTGTCGTAGCGGCGAGGATATTTGGCCACCGATCGGTCAAGACGACCTTGGGGCACTACGTCCCAAATGCCCTTCGCATCGCCTTGTTTGAGAGGCAGGTTAGGCGGCACCAGAACAGACTGATCGTTCAAGCATTTTCTGATCACGAGCGGCTTCTTGAAGTGTCGGATTTCTCGACGGTTGAGGACCTCCACCTGTTCCTCTCGGGTAGCGCGGACGAGGCTGCTGAAGCTCAGGTTCCCCGCCGTGTGTACAAGGCCGCTTCTCCTGGCGCGGGACTGATCCTCTGTAAGGATCCTGATGCGCTGGCGGTTGCAATGCTCTACCGGGATCGCTTGGAAAGCGCCAGTGCGACCTTCCTGGATCGACCTGATCTCCGGACCGGAGTTGCCCCGCGATTCTGGAGAGACTTTGTGGATGCGCTGACCGCGCCATTGCCCCCGGCATTGATTGAGATCACTGATCTTGTCGAGTGTGCATTGGCTAGAAAGACTGTCATCATTTCTCGCATTCGGCTGCCGGAGATCCGGTGATGGCTCAACTTCCCTCGGAGGTCCTGTCCTTCTTCAGTCGGACCCAAACCGGTTTGAGCCCATTAGTGCGTCCGTGGTGGCTGAAATCCGCGGTCCACGAATCTGTATGGAGAGTTGAGACGGGAAAGAGAGATCTGCGCCAAGTCGGTGAGAAGAGTCGCGGTGGGCAGGTTCTGAGATGGGATCTACTGCTACCAACGGGACGATTGAGCACATCATCTCACGCAGTTATCTGTGAACAATGTAAGGCGTTGATCATCGCCGTAGCGAAGGTACGTGGATCAACCCGGTCGCTCAGATCAGTTCATGGCGCACTGTTTCTCTTCGCAGAGTTCTTGGCCCTTAAGTACGAAGAGAAGTTCCTGCGTGACGGACTCCTAGTCGCTCATCTGGACGACGTAGAGGCATTCATGGAGTCCTATGCTGAGGCGGGGTCTTGCGGGACGGGGCGGTTCATTGAGCGCCTTAGCTCTTACCTTTCGGCTGAGATTCCGTTGGAACGGTTAGACGCGGATGAGGTTAGGAACCACTTTGGCTTGACGGAAACAAACCAGTTGAGTTTGGTCGCCATTGGCGCGGCTATATCGGTGGACTGGCAGAGGCTGCGCAGTAGTCCCGCATTTCGGAGCCATCTGACCCAGTACGGGTACCGAGGAGAACGCGACTTAAGCCGCGGCGCTCGTACCACCAGCGGCTATGCGGATATCTTTCCGCTACTGGCTCAGGCCTCGCACTCCGTCCAGACCCTAAGCGCGTGGGCTTTGAGCAATGTTCGCGAGGTTCGCGATGCTTGCCGACCTTTTCGCAGAGAACAGTCGGGCCGCACGGCGACATTGCCACCGACCGTCTGTAGGCAGTTTGTTAGGTCAGCGTGTGCGTGGATGCTTGAGGAGGCGCCTGCATTGGAGGCTCACCTTGCAGGGTTGATTGATGAAATCGCCCAAAGTGGTGACCTTGGCCACCGGTCGCCAACTGCATTGTTGAAGGATGCGGAAGCGCTGATTGAAACCGGTCCACTAGTACGCTGTTCGAGGTTCGTTTCCCAGCGTTTCAGGGAGAGAGGGGATGACAGGTACTGTGATTTGGAACCCTATCGGTTGTTCCCTTTGGTTCTCGGACTGATCCGAATCCATCTAGGTGTTTGCTTTGGACTTGTGGCCTTGTTTGCTTGTGCAAGGAGATCCGAGATCATTGACATGGGGTTGCATGCGCTCCTGACATCTGATGGTCGCTACCACTTGACGATTCACCAGGCAAAGCGGGGGGAAGGGAACGAGAGGCCGAGGTTTGACAAGCCTGTGCCACGTATCGTTGCCATGGCGATATCGATCATGAACAATCTCAGGACGCAACTACTTCGGGTGATGCCCAGGGAGGATTCGTTGCTGGATGATCGCGTGATGTTCTTCGTCGGAATGCAGGGCATCAGGCCATTCAGTGAGAATCATCCGCGCGTCGTTCTCCAGCTCATAAGTGACTACTTTGATCTCCGTGGCCCCGACGGAAAGCGATGGGTGCTTGAGCCTCATCAACTGCGAAGGAGCTTTGCTATGACATTCTTTCATTCGGAGGGGGAAGAGTCATCTCTACCTGCGCTCGCGTGGCTCATGGGTCATCATGATGTCGAGGAGACTTGGAGATACGTGAAGGAGTCTATGACGGGCAAGGAGATCAGTCATGCAGAAGCCTGTTTGGCGATGGCGGCTGTGAACTCAGGTGATGGCTCGGAATCTGCCCAAAAATTGAAGGCGCTTCTTCTCGAGCACTTCGGAAGCGACGATCTCGCTGTTCTCGATCATGATGATGTCTTGGAGTATCTGGAGATGCTCTCTGAGGAGCGAAAGATCAGTGTCAAGCCGATTCAGATTACAACCGGCGATCGTAGTACGTTCACAATCCTCATTTCGCACAGAGGGGAATGATGCCAAGGCTCAGTAAAGGACAGGTAGCTGCGGGTGTGCGGGACAAGCAGCTTCGTGCTGAACGGAGTGTTCGGGGCATCATCGCCATCCTGGACGAGGCGGTGGCAGTTGGGTCCCTTCTTGAAGAGCATAGTGATCTCTTTAGACGCATGAGTGATCTTGCCGGGATGAATGATGAGGCTCGAGGCATCTTTCCGATGTCGGTTCGAACACTCAGGAACAATGTGGAATCGCTGTACCCAGGCGGGATGGAAGCGTTTAGGCGTGCCATCGGAGAGCTTCTGGGGGCCGCGAGGAAGCCTGTTGCACAGCAGGAAGATGAGGCTTGGCTGGAGGATGCTGTTCTGGACATGACCGCTAGGTACAGTGATCTCGTGCAACGCTTCAAGAGGCTGGCTCTTGGATCGGAGGTCGCAGCCGATGAGCTAAAGCGACACTTCGATCGGTACCGCGGCTCTAGCTCCCTACGGGTAGTGAAGTGAAGATTGATGGTGGTTTGTGTAGGAGGGCCAGCAATCAATTCCGGTTACCGGGGGTTGGACGCGTCACCTCGTTCCTCGATAGGGGCGCGGCAGGAGGCATGAAGGTGGTGTTCTTCCCAAACGGCCGTTCTTGCTGGGAAGTGAATGCGTACCTAGTTCATTGCCGACGCCTTGGGCTGACGGTAGGTACGATATCCACCTATGCGAGTGAGCTAAGCCTGCTGGTACGATTTCTGTACTTGCGTCGCCTGGAGCTGAGAGAGATCGATGATGATCATCTGATCGAGTTTGCTGATTGGCTGGTGGTTCGGGATGAGTCCAGCGCAAGGCACATCAATCGTATCCTCTCACGTGTTCTCGCTTTCATTGGCTGGGCCGAATGTATCAGTCTCGGCCCTTTCCAGATCGGCCGGCTTGGTGAGCAGGCGATTATCACGGTTGAAAGGCGCGTGGTGAGGACGAAACGGCTGGACCGGGTGTCCTCGGACAGGCATGCAGCGATGCTTCCAAGTGGTGCAAAGCGAGTCGTACGACCAATGCCTCTTGAGGTATTTCGCCGACTCCTGGCGCAGTGCGAGCGAAGCGCGAAGCGCACCTTCGTAAAGAGTCGCAATCGCGCGATGCTCCTGATACTCGCGGATACCGGGATCAGGCGCGAAGAGCTTGTTTGGATCAGGGTCACCGATGTACTTGATGCATCGAAGGGTGATGGCATGCTGAAGGTGCGGACCTCGAAGAGGAGGGGGAACCCTATACGTCTGGTTCCTGTTCCCGCACTAACTTTGCAGGAGGTCATGAAGTACATCAGGGTGCAACGGGAAATGCATATGCGCCGCCATACCAAGTCCGGACGGGGGAGTCGCGACAAGGGTTGGGTCTTCTGCTCTCAGAGCGGTTCAAGGCTAGCTGCTGCAACGGTGAGCCAGACTTTCTCGGATCTGCGGGCGCTTGCCGGAGTTTCAGAGCGCGCTACGGCTCATATGCTTCGACACAGGTACATAACTCTTCAGGTCATCGATCGGATCAAGAGGCTTCGAAACATTGGGATTCTTGGCGTTGAGGCAGCAGCAACGGTACTCGCACAGGTGGCTTCTTTAAGCGGCCACTCCAATCCTACTAGCATGTGGGACTACATTGACTGGGCCTATCAGGAAATGGCCTCGGATGCCGAGAACCGCGGGACCTTGGAGATTGGCGAGCTCATCCGGGAACTGGAGGTTTTTGGTGAAGCGGCGATAGAAAGCTCCGAAGGGAGAGCCCTGCTTAGCCGAGTTCGTAGCGCACTTGCTTCGCAGCTTGAGAAGGCTCCGAAACTGGGTGTACTCGCCCACCAAGGGATGGGGCTGGGATGAACTGCTTGTGCAGGGGCGCCGGTGGTATGGGTGAGAGCCCTTTGCTGTTGGTGTGGTGCGGGCGATCCAGCACCTCTAGTAGCCGGAAGCGACGTCCATCGAACAGGGCGTCACTGGGGACAGTGAATGTCCTACAGAGTATTGGGTGTCGTGACCACCTTGATCGGTTGCCGGCGACGCCGTAAAAAGCGCCTTCTTCCTTGCGGATGCGATGCACACGCTTGTGGTCGTCCCACCAGGCGTCCCAGCGAAGCATCACCAACACGGGCTCACAGCCATAATGGATGCGCGCGTGAGTGCCCGAAAGCACATGGTTCGCGTTCCGAGTCGCCCTTGCACTGACCGGAATTCAATCGTTGGCGGTCGTGCTGTTCGCTGGCGTCGTACTTCGAGCGTGTAGCTCGTTTCCCTCGGTGCCCTCTCCGCTGGATGCTCAGGCATTCTGGGCAACGGTAGCGTGCTTGATCGTCGGCCGCACCGTCTTCGCTATAGGTTCCCAGAGCCTTGGGCCAGGCATTGCTCGGTCACGCGTGTTGCGCTGCTGGTCGGAACCGAACCGCTCTCGGAGCGCTATTTGACTCTATTTGGATGGGTGAGGTCATTGGAAAAGCGGCTTGGGCGGGGGCGAGGCCGGACAGTCCGGAGGAGCGCTTGGGCTGGCGCCGATACCGATTGTGCTCAACGTCCCGCGGGAACCAGTCCAAAGCGCATCAGCTGAGCGGGTGCAGCTGGGCTGCTGACGTGAAACTCTGATATCCGCTTCTGGCCGAAAGCGGACGCTTAGCTCAGTGGCTGTCTATACGGCACATTCCTGGTCGGCGTGCTGACGGAGATTACCAAGTGGGTCAAGCGGAGCGGGCGAGGGATTGAACGGCGCTCCGGCAATAGCACACGCGTCGGCTGGCGTCGCGGCAGGTGAGATGGGCTGGGCTTAGCTTTTTGCCAAACTCGGCGGAAGGCGGCATAGTCTTGCACATATTACCGATCAAGTACTTTGCGGATATTCCCATGGACAAGAAGGGCAAGGCAGCCAACCAAGCTCTCTTTGAGGAAGACTACGTGCTGCGGTCACTCGGGCGGATTGGCTATGACCCAGATATGGCGCTCACTGAGCTGGTGGCCAACACGTGGGATGCAGGGGCTGCCAGGGTTGCCGTGATCATCCCGGAGGAAACAAGTGGCATGCTGTCGGTCGAAGACGATGGCCACGGGATGACCGAGGACCAGTTTCGCAAGCGCTGGATGACCTTGGGATACAACAGGCATCGAAGCCAAGGGGCGAACGTCCAGTTTCCTTCCGAACGCGACGATTGGGTACGCATGGCCTTCGGACGCAACGGTATTGGTCGCCATGGCTTGTTGTGCTTTTCTGATCATTACACGGTCGAAACTTGGACAAATGGCGTTCTTTCTACCTTCGTGATTGGGACCCGAAATCAGCCGTCGCCGTTCTACATCCAAAGCCATGAGACAGCCACCCGTTCGGGCCATGGCACCCGGTTGTTGGTGGAGGTTGAACGCCACCGCCCAGATCCAGATCGGATCAGGACGGTCCTGTCAGGACGCTTCCTGCACGATCCGCAGTTCGTCGTTTCGGTGAACGGCCAGTCCGTCCCGCTGTCTGAGCATGAGGGCCTTCTGGAGGAACGCAAGATTCAGGTCGAACCTGGCTTTGATGTCACGGCGTATGTGGTGGACACAACACGCACAGCGAAATCCACCCGCTACCAAGGCGTAGCGTTTTGGGTGAGCAATCGGTTGGTCGGGCTGCCGAGTTGGACCGTTGGGCCGATGGTCGTTCTGGATGGGCGGGTGCGCTTTGCCAAGCGCTATGCCCTCGTGATTGAGTGCGGATCGGAGTGGCTTTCCGAAATCGAACCAGACTGGTCGAAGTTCAAGACTACGGAGCGAACTGATCACCTTTTCGAAGCGGCCAACGGGTATGCCCAGGAAATGGTCGAGAAGTTGTCGGCCCACCTGATCGAGGAGAACTCAGAAGACGCGCTCTACAAGAATCGAGAGGATCTGCGGACGCTACCTAGGCGATCCATGCTTGAAGTAGCCCAGTTCACAAAGACCGTGGTGCATGACCAGCCAGGGATACCGCCGGAGACCCTCAACAAGGTCGTCAAAGCGGTTATCAAGATTCAGAAGGCACGAAGCGGTTCAAGTTTCCTTGACAAGCTGATGCAGCTGGATGAGCACGACATCGACGGGCTGGATCGATTGCTAGGACAGTGGACTGTGGAGGATGCGCTCACGGTTCTGGATGAGATCGACAGTCGTTTGTCCATCATTGCCGCCATGGAGAAGCTCAGCGGCGACCCGGAAGCTGACGAGTTGCATACCCTTCATCCGCTCGTGACGCAGGCGCGTTGGCTATTTGGGCCGGAGTTCGACAGTTCGGAGTATGCATCGAACAACACCCTGCGAACAGTCGCCACCAGTCTATTCAAAGCGAGAAAGCAGAATCAGACCTTTGCTAATGCTGCGAAGCGCCCCGACATCGTCGTCCTCTCCGATGCCACTCTCTCAATCGTCGGGACGGAAAGTTTTGATACCGGCAAGGATCAGCTCGTGATGATGCGCGATGTCCTGCTCATCGAGTTGAAAAAAGGGCGTTCTGAAATCGGTCGCAAAGAAATGAATCAGGCGGCAGAGTATGTCGATGAACTTGTCTCCAGCGGAGGCATACAGGGTGGGCCTTTCTTCCATGCCTTCGTGGTCGGCCATTCGGTCGCATCCAATATCCCAACTGTCAATAACCGGGAATACAACGGAGCCCAGCGCGGACGGGTAACAGCGACCACTTACAACCAGCTCGCATTGACAGCAAACCGGCGCCTCCATGGGCTAAAGGCAAGAATACCCTCACGGTACGAGGAGGTTTCTGGTTACGAGCTTGTCCAGAAAGTCATGGGGACGCCAAGCCAAGCATCGTTCGCTCCGCTGGCAGAGTAGGGCGGTGTCTAGCCCGGGTTAGACGATCGCTTATGGCCGAAAGCAGACATCGTTGACGAATCCCGCTGGGGCAGAGCTCCCGGAAGGCCTATTCAGAAACCACGTTCATCAACTGCTAGTGTTCGAGGGGAAGCCGCCCTGGCAGCCGTATGAAGTATGTGGACGAGGAGATCTGCAGATGAACAACCTTGATGACTGGCTTGCAAAAGCCGCAAACGCAACGCGCGCAGATGCCAGCGCGGGAACCGATGCGCTGCTGGCCCGCCTGGCCCAGGAGCCGCCACCTGCCAAGTGGGCGGGACGCCGCGAGCTCCGCCGCGCTGTGACCTGTGCTGCGTTGTCTGCGGTGCTGACCTGTGGCGGGGTGGGCTCTGCATTCCTCGTCACCCAGTCCAACCCGCGGCCCACTTGGGTCGCGGCGCCGTCTGCCATGTCCCCCTACGCCCTGCTGGTGGAACGCTGATGGCTATCGGAACCGCCATGCGCCTGCCTTTGGCGACCTTGGCCGGCGCGGTCATCGGCGTGGTTTGCGCCCTGGGGATCGGCTGGGGCTGGCACTACCTCAACCCTGGCCACAGCGACCTGCATGAACGGCTGCACGCCGTGGTGCCCCTGGACAATTCGGAGAAGGACATCCTGCAGGCCAAAGAGCAGCTCTTTGCGACGCGCAGGGGCGAGATCGAGGCGCGCTTGCGAATCGCCAACCGTCAACTTGCCGATGCCATTGCGGCCGATCCTCGCTGGAGTCCGCAGGTAGAGGCGGCAAGCAGGGAGGTCGAGCGTGCGGCGGGTGATCTGCAGCGTATCACGCTGGAGCACGTCTTCGAGATGCGTGCAGGGCTGAAGCCCGATCACCGCGCTGCCTACGACAAGGCGCTGCTGGACGCACTGCGCAACGATTCCCCTTGAAAGCATGGCCTGAGCGTGACGATCGAGGAAGACAACAACTGGGCCGTCGAAGCTGCTGCGGGTGACCCAGCGGCATTCGCGCGCCTGGTGCGCAGGCACTCGCCGGCCATCACACAGATGGTGCGAGGCATGGGCGTTCCGGAAACCGACGTGGACGACGTCGTTCAGGAAACTTTCGTGTCGGCGTGGCGCGCGTTGGCTGAGTATGACCCCGCTCGCCCAGTGCTTCCGTGGTTGATGCGTATCGGAATCAACAAGGTTCGCGATACCCAGCGTTTCCGCCGCGTGCGTTACTTCCTATTCAAGGCCCGGCCCATCGACGATGAAGAGGGCCGGACGCTGGTATCGGATCAGGCCGGCCCGGAACAGAGCGCCAGTTCCAGCCTTGAACTCGCCAGCGTGATGCGCGTGCTCGACAGCATCGATCCCGCCTTACGCGAGGCACTGGTGCTGACGGCATTCGTCGGTCTGTCCCAGGTTGAAGCGGCCGCTGCGCTGGGAATCAGCCTGAAAACGATCGAAGGCCGCGTACTTCGCGCCCGGGCAAAACTGGCCTCGGCGTTGGGTCGTTAGAAAAAAATCTCCCAGATGTGAGGGGAGCGGCACACAGGCCGCGTAGTGCATGAGACGACCGCTGATGCGGCATCACTGCACTGGACCCCTGGATGAAGTACTCATTGCTTGCCTTGTCGACACTGCTGGCGCTGTTCGGCACATCGGTGGCGTGGGCCGCCGACGCGCCCACCTACGAAGATCTACTGGAACAGAGCAGGGCGCAATCGCCTTACCTGCAGGAAAAGCGCTTCGACACCGCAGCGGCCGCCGGCGATGCCCGGCAGGCCAGAGCATTGCGCAACCCCACTATCGACGGCCTTGTCGAGAATCTCAACGCACCCTTAAGCAATGGCAGCAGCCAGCGCCAGACGACCTACACCCTGACCCAGCCGCTGGAGATCTTCGGCCAGCGGAGCGCGCGTATCCAGGCGGGCGAGAAGGGCCTGCAGGCGGCCGAAGCTCGGCAACACCAAGCGCAGGTTGAGTTCTCGGCAGCGCTGGCGGTGGCCTACGCCGCTGCCGAGGCCAGCCTGATTCGCCGGGCAATCGCGCAGGAGGATGTGGAGCGCGCCGAGGGCGACCTGCGTGCGGCCAAGGCTCTGGTGGAAGCTGGCAAAGAGGCCAGCCTTCGTTCCGCCCAAGCCCAGGCCGGCCTGAGCGCGGCGCAATCGGCTGCTGCCAGTCGCGATGCCGAGACGACGGCTGCTCTTGAGCAGTTGTCGGTGCTGGCCGGCCAGACCGAGACGTACTCAGGTGTGGGCCAGTCCCTTCTAGAGCGCGACTGGCCAACGGTGGGCGCAACCGCAGGCGATGCCACGGCGGTGCTGACAGCCAAGGCGGACGTGGACGCTACCGAAGCCCAACTGCGTATCGAAAGGCTCAAGCGTGCGCCGGACCTGAGCGTGTCTGCAGGGCGTCGCAGCTTTGCAGCAGGTGGGGACGCGCTGGTCGTGGGCCTTTCGCTGTCCGTACCGCTGTTCGACCGCAACAGTGGCGGCATCAGCGCCGCCCGTGCCCGTACCGACGCGGCCAGGGCGCGATTGGACGCTGCGCGCCTGCAGAGCCAGGCAGATCGCGCTACCGCGTTGTCCCAGGTGGCTGCGGCGCGACGCGGCCTCGAGGCAGCTGCCGAGGGTGAAAAAGCCGCGGCCGAGGCCTACCGCATGGGCCGTCTGGGGTATGAGGCCGGCCGCACGCCCCTGGTGGAACTGCTGCTCAGCCGCCGCACGTTGACAGAAGCGCGGCTGACCGTGGTCGATGCGCGCCTTGCCCGGGTCCGTGCCTACGCATCACTTGCAATGGCCAATGGCCAGATCGTCTTCGGAGACCGTTGAATGAAGCGAAACACCCCTTCCGTGAATACTCTGGGCATGCTCGGCGTCGCCGCGCTGGCGCTTGGCGCAGGCTTCGGCATCGCCCGCCTTTCGCAGTCCTCCAGCGCGCCTGCCCCGGCAGACGCTGCGCCCACTGCCGCTGAAGATAACGGCGGCGTGCAGGTCGTTGCCATTCCCGATGCATATCTTGGAGCAGCCGGTATTGCCGTTGAGGCTGTCACCTCTGCCGACGTGGCAGCCAACATTGGCGCAGCAGGCTCCGTCGTTGCCATTCCGGGTGGTGAAGCCGTGGTGGTATCCAGGGCCGCAGGCAACGTGACCGAGGTGCTTCGCCAGGTGGGCGACAAGGTCGCCAAGGGCGATGTCCTTGCACGGGTCGCCAGCCCTGATGGCGCACGCATTGCAGCAGATCTGCGCGTGGCCAATGCCGGTCTTTCCCTGGCGCAGAAGAACGCCAGCCGGGACCAGTCGCTGTTGGCGCAGGGGGTGCTTGCCCGGCAGGAGGCCGAAGCCAGCCAAGCTGCCTACCTGTCGGCACAGGCCGAAGCGCAACGGGCTGCGCTGGTGGCTCGCACCGCCAACGTCGATGGCGGCGGCAGCGTTTCGGTGGTCAGCCCCATCGCCGGGACCATCAGCAGTTCCCAGGCCACACTGGGTGTATTCGTTGAACCACAGGCCACCCTCTATCGCGTCACCGGCTCGAACGGCGTGGAGGTGCAGGCATCGGTGCGCGCGGGTGATACCAGCCGGATCCGCTCCGGTGATCCTGCCACCATCGTGCGCTCTGACGGCACCGTGGTATCAGGCAAGGTCCGTTCTGTAGCGACGGCGGTGGGAGGATTGACTCGAGCTGCAACCGTGGTGATTACGCCGGAAAACGCTGGCGCCGGACTTGTCGTCGGTGACGGCGTGCAGGTGCGCCTTGTGGCGTCAGCCGGGCAGTCCGGTGGCATGTCCGTTCCCGAAGAAGCCGTGCAGAACATCGATGGCAAAGACGTGCTGTTCGTGCGCACGGAGAAGGGGTTCAACGCCCAGCCCGTGTTCGTAGGCGTGCGTAGTGGTGGAATGGCGCAGATCCTCTCCGGTGTTTCCGCAGGAACCCGCGTAGCAACCCGCAACGCCTTCCTGGTGAAGGCGGAAATGAACAAGTCCGGCGGAGACGAGTGATGATCGAACAGGTGCTTACAGGTGCCGTGCGGCACCGCTGGCTGGTGTTGTTCATCACGCTGGTGATCTCGGTCATCGGTGCCTGGCAGTTGAACATGCTGCCGATCGATGTCACCCCGGACATCACCAACAAGCAGGTGCAGATCAACACCGTCATCCCCACGCTCAGCCCGGTGGAAGTGGAAAAGCGGGTGACCTATCCCATCGAGACCGCGATGGCGGGCCTGCGCGGCGTTGCCAACACGCGTTCGTTCTCGCGCAACGGTTTCAGCCAGGTGACGGTCATCTTCGATGAAAGTGCCGATCTGTACTTCATGCGCCAGCAGGTCACCGAGCGCTTGACCCAGGCCCGGCCGCAGCTTCCCGAAGGCGCCGAGCCGCTGATGGGGCCGGTTTCCACTGGCCTGGGCGAGGTATTCCACTACAGCGTCGAGTTCACACACCCCGATGGCAAGGACGCGCCACGCAACGATGGCAAGCCCGGATGGCAGAGCGATGGCTCGTTCCTGACCGATCAGGGCGATCGCCTGGCCGATGACATGGCGCGCCTAGCGTACCTGCGCACGGTACAGGACTGGATCGTGCGCCCGCAGCTGCGCACGACGCCGGGCGTGGCTGACGTCGACAGCCTGGGCGGCTATGTGAAGGAGTATGTGGTCGAGCCCAATGCAGCCAAGCTTGCTGAGTATGGGTTCTCCTACACCGACCTGGCGAACGCGCTGCAGGATGCAAATCTTTCGGTGGGTGCGGACTACATCCAGCGCTCTGGCGAATCCTATCTGGTGCGAGCTGATGCCCGTATCCGTTCGGTGGATGAGATCGCGCGGGCCGTGGTGGGTAACCGCAACGGTGTTCCGGTCACGGTGGGTGATGTTGCGCGGGTGGTGATCGACGGCGAGCTGCGGCGAGGTGCCGCCAGTCGCAACGGCTACGAGACGGTAGTGGGCAGCGCGCTGATGCTGGTGGGCGCCAACAGCCGCACCGTGGCCGCCGCCGTCGGCGACAAGCTCAAGGAGATCAGCAAGACCATGCCGCCGGGCGTGAGCATCGTCCCGACGCTGGATCGCTCGCAGTTGGTGGTGGCGACCATCAAGACCGTCGCCAAGAACCTGACGGAGGGCGCGCTGCTGGTGGTGGTCATCCTGTTCGCGTTGCTGGGTAACTGGCGTGCGGCAGTGATTGCTGCACTGGTAATTCCGTTGTCCCTGCTCATCACCGCCATCGGCATGAACAAGCTGGGCATCTCCGGCAACCTGATGAGCCTGGGAGCGCTGGATTTTGGACTGATCATCGACGGTGCTGTGATCATTGTCGAAAACTCACTGCGACGATTGGCCGAGCGTCAGCATGCCGAAGGTAGAATCCTCACTCTGAGCGAGCGCCTGCACGAGACCATCGCGTCCTCCAAGGAGATGGTCCGCCCGACGATCTACGGACAGGCGGTCATCTTCCTCGTCTTTGTTCCGTGCCTGACGTTCCAGGGCGTGGAAGGCAAGATGTTCTCGCCGATGGTGATCACCCTGATGCTGGCGCTTGCATCGGCCTTTGTCCTCTCGCTGACATTCGTTCCGGCGATGGTCGCGGTCATGTTGAAGGGCCACATCTCCGAGAAGGAAGTGCGTGTAGTGGCGGCCACGAAGAGCCGTTACCAGCCGTTGCTGCGCAATGCGATCCGGCAACCGATGCCATATCTTGCCGGCGGATTGGGCGTATTGCTGGCCGGCGCGGTGGCGTTCTCCTTCGTCGGACGTGAGTTCATGCCGACACTGGACGAGCAGAACCTGAACCTGTCCTCCGTTCGTATTCCCTCCACCTCCATCGAACAGTCGGTAGCCATCGATCTTCCCCTGGAGAAGGCTGTGCTGACGCTTCCCGAGGTGCAGACCGTCTACTCCAAGGCGGGTACGGCGAGCCTTGCCGCAGACCCCATGCCGCCAAACGCATCGGACAACTACGTCATCCTGAAACCGAAGGACCAGTGGCCTGATGGTGTGAAGACCAAAGAGCAGGTCATCGAGCGCATCCGCGAGAAGACCGCGTTCCTGGTGGGCAACAACTACGACGCCACGCAGCCGATCGAGATGCGCTTCAACGAGCTGATCGGTGGTGTGCGCAGCGACGTGGCGGTGAAGATCTACGGCGAAGACCTGACGGCCTTGGCCACCAGCGCAGACAAAATTGCTGCTGTGCTGAAGAAGATTCCCGGGGCATCGGATGTGCGTGTGGCCCAGACCGGTGGCTTCCCGACCTTCGACATGGCGTTTGATCGCGCAGCGATCGCCCGCTATGGCCTGACCGTTAAGGATGTGGCTGATACGGTGTCGGCCGCGTTGGCCGGACGCCAGGCGGGCCAGATCTTTGAGGGCGATCGCCGCTTCGATGTGGTGGTTCGACTGCCCCGCGTCGACCGAAGTGATCTGGACGTCCTGGGTGCGGTGCCGGTCATGCTGCCGCCGGGGAATCAGGAAGGCAGCCCTTCGGTGCCGCTGCGTGAGCTGGTCAGCTTCCGCTTCACGCAGGGTCTGAACGAGGTGAGTCGTGACAACGGCAAGCGCCGGATCTATGTAGAGGCCAACGTAGTGGGGCGTGATCTGGGCAGCTTCGTGGACGATGCCAAGGTAGCGATCGCACAGCAGGTGCAACTGCCGACCGGCTCGTGGATCGAGTGGGGCGGGCAGTTCCAGAACCTGCAGGCAGCTACCCAGCGTTTGGCCATCATCGTGCCGCTGTGCTTCATCCTGATTGCCGCGGTGCTGTATATGGCCATCGGCAACGGGCTGTTGACCGGCACTGTGCTGACGGCCGTACCGCTGGCGCTGGCCGGTGGCTTCTTCGCGCTGGCCTTGCGTGGCATTCCGTTCTCGATCTCGGCAGCAGTGGGGTTCATTGCTGTTTCGGGTGTGGCGGTGCTGAACGGACTGGTGTTGATCTCCGCCATCAAGAAGCGTCTGCATGACGGCATGGAGCCGAACGAGGCGGTGGAGCAGGGTGCAATGGAGCGCGTCCGGCCCGTGTTGATGACGGCCTTGGTTGCTTCACTGGGGTTTGTACCCATGGCGATCGCAACCGGCACGGGTGCTGAAGTCCAGAAGCCGTTGGCGACCGTGGTCATCGGCGGCCTCATCACGGCAACCGTACTGACCCTGTTCGTCCTGCCGGCACTGTGTGGGCTGGTGCTGCGCAGGACTGCGCGCAGGAAGGCAGCGGGCATCGAGGACCCACTGCCGGCGCCGGAAACCGATTGAGTACGTTCCCTTCCACAGTTTCACGCCCGGCCCTGCGGATCGTTCTACGATCCGCAGGGTATTGGCATTTCTGCACTCCATTCCTCCGAGGACAGCCATGATCGAGGTTCTCCGTTTTCCGACCTTCAGGAATCTGTTCGCTGCCCAGGTGATTGCGTTGGTCGGTACTGGCTTGGCGACCGTGGCGCTTTCGCTGCTCGCCTATGACCTGGCCGGCGCGCAGGCCGGCCAGGTGCTCGGCACGGCACTGGCCATCAAGATGGTGGTCTACGTCCTGCTCGCGCCTATGTCCGGCGCGGTCGTGCCAGCCAATCTGCGTAAGCCGGTCCTGATCGGGCTTGATCTGGTGCGCGCGGCCGCGGCACTGTGCCTGCCTTTCGTGAATCAGATCTGGCAGGTGTACCTGCTCATCGCTCTTCTGCAGTCGGCATCAGCCTGCTTCACGCCGCTGTTCCAATCGACCATTCCGGAAATCCTCAAGGAAGAGCGCGACTACACCCGTGCATTGTCCTTGTCGCGGCTGGCGTATGACCTGGAAAGCCTGCTCAGCCCTGCGCTGGCGGCGGCCCTGCTGACACTGATCAGCTTCCATGGCCTTTTCGCCGGTACGTCGGTGGGCTTCGTCTGCTCAGCGCTGCTGGTCGTGGTCACGGCATTCCCCTTCGTTGCAGCCTCGCCGCGCAAGGAAGGCCCCTATGCACGGGCCATCCGTGGCATGCGTATCTATCTGAAGACGCCTCGACTGAAAGGCCTGCTGGCGCTGAACCTGTGCGCTGCCGCGGGTGGTGCGATGGTATTCGTCAATACGGTGGTGGTCGTGCGCAACGTGCTGGGCGGTGCTGAAGCCCAGGTCGCCTGGGCCCTGGCTGCGTTCGGCGGCGGCTCGATGCTGATGGCGTTGGTTCTTCCCAAGGTACTGGACCGCGTACCGGACCGTCGCGTGATGCTCTCTGCAGCCAGCATGATGCTTGCGGTGCTTACCGCCTTGGGGGTTACGTGGTGGCTGACGCCCTCCGCGATCGGCTGGCCCCTGGTGCTGTCCGGCTGGGCATTGCTGGGCATGAGCTACGCCGGCTTGGTGACACCAGGCGGCCGGCTGCTACGGCGCTCGGCAGAGTCCACTGACCTTCCTTTCCTGTTCGCCGCGCAGTTCTCGCTTTCCCACGTCTGCTGGCTGATTGCCTACCCACTGGCCGGTACCGTGGGGGCACGCCTGGGCATGCCGGTGGCGGTTCTGGCGCTCGCGGTGGTGGCCTGCGCGGGGCTTCTATTCGCCTGGCGTACCTGGCCTGCGAATGATCCTGACGCAATCACCCACCGACATGATGATCTCCCTGCGGACCACCCGCACATGCAGGAACACGCGCATACGGAACAAGGCCACTCGCACCGTTTTGTCATCGATGACAACCATACCCGTTGGCCCGGATGAACGACGAGTCACCAGAGATGCCCAGTAGCGCGCGCACGCTGAACACCCCCCCTTTTTCGTGTCGACTTTGATCCAGCAACACACTAGTCTTTGAGCATGACATCACTGCGCCGGATATCGAATGTGCGACTGCTCACCAGCATCTTTCTGATGCTGGTGGCGAGCATGTTCCTGCGCCCGGTGCTGAATCATCTTGGCGAGCTGCATGGTCTGCAGCACATGGTGCAGACCGCAGCCGAACATGGACATCCGCACGCGGGCGATCGTGATGCTGCAGATCGGGATCCTCTGCACGCGTCGGGCGGCCATGGCGTGCTGCACCAGTCCGATCTGGGCGGGTCACTTGGCATCCTGCTGGACGTAGCACTCCACGATCCAGCCATCGGCCGTGGTGCGCACCCCTGGCATCGCCAGGCAGCGTTCATTGCCCATCACTGCTCATCGTTGTTCAGGCCTCCCATCGTCGCGGCCTGATGCCGGGCGCATGTCTGCCGCGCTGCCTGCTTTCTGCGGGCGTGCGGCTGGCTTGCGGCTAGACGCATCGCAGTTCCCCTCTGTATTCCGGCCACGATCCGGCTGACTCCTGCGCCACCGCGCGGTAACGACGTGCATGCGTGCCCTGGCACACATCTGCATGGCGTTGCCGTGCGCCTGTGGCGGGGCGCGGCGCGGAGGTCCGTGGCATGTCATGTCACTCAAGAACTCCATCATGATCCCCAGACCACATTCCGGGTTATCCACCCGTACCCATCCCATGGCCATGCCGTCGCACTGGCCGCGCACGCTGCTCGCAGCGATAACCATGTTGCTACTTGTTTTCACTGCCGATGGTGCTCTGGCGCATGCCATCGCCGAGGGCGACAAGGGTTACATCCAAGAGATATCAGGGGTAAATCTGATCGCCTTCGCTTACCTGGGCGCCAAGCACATGGCCACCGGGTATGACCACATTCTGTTCCTGCTGGGCGTGATCTTCTTCCTTTACCGGATGAAGCATGTCGCGCTGTACGTCACCCTGTTTGCCATCGGTCATTCCACGACGATGCTGCTGGGTGTGCTCTTCAATGTGGGCATCAACAGCTATCTCATCGATGCGATCATCGGCTTGTCAGTGGTCTACAAGGCGCTGGACAACCTCGGTGCCTACCAGCGTTGGTTCGGCTTCCAGCCCAATACCAAGGTCGCGACACTGGTGTTCGGACTGTTCCATGGCTTTGGCCTGTCCACCAAGATCATCGAGTACGACATCTCCCCCGATGGTCTTCTTCCGAACCTGCTCGCCTTCAACGTCGGGGTGGAAATGGGGCAGATGCTTGCCCTGGGCGCCATCCTGATTGTGATGGGCTACTGGCGCCGCACCGCCAGCTTCTTCAAGCACGCCTACTTCGCCAACGCGGCAATGCTCTGCGCAGGTTTCGTCCTGATCGGCATGCAGCTGACCGGCTACGCCATTTCCTGAATCCTTGAGAGATCCCTACCATCATGTACAACAGCAAGCCCCTCGAAAGTGACCTCCCCAGCAGCCGCCAGCTGGCGCGCACTACCCTCATCGCCGCCGGCATCGCCGTCGTGCTTCTCATCGGTGTCGTGCTGCCTGCGGAACACGCCGTGGATCCGTTGGGTATAGGCCGAATGCTGGGTCTGACCGAGATGGGACAGATCAAGCAGCAACTGTCCGAAGAAGCCGCAGCGGATGCGGCCATGGATGCCCGGGCCGAGGAGGGCCTCGCCGTGCTCACCCAGGTCTCCACGCGGGATCGCCAGACAGTCGAAGTCACTCCCAAGCCGGCCGCTGCTTCGGCCTCAGCGCCCGCAGCCACGGAATGGCGTGACGAAGCCGAAGTCGTGCTGGCGCCCGGTCAGGGTACCGAAATCAAGCTTTCCATGAAGGAAGGCGAGCGTGCGACCTACACTTGGTCGGTCCAGGGCGGGGTGGTGAACTTCGACACCCATGGTGACGGCGGTGGTCGTGCGATCAGCTATGAGAAGGGGCGAGGTGAGGCGTCCGACCAGGGCGTACTTCTGGCCGCCTTTACGGGCAACCACGGCTGGTTCTGGCGCAATCGCGGCGAGGAACCGGTCACCCTGCTGCTGCGTACGGGCGGGCAGTATGAACAGCTGAAGAAAATGTAAGACCAGGCCAGGAGGGCGTGCCCGGGGCAGCCGGGTACGCTCCTCTGCAAACATTCGTCCTACCATCTCGACAAGGCCACGTGCCACATTTACCCTAGATCCCATGCGTCTTTCCGCCCGCCACCGTGTGCTCGCCCGCATCAGCCTTTTCGCGCTGATGCTGCTGAGTGTTGTGGCGCGGCCGATGGTGATCCAGCTGAGCGAACTGCATGGTCTGGAGCACGACATCGCCGCTGCGTTCGACCATGGGCATTCCCATCCGGCCGGAGCCAGTGACAACCTCGACGACGACCACGCCTCTGGTGCGCACAGCGTGCTGCACCAGGCAGACGCAAGCTTCGCAGGGAGCCTGTTCAATGGCCACCACCAGGTAGTCGCTCTCGCACTGAGCGCCGACGTGCCCGCATTGCGGCTGCTGCGCGTGCCTTTGGGTTATCCCGCCTCGCCCTTCCGGCCTCCGATCGTCTGACAACGCCTGCCGCGTCCGCGCGGCCTGTTCTGCTGCCTGCCTTAGCGGGCGGCAGCGCGTTGTTCTAACATCTTTCCGGAGGCTTCCGTGAAATTCCGTAGTGTGTGGGCGCTGGCCATTGCCGGCGCCTGCGGTATGGCCGTGCCTGGCCATGCCGCCGAAGTTCTGCGCCTGGAGGAAGCGGTCGCCCGCGCCCTGGGCAGTCATCCGAGCGCCGCAGCTGATGCCGCCCAGCTGGAGGCAACCCGCAGCCGTGCAGCCCGGGAGGGCCTGCCGGCGCCCATCATTCTGGGCGGGGAACTGGAGAACGTTGCTGGCAGCGGCAGCGTTTCAGGGATGGATGCCGCTGAGGCAACGTTCCGCGTATCCCGCCTGCTGGAACTCGGCGGCAAGCGCGCTGCGCGACAGGCATTGGGCGGCGCGGAGATCGACGCGGCCCAACGGGCAGGGGACGTGACTCGCGTAACCATCGCCACCCGAGCCGCAGGACGGTTCATCGATGTGCTGGCCGCGCAGGAGCATGTGGAACACGCGCAGGAGCGCATCGCGATGGCGCGCGCCCTGCAGCGAGAGGTCGGGCGTTGGGTCTCGGCGGCGCGCAATCCTGATTCCGACCTGCGAGCGGCAGAAATCGCAGTTGCCGACGCCGAACTCAAGCGCGATCAGGCGCTGGAGCGTCTGGAGTCGACACGCCATGCGCTCGCAGCTTCATGGGGTGCGTTGACGGTCGACTTTGGCGCCGTCGCTGGTGATACCTCGGTGCTGCCCCCCCTTGAGCAGTTCCAGGCGATGGCCGCGAAGCTGCCTTCGACACCTCAGCAACAGCTTCTTGAGTCCCAGGCAGGCGTGCTGACCGCGCGCCGTAACGTGGCGCTTGCCGCCGCCCGGCCAGATGTCAGCGTGGGCCTGGGCATTCGCCGGCTGGAAGCCACCAAAGACAGCGGATTGGTGATGTCGGTTTCTGTCCCATTGGGCAGCCGCAAGCGATCAGCGTATTCCGTTTCTGAAGTCGACCACGAGCTGTCTGCCCTCAGTGCCCGGCGCCAAGCGCAGGCCGTTGAACTGCAACAGGAACTTTTCGATATCTACCAGCAATTGCGGCAAGCGCAGCTGGAGGTCGAGTCGGTACGCGAACGCCAGCTGCCCAAGGCCGAGGCAGCACTGAAGCAGAGCCGGCGCGGCTTCGAGGAGGGCCGATTCTCCTATCTGGCGCTGGGCCAGGCGCAGAAGACCCTGTTCGACCTTCGCGAGCGCGAAGTTGAAGCCGCCGCCCGCTATCTCCGACTGCTGGTCGAGGCAGATCGCCTCACCGCCTCCGCTCTGGACATCCGCCCATGAACCGCTACGCATTCCTGATCATGTTCCCCTTGGTCCTTTCCGCCTGCGGCGGTGACAAAGCCGCGACCGAAGCCTCTACCGAGACAGCTGCCGCATCCGCCGACTACGAACGAGGGCCGAATCGAGGGCGCATGCTGCGTGACGGCGATTTTGCCCTCGAGATCACCGTTTACGAAACCAACACGCCGCCACACTTCCGTCTTTACGCGTATCGCAACGACAAACCGATTCCGCCTTCCGAAGTGCAGGCGAGCATGCAGCTCAAGCGTCTGGACGGCGAGGTCAATACCTTCAGCTTCAAGCCGGAGAACGGCTACCTCGTCGGCAGTGGGGAGGTCACTGAGCCGCACTCGTTCGATGTGGTGGCCGAAGCCACCGCAGCAGGCAAGTCCCATCGCTGGAACTACCCCTCCTATGAAGGCCGTACGCGAATCGAACCACAAGCAGCTAAGGACGCGGGCATCGTGGTGGAAGCAGCAGGCAGTGCCAGCATCCGCGACACAGTGACCTTGATGGGCAACGTGACGGTCAACACGGCGCGGCAAGCCGCAGTGAAAGCACGCTTTCCCGGCGTGGTGCGCAGCGTTGCAGTCGAGATGGGCCAGCGAGTCAGTGCGGGCCAGACTCTGGCCACGGTGGAAGGCAACGACAGCATGCGCAGCTATGCCGTCATCGCGCCGTTTGGCGGAATTGTGTTGGCGCGTAATACCAGCGTTGGGGACGTGGCGGCAGACAACACGTTGTTCGAGATCGCCGACCTCTCCGAGGTATGGGTAGACCTGCGGGCACTGGGCACCGACGCCGAGCGGCTTGCTGCAGGCCAGGTGGTGACGCTTCGCTCAGCCACTGGCGCCCATGAAACCCAAGGACGGGTGCAGAGCCTGCTCCCCTTGGCCAGTGCCGGCCAAAGCGTAGTCGCACGGGTCAGCATCCCCAATGAAGACGGCCGGTGGCGCCCGGGTATGGCCGTGTCGGCCGAGGTCGTGTTGTCCGAAACCCAGGTCCCGTTGGCAGTCAAGGAATCCGGGCTGCAGCGCTTCCGTGACTTCACCGTGGTCTTCGCACAGGTGGGCGACACGTATGAGGTGCGCATGCTTGAGCTCGGCAAGCGCGATGGGCAGCTGGTCGAGGTACTCGGTGGCCTCAAGCCCGGTACCCGTTATGTCAGCGAGCAAAGCTACCTGATTCGCGCGGACATCGAAAAGTCTGGCGCGAGCCACGATCACTGAGGGGCATCCCATGCTAGAGCGAATCATTCGCGCGTCCATCGCGCATCGATGGCTTGTGCTGCTGCTCGTGCTGGCGCTGTCCGGCCTGGGCATCTGGAACTACAGCAAGCTTCCCATCGACGCCGTGCCTGACATTACCAATGTACAGGTACAGATCAACACCGAAGCCCCTGGCTATTCGCCACTGGAAGCCGAGCAGCGCGTGACTTTCCCGGTTGAAACCGCACTGGCCGGGTTGGCACGTCTGGAGTACACACGCTCAATCTCGCGCTACGGCCTTTCGCAGGTGACCGTGGTATTCGAGGATGGGACAGATATCTACTTCGCCCGCCAGCAGGTTGCTGAGCGTCTGCAGCAGGCGGCCTCCCAGTTGCCCAATGGCCTGAAGCCAACACTGGGACCGGTTGCCACGGGCCTGGGCGAAATCTTCATGTACACCGTGGAGGCCGAACCAGGAGCTGAGAAAACCTGGACGCCAATGGCACTGCGTACCCTGCAGGACTGGGTGGTACGCCCGCAGATGCGGCACCTGAAGGGCGTGACCGAGGTCAACACCGTGGGCGGTTACGTCCGCCAGTTCCATATCACGCCAGACCCCCGCAAGCTGCAGGCCTATGGCCTGACCCTGCAGGACGTCATGGAGGCCGTTGCCCGCAGCAATGCGAACGTCGGTGCGGGCTACATCGAGAAGAGCGGCGAGCAATACCTGGTACGCGTGCCTGGGCAGGTTGCCGACATGGACGGCCTGCGCAAGATCGTGGTGGCCAATCGTGAGGGGCTGCCGCTGCGAGTAGGCGATCTTGCTGATGTCCACGAAGGCACCGAGCTGCGGACCGGCGCCGCCACCAAGGATGGCAAGGAAGTTGTGCTTGGCACGGCCTTCATGCTGATCGGCGAGAACAGCCGGGCCGTTGCCCAGCGCACCGCTGCCAAGCTGAAGGAGATCGACGGCACGCTGCCCGAGGGCGTTCGTGCACACCCGGTGTATGACCGAACCGAGCTGGTGGATCGCACCATTGAAACGGTGAAGAAGAACCTCCTGGAGGGCGCGCTGCTGGTCATCGCGGTGCTGTTCCTGCTGCTGGGCAATCTGCGCGCCGCGCTCATCACCGCTGCGGTCATCCCGTTGACCATGCTGCTAACGATCTCCGGAATGGTGCAGAACCGGGTATCGGCCAACCTGATGAGCCTCGGTGCGCTCGACTTTGGCCTGATCGTGGACGGCGCGGTCATCATCGTGGAGAACTGCCTGCGCCGCTTCGGTGAACGCCAGCATGCGCTGGGACGCCTGTTAACGCGCGAGGAGCGATTCTCCCTGGCCGCTTCGGCAAGCGCCGAGGTCATCAAGCCCAGCCTGTTCGGTCTGTTCATCATCGCGGCGGTGTACATCCCGATCTTCGCGTTGTCGGGTGTGGAAGGAAAGATGTTCCATCCCATGGCCTTGACCGTGGTAATCGCCCTCACCGGTGCCATGGCGTTGTCGCTGACGTTCGTGCCGGCTGCCGTGGCGCAGTTCGTCACCGGCAAGGTGTCCGAGAAGGAAACCAAGGTCATGCGTGGCGTAACCCGCCTGTATGGCCCTCTGCTGGAGCGGGCGGTCAGTGCCCGTAGGTGGGTGGTCGGCGCAGCGGTTGCACTTACCGTGGTGGCCGGCATCGGTGCCAGTCGCATGGGTACAGAGTTCATCCCCAACCTGGATGAAGGCGATATCGCCCTGCACGCGCTGCGCATCCCCGGAACCAGCCTTACCCAAGCCATCGGCATGCAACGCCAGCTGGAAGCTGCCATCAAGCAGTTCCCTGAAGTCGACGAGGTGGTGGCCAAGATCGGTACTGCCGAGGTGGCGACCGACCCGATGCCTCCGTCGGTCGCCGACACCTTCATCATGCTCAAGGATCGGGACCAGTGGCCGGACCCGCGCAAACCAAAGGCCCAGCTGATTGCCGAGCTGGAGAAGACCGTCAGAGCCATCCCCGGCAACAACTACGAGTTCACTCAGCCGGTGCAGATGCGCATGAATGAGCTGATCGCCGGCGTGCGCGCGGAAGTGGCGATCAAGCTCTATGGCGACGATCTGGATCAACTCGCACAGATCGGCAGCCAGATCGAGGACGTTGCCAACCGGATCACCGGCGCAGCGGACGTGAAGCTGGAGCAGGTCTCGGGCCTTCCGTTGATGACCATTACGCCTGACCTGGACGCGTTGGCGCGCTATGGCGTGGCAATCGACGATGTGCAGAAGACCGTATCGGTCGCATTGGGTGGGGAGTCCGTTGGCCAAGTATTCGAAGGTGATCGTCGTTTCGACATCGTCGTGCGGCTGCCCGAGAACCTGCGTCAGGACACGCGCACGCTGGAATCACTGCCTGTACCGGTGTCAGGTTCGACAGAGGCCGATGCTGATCGCGGTTTCGTTCCGCTGGGGCAGCTGGCCAAGGTTGAGGTGGCTCCAGGCCCGAATCAGATCAGCCGCGAGAACGGCAAGCGGCGTGTGGTTATCACCAGCAACGTCCGCGGACGCGATCTCGGCTCGTTCGTCGAGGAGCTGCGCGCCGCCGTCGGAGATGAAGTCCAGCTGCCTGAAGGTTACTGGGTGGAGTATGGCGGCACGTTCCAGCAGCTCATCTCGGCCAGCGAGCGGCTGATGGTGGTGGTGCCCGTAGTGCTGGTGATGATCTTCGGCCTGCTGTTCATGGCGTTTGGTTCGGGACGTGATGCCGCCATCGTTTTCAGCGGCGTGCCGCTCGCCCTTACCGGCGGTGTGGCGGCTCTGTGGCTGCGTGACATTCCGCTGTCCATCTCGGCCGGTGTCGGGTTCATCGCGCTTTCGGGCGTGGCGGTACTGAACGGCCTGGTGATGATCAGCTTCATCAAAAGCCTGCGGGAACAGGGTGTGCCTCTCCACCGCGCTGTCAGCGAGGGGGCAGCGGGACGCTTGCGACCTGTGCTGATGACTGCCCTGGTCGCCAGCCTGGGCTTCCTGCCCATGGCACTGAACGTCGGTGCCGGCGCTGAAGTACAGCGTCCTCTCGCCACGGTGGTCATCGGCGGCATCGTCTCGTCCACGCTTCTGACGCTGCTGGTGCTTCCTGCGCTTTACCGCCTCATCCATCGCGAGGGCGATACGTCCAAGGATGAAGCCGAATGACGCTTTCCCTTTTTCCAACGTTGAGGAACCTACGCTTGATTCCGTTGAACAGACCGTTGTCGTGGCTCCTCCTGCTGGCCGCGCTGTTGATTCCCTGGGCTGCGTTCGCCCACGGTGTCAGTGAGGGTGACCAAGCCTTCCTGGAGGACAGCACGGGCACCCAGCTGATTGCATTTACCTACCTGGGTGCCAAGCACATGGTCACAGGGTACGACCACCTGCTGTTTCTGTTCGGGGTGATCTTCTTCCTGTACCGGATGCGTGATGTCAGCATCTACGTGACCTTGTTCGCCATTGGTCACAGCACGACGCTGCTGCTGGGCGTGTTGGGTGGCTTCCACGTGAATGCCTACGTGGTGGACGCCATCATCGGACTGTCAGTGGTCTACAAGGCACTGGACAACATGGGGGCGTTCAAGCGCTGGTTCGGCGTGCAGCCCAACACCAAAGCAGCCGTGCTGATCTTCGGCTTCTTCCATGGCTTCGGATTGGCAACGAAGTTGCAGGATTTCACCCTGTCCGCTGACGGGCTGGTGCCCAACATGCTGGCGTTCAACGTCGGCGTGGAGCTGGGCCAGCTGCTGGCCTTGGCCGGCATCCTGATTCTGATGGGCTTCTGGCGTCGCCTGCCGTCCTTCCATCGGCAGGCCTACAGCATCAATACCGTCCTGATGTGTGCCGGCTTCGTGCTGATGGGCATGCAACTGACGGGCTACTTCGTTTCCTGACCTTTGATCGAGGCTTTCAATGTCCATTTCCATCAATCAGCAACTTCCCAGCACTCGCCGACTGCTCAAATCGACCGCGCTCGCCGTGGCGGTCGCTGGTGTGATTCTGATCACTACCGTACTGCCCGCCGAGTACGGCATTGACCCGACTGGCGTGGGTCGTGCCCTCGGTTTGGATGCGCTGGCCGCGAGCGGCGATTCCTCCGCATCTGAAGCCGTTCCTCAAACCTCAAATGGGCGCCCGGAAGCCATTGCGGCCTTGTCCGAGAAGGCCAAGGTCGCCTTCGGAGAGAACAAGGGGCAATCCCTTGATCCAGCGGCTGTAGGTTTTGGTTCTGGCGCGCTGCGTCAGGACACCATGACCATCGAAATCGAGCCAGGCAAAGGCATGGAGCTGAAGTCCCACATGACCACGGGTGCAGGAATGCTGTTCCGCTGGACATCCAGCGCTCCGGTTGCCGTGGACATGCATGGCGAGAGACCTGACGTGAAGGGAGCCTGGACCAGCTACGCCGTAGAGGGCGCCCAATCGAAAGCAGAGGGGACTTTCATCGCTCCCTTCGATGGAACACATGGCTGGTATTGGCAGAACCGAGGTACCTCGCCGGTGATCATCACAATCGAACTGAATGGCTATCAGGCCGACCTGTATCAGCCGTAACACCCCCGGCATTCCGCCGGAACCAACCCAGGAGTCAATCCATGAAACTGCGTTATACGTTCGCTGTATGCCTCGTTGCCGGCCTGACATGGTCCTCAGGCGCATCTGCCCACGATCCTGCCTTGCATGCCGATCCGGTGCCGGCCGCCGCGCCACAAGCTAAGCCAAAGACGTGCGAGCAGCTGGCTGATCGATCGAAGTACAAGGTTGATCTGAATGACTCTCAGACCAAGGCATTGAAGGAGCGTTGCGACGCCGAGGCGGCTTCGGGCGCTAAGAAGAAGTAAGCGGTGGGCAATGTGGCCCGGCTGTAAGTGTCGGGCCACATTGATGCAGAAGTCGCAGTGCAGGCACCGTGTGCTGGGACGTCCGTTTCTGGCCGAGATCGGACATTGCCCGCCTCGTTGAGCCGTACGCCTTGGCTGCTTAGGGTCTCTTGCACTCGGTGCCGATCTGCTCAGTGAGAACTGTCAGGGACTGCTGGAATGCGGCGGCGAATTGCTGGCTGCCCTCCCTCTCGTGGCTATGGGCGATCGAGGGGAGCAGTCTGGTCCACGTGTCGAGCAGAATCACCGGGTCTTGGTGTGTTAGAAACGAAACCCGCAACCCATACTCCATTGCTTTGAGGTAGCCGCGGTGCATCTCAAGTGCGGCCTCGCAAGCGTGGAGGCGCTCAAGGATTTCTGTGATCTCGGAGGTCATGGCAGTCTGGACAGGCAAGGGGTGGGAAGGCGATAGTTTGCGAACATCTGGACGAGTCCGCCATGAGCATCCTCAACCTTCTGCTCACTCGTGATCACCTTGTCGTCGCCGTGGATACCTTGGCAGAGGATGCTCTCACAGGGGCACATTCCGCCGGGGCAAAGCTGCTGCTGATCCCTCAGCACAACCTGATGTTTGCTACGCGAGGTTCTACGCAGTTCTTCCTTCGCATTTATGAGCTGGCGCTGCAGGCTAGCTACCGCGCAGATTTCACAATGGAACAGTTATCTGCCGAGCTGGGGTTGGTGGTGGACCAGCTGTGGCCGAACTACGAGAAGGCGGCAGCCGAGGCAGGATTACCGATCGAGCAGCTCGGGACCGAGTTGGTGTTTGGTGGCTGGTCGTCGAAGAGCGACCGGATGATGGCCACGGCATATGCCAAGAGCGGCAGCCAGCACCCTTGCGTGGTCCAGCCGATCCGGGGGCAGCTGGCCTCACCAGGCGAACCGCTCCGGGCCGTGATTCCTAGCATGGCCCAGAAGGATCTGCTGGCCCACGCACGCCTGCAGGCCAGCTACCTCAATGAGCAACTTGGCCGGCGAGTGGCGGGAGGCCGGTTGCTGGCTGGGTTCTTGCAGAAGGGACAGGCCGTGCTCAAGGATCTTGGAGAGATCTAGGTCGTTGGCGGCAATCCGGCTAACGCCAGAATCCGCCCGCCCCTTATTTCTCTTCTCCGCGGGACCAGTAGGCTCAAGGCTAGTCGTGGATAAGAAAGATCTATCGGGGGAGGGGGCTATCGTCCTCTGACCGAAGCCGGGCATTGGTCAGTCGCCCGATACTGACTTGCGCCGGCTGCTGCCGCGCCCTCTCCTAACGCGACGATCCTCAGCAGCGACACGTTGGGGTTGGTCTTATCAGAAGGACAGGAAGCTGATCAGTGCTTCCCTAGAGGTGATGTGAGGCAGATGCCCAGTTGTGCAGGAACTCCTCTTGCTCCAATGTCTCAACGGCACCAAGGCGTACCATTCTCACGCGCCTGATCGCATCCTCGCTGCTCAGGGAAGTCTTGGTGCTGAGGAGAAGCATGCAGGCGACAGTGCCTGCTCTGCCAAGTCCGCCCTTGCAATGGACGACAACCCGTTTGCCGTTAAGTAGCGCGTTGCAGATGGACGTCTCCAACTCCTTCCATCGCTGGAGGAACCCGTAATCGGGCGCGGCGCCATCCACGATCGGCAGTCCGTACCACCGTAGACCATGGTCTGCTGCACGCTCTGGCAGAGCGGCGATCTGAAGATCCTCGAACTCCCAAGGCTCAATTAGACTGATGAGATGACTTGCGCCCCATGAACTTATAGCTTGAAGGTCCATATCCAAGTCTCGCGACCACGATCCGGTCATAGCTGTGACTTGATGCTTGCCAGGCGCGAACGTCACCCCGATGGCCCCACCGCAATGGCCAACCGGGAGAGTCGCAATCTGAAGGGGGTGGGAAAGACTGGTTCTAGTCACGCTGACTCCGGCGATTGAATGGCGCGCTCTGTCATGCAGAGAACCTAGACGTGGCTTCGTCTGCGGCTCTGGCGCGATGGCTTCGATTGATGCTTAGTCAGGCGAGCTAGAAAGCAGCGACACTCTCTCCCCGATGCGTCGCTGGGCGGCCTGCAACCCACTGTCATCAGCAAGGTACGGTGATGCGAATAGCGGGGCCTCAACCCAGAACTTGTGTTGACCCCGGTGGATGTAGGGGCGGTGGTCGTCAAGCAGCAGAGCTTGGCCAAGTAGTGGAGACACGAATCGAAGGTCCTTGGTAGGCCCAGTCCATTCGACGTAGCGGACCCCTGTGAACCAGCCAGGCACATGGCCTTCCTCAGCCAGAAGTAAGGCGATTCTTAGCGACATATGCCGAGATACCGTTGTGAAAAGCACAACCTCATCAAAGGTGGTTCTAGCATAATCTAGGAAATCCCGAAGTCCTGGTCGAGGAATTTGGCTGACCGCATTGGAGATCAGGGTTCCCTCGAGATCGAGGGCGAGGATACTGGGGCGCATGCGATAGGAGCCTATCTACGTTTGAGTGCGTCGTAAGAGACGCGATCTGAGTCCTGGCCCCTCTTGCTGCCGAGCCAGAATAGGAGGGGCGAGCCAGTAGTCGTCGCCAATAGGCAGTAGGCACTCCAACGCGACATCGACCATCAGCGGTCGCCGCCATGCAGGGTCCGGCAGAAAGCAGTAGTCAGACTTGCTTAGCGTTCCTGATGCTTGCTTGCGAGATAGCCAATCTGCTCGACCGCGTATCTCGCGGCTCAGCACGGTCAATGCTGCGGATTCGTCGCCGCCGGTGCTTAAGAACTCACTCGCAGCTCCCCGGACTGACGACCAAAGCACGTATCGCTTGCGTCCCAAACTCAGCTCACGCCATTCTCTTTCCTGTACACATAGGATCTCCTCGGCGTGTTGAGTACGGATCCGATGCTTGCGTAGCAATGACACGAGATAGGCAGCAGCTTCGCGGTCGGAAAGCTGACGCCAGAGCCACTGTCGGTCCTGTGCTCCAAGCGAGGGGCGCCATGCTCTAAGTGCATGGGTTAGTGAACTACTCAGGTCGTCAGGCAGCTGACTGCTCTCCCGATAGCTCCAGCTAATAGGGTCGTAAAGAGATCGCCTTGTAGAGCCATTTGACGAGCTCGTCTCAGCTAGGACCCCCGCTGTCTGAAGGAACAGCAGCAAGTGCTGCGCAACTGCTGTGTCAGCGGCCACAGGTGCGGAAATCGAAGTGGAGCGCTCGAGCGCACACCACGCGCACGCGTAGAACGGCCCAAGCGATACTAGCAGCGCATCGAGGTCTGGCCACGGAGGGATGAGGGTCTGTTGGTCACGACCATAGATCACTCGATCCCCGGCAGTTCAACCGGCTCTGATGCTAGCAAGCCACCGGAAAGTCGTCTACACAATTTTCATGTAGTGCCCGGCTCGGCCATAGATTTCGTTCCGCTCCTCCAGGCGGACCTGATGGCTACCAAGACGATCTACCAAAGTGCGTACCTTCGGTTGGTCGGCCTGCTCCGCGAGCGACGTGAGTCGTTGGGTATCAGTCAAACCCGGCTAGCCGCTCATCTGGGGTGGCCTCAGCAGCGAGTCTCTTCCGTTGAGTCTGGGGCCCGGCGCTTGGACGTATTGGAGTTCTGCCTCATCGCCGCTGCCTTGGGGTTCTCTCCGGCTGAGGTCTCTGATCAGGTCATGAAGATGCTACAGAGCGTGCGCGGCAGCCAGATTAAGGACCGGCACTAGCGAGCGACGGTGGTGATTGCGTCAAGCCAGATGATTCATGTGGGCTCTTTCTGCGGGGGCCACCTGTGAAGCGAAGAACCTTCTTGGTTGAGCTGCTGCCAACGTTCGGCCTTGTCTGATCAATGACTGTTCTGGTTCGAGTTGCCTCGCGACCAATACGGCATGCTCATTGCTATGCAACCGCAACCAGCCGACTCAAGGTAGCTGGCTGCCGGCATAGTGCGTGCACAGTTTAGAGGGGGCCCCATTCCGTTCGTCTCCAGTGCTCACGGACCGCGGCAAGGTCGATTAATTGGCCGCTGCACATCAGTGCCAGCGCGATAGCACCATTGAACGGACGTCCGGTATTCGGCCGACGTATCCAGCCATCGGCGTGTCGCTGATCGGAAAAGTGTTGTGCAGTGCAGCGTGAATGCCAATCAGGTAGCTCACGCGCTCAAGCGTCTCTGGCCGGGTAGCATCGGATGCGCTTGAATATGCGACAGCAAAGGCGATCTCAACCGGCTGCCAAGGAGCGCGCTTTGCTCTTGATCGGTCAAGGACCATGCCATCGCGATCTGGCGGAAGGTTTGGCGAGCGGCTTCCGCAAGTCTGACCACCTCTGCATTAGAGAGTTCGCCCATGGTAGCTGCCCTTAAGGTCGCTTCCCGCCATGCTACGCCGGTTTGAAGGATCCAGAGCCATCATGGATGGCGGGCGTGGTGGGCATGGCGGGCATGGCAGGTATGGCAGGTATGGCAGGTATCGAAACAGTGCCCAGCCGGACACCAATGAAGCTGCTGGTGCCGGGATGAGTCGTACAATGGCAAGGAACGATACGGAGATCGGGCTTGACTGGAGACCTGTACCTGAAGGCGATTCTTACGAGAGAGGCCGTCGATACGTCCTTGCTCTCCCCTGCGTTCTTAGCGAGGGCAACGCTGACCCCGGTGATCAATGCCTGGGGCGGTCGGTACGTGCAGTCAGTAACTCCAAGCGGATCCTTCGCGAAGGGGACAGCCAATAAGAGTGGCACTGATGTGGATCTCTTTATTTCCTTGCGTCCTTCGACTCCCGATAGTCTTAAGCAGATCTACCTGACGCTCTTCAACGCTCTGACAGATGCGGGCTACGTTGTGCGTAAGCAGGATGTGTCTCTGGGCATTCGGGTGGCTCAGATTGATGTGGATCTTGTGCCTGGGAAACAACAAACGGCGCTCACCACAGACTATAGTCTCTATCGCAGCCGGGCAGATACTTGGACGAAGACCAACGTTCAAACCCACATTGACGTAGTACGCGCGGCCGGCATGCAGCCTGAGACAAGGATCATCAAGCTCTGGCGGGATCAAAACAGGTTGGACTTCCCATCGGTCTACCTTGAGTTGGTTGTGATCCGGGCGTTGCAGCTCAATTTCTCCGTTAGCTTGGCCGAGCGCGTTCTGGTGGTGCTTCGCTTCTTGGCCAATAGTTTCGTAGCCGCTCGGGTTACAGACCCCGCTAACGCGAACAACGCGATCTCTGATGATCTTACGTTTGCAGACAAACTTGCGATTGAGCGCGCCGCTCAGGTTGCGCTTGCGCAAGAGACATGGGGCAGCATCGTCCAATGAATCAGCCATCACTTCCCAACCTTCTGGATCACTTGCACGAGCAGGTGGAGGCCGCGCTCAGAACTGCCCGCCTTGCGTTGCATCACCCCACCGACAAGGGAGATGCAAGTGAACAGGTCTGGATCGATCTGCTAAGCAGCTACTTGCCCAAGCGGTACGTGGTCAGCAAGGCCCACGTTGTGGATAGCGAGGGGAACTTCAGTCAGCAGATCGACGTGGTTATACACGATCGCCAATACTCCCCATTGGTGTTCACCTACTTGGGGGTGCACTACGTTCCTGCGGAGAGTGTGTATGCGGTCTTTGAGGCCAAGCAGGTAACGAGCGCGGAGACTATCGGCTATGCGCAATTCAAGGCAGAGAGTGTGAGGCGCCTGATCAGAACCACCATGCCGGTGCCTACAGTCGATGGTCCCAAACCAGCGAAGGAGCCGGCTCGCATTCTCGCCGGGTTGCTGTCATTGAGCTGCCCGTGGGTGCCACCGCTGGGACAGACCCTGGCCGACCATGTTCTTGGTCAAGCCGGGAATAGACAGCTGGATATGGGCTGTATTGCAGATGCGGGTACGTTCTTCATGAACGATGAAGGCGCGCTCGAACGGCAGGCTGGGCCGCGGGCAACCACAAGGTTCTTGCTTGAACTGATGGCTAGGCTGCAGGAGCTCGGAACGGTACCGATGCTCGACATTCGTAGCTACGCCAAACACATCCCGTAGATTGGCAAGGGAATGCCTGCCGCTGGGGCATGCGGTCACAATGGCGCAATCTGCGCACCAGGCTTTGGGGGTTTCTCTCCTTGGCGATGAATGCTCCTTCATCGTGCATGCCAGCGTAGCGGTTGCCTCGCACATGCTCTGGCCATAGCTGTCCAGGAGGGCCACAAAGTCCAAGTGAGGATCAACTTCGTCGGCGGGCCCGATGTCGGCGTACCAATCAAAACGAAGTCCTTGCTCCATGCCTTGGCGAAGGCGAGCGGGTAGCTTTTGAGCAGATTCCCAACGCTGGAAATGCCAGTGGCAAAGTTGCCCAGCGCGAAGTCGCGAATCGCTGTGTGTCCTGCCTAGGGGTAGACCCAGTAGCTAAGGCGGACTCCATGAGGAAGACCGGAGTCGGGGTTGAAGAGGTGCCTGCTGAGGCGCTCGTCGTTCCTTCCGCGGCCTACGGAGCAGATGTGCCCGAGGATTCCTCGAACTACCTGCTGTGGGCGTATCCCCATTGATTGATAGTAGGTAGCATTTTGGCGATCGGTAGGGTCTGCGTCGTACCACCGGTGGGGGAGAGGTCGAGTGGTTCCCTTCACCTCATGGGCTACTCGACGGCGCAACACCGGCCGCGGAACTGACTAATAATTTTGCCGGCGTGCTTCGGGGTGCTCGTACCTAGTGCGAAATCGATGATTGATGGGCAGCTGCTGTGACGACGCTGAGTGGTCCAAAGCGGCCGATAGCTGTGACGCGTGGGTCGGCATCTTGTGATGGGCTCCGACGTTACGAAGTACTGTATGGATAAGCCCAAGCTCGCGTCCAACGGTCATTCAAAGTGAGGAGCAGGGCGCGACCTCAATGTGTATTTCGATGGTGAGTTTAGCCACGGCACATGGCAACACCGTAGTAGCTTCCGGGCAGATCCCCGAGCGCAGCGAAGAGTGTTCCGAACAGGGCCATTGTGAAGCCGGTCTGATTGATGTGTTGGCGAAGTGTTGTCCCGTCGCTCAGCTCATGGCAGACCTTTGACTGATCAGCCGCAATGTATCCCTGCACAAGAACTGACAATCCGATGTAAATCGCTCCGATTCTCTGCGGCCAGCACAGATCACCGAACAGTCTCGCTACTAGTACGCAAACTAGCGGCATTCCGAAGGCAAGCAGAAATGCGAGGGGAATGATGTACTTTCGGACGGGCTTGGTTCCTGGAATGCTCACGGCAATAGCTAAGATTACTCAGTGACCCCTTTGGGGGCTGTGGCAATCATAAAGTATCCGTCGCGACTGCTCGGTGCTCTTTGCCGTCTGCCGTGAAGAACTGGTCGGCTCGATTGGTCATCCCTGACGACCTAAATGCCTATATGGTGAGATTCCTCACAAAAGCAGCCACCAGCTGGAAGCGCGCCGGGTACTGCACGCTGCGTGCCGCGCGGGCGATGCGGATGTGGCCGGATTCCAGCGGCTCTCGCAGGGTTTCCAACGCACTGCGGTTCCACTCTGGTAGCTCATCCAGGAACAGCACGCCGTGATGGGCCAGCGAGATCTCGCCGGGGCAGGGCGGATTGCCCCTGTCATTTCCTACGATTACCGCGACTTAGCTCTTTACAGTGCAAGGGCTTTTGGATCATGCTCGCCCTAAATTAGCACGACTAGATATCACAATAGACGCGACTACGAACCAGATCACCACCAATGACGCGACTGAACTCCAACATTCCCGCTCGACCTTTGAAAAACAGCCGCCGCGCCCTTACCGGAAGGCTGAATCTGGCCAATGGAGGCATGGCGGGCTTCGAGTCATCGCTTGAGCGAGACTGGCTGCGCGTACTGGATTTCAACCCACTGGTGCAGGCAATTCGCGAGCAACCGTTCACGATCTACTACGACTCCCAGGACGGAAGGCGGCGTTACACGCCCGATGTCCTGGTAGAGCTGCGGGAGGAAAAGCGGGTCCGAACCTGCGTCTACGAGATCAAGCCGCTCGAGCAGCTTCGAGCGGAATGGCAGGAGCTTCGCCCGAGATTCAAGGCGGCGGTGGCGCACTGCAAGCGCCAGGGCTGGCAGTTCAAGATCGTCACAGAGACCCACATCCGGACTCCGACGCTGGCCAACATCAACTTCCTTCGTCGCTACCGCTCGATGGAACCGCTGCTGGTCCGGCAGGCGCAACTGAAGTACACCGCCTCTGTCCTTGGGCCAACGACGCCTCAGGCCCTGCTTGCGGCTGCTTACTGGTCAGCCGAAGAGCAGGCCATGGCTATCCCGGCCCTCTGGCAGTTGATCGAGCGCGGCGAGCTCATCGCTGATCTGAACAAGCCGCTGACGATGTCTACTCCCATTCGACTGGGCGCCTGAGTATGTCCCTCTCCAACTTCTTCAAAGTGGAACCCGGTGCTGAAGTCTTCGTGGGGCCTCGCAGGTATCGGGTCACCCACATGCTTTCCATCGACAGTGTCCTGGCAGAGGATCTGGACACAGGCGTGAGTGCAAAGCTGCGGATTGAGACACTCTCGACCATCGTTGCCGCCGAGTCGGCTGCTGACGCCGGCGGCTTTCCTATCCATCAGTACTCAAAGGAAGAGTGGTCTGTCGCGCAGAAGCGGTTTGAAGCGCTGCGCCCAATGATTGACCACCCGGTTAGAACGCGTATTGAGGTAGCAAAGCTCGCCGCTGCAGCGGGCGTCCACGTAGCCACCTATTACAAGTGGCTTGCCGCTTACCACGATGCAGGTCATGTAGCGGCCTTGGTACCGCGCAAGCGTGGAGCTGTGAAGGGCCAGAAGCACCTTGCTGCTGATCAGGAGCTGGTGATCAGCAGCGCTGTGGAGGACATTTATCTAAAGAAGCAGCGCCACTCGCCAAAGGAAGTGGTCGAGGAGGTCTTGCGTCGTTGCAAGGTGGCAAAGATCAGTCCGCCGGCACCGAGCACTATCAGGCGCAGACTTAAGGAGATCTCACCCGCCATGGCTCTGCGTCGCCGCGGCCACCGCGACAAGGCGCGTGACAACTACGAGCCAATCCGCGGTTCTTTTCCGGGCGCAGACTTCCCCTGGGCCGTTGTACAGATCGATCACACGCCGCTAGATGTTATGGTGGTGGATAGTGTCTACCGTCAACCCTTGGGTAGGCCCTGGCTGACTCTGGCCATTGACGTATACAGCCGTATGGTCGTCGGTCTCTACGTGACCATGGACAAACCGTCCGCTACCTCGGTGGCCATGTGCATTTCTCATGCGATGACGCCCAAGACGGACTACCTGGCTTCCTTGGAGGTTCAGGGCGATTGGCCTGTCTGGGGCCAGATCGGAACGCTGCATGCCGACAACGCCAAGGAGTTCAAGTGTAAGGCGGTGACCCGCGGCTGTCAGGCAAACAGCATAGACATGCAGTGGCGCCCGGTTAAGAAGCCGCACTACGGGGGGCACATCGAGCGCTACATGGGTGTAGTTGCCACAGAGCTCAAGAAGGTACCTGGTGCTACGTTCTCGAACACCCAGCAGCGGAAAGGCTACGACTCCGAAGCCGAGGCGACGCTGACCATGAGGGAGGTCGAGCAGTACCTTGTGGAGTTCATCGTCAACAACTACCACCAGCGACCCCATAGCCAGCTCAACGATGCTTCACCCTCCAAGGTCTGGCGTGAGGGTGTGCTTGGAAGTGCGGGAAAACCTGGCATCGGCTACCCGCCTATGATTCAGGATGTTGATCGACTGCGCATGGATTTTCTGCCGTACTACAACATCACGGTCCAACGATCGGGCGTACGGCTTGAGAACGTCTTCTACTACGACCCGGTACTGGATCCCTACATCGGGGCGACCATGCCCGACAATCCTGGTCAGAAGCGCAAGTTCCTGTTCGCCCGAGATCCGCGCGACATCAGCCAGATCTACTTCCTGGACCCTGCTGCAGAGCGATACACGCCGATTCCTTATAGGACGCTTTCCCATCCAGCGATCAGTGCATCCGAGCTTCGAGAGGCAACCCGGCTGATCAAGGAGCAGAACAAGGGGGAGGTCGACGAGGAGCGGATCTTCAGCAGCATTCAACGCAACCGAGAACGCATTGATGCTTCGGCAGCTAGCACGAAAGCAGCTCGGCGTCAGGTGGCTAAGCGGCCCAGTAAGAAGCCCGGTAAGGCCGATGATGCAGGTCAATCTCCAGCTAATCTTCCAGCTGCGGCGCCTATTGCGATGGCACCAGATGCAAACCTTTTTGATCCCGAGGTGGACGTGTTTGAAGTGGGAGAACTGAGCTGATGAGCGCGTATCCGCATCTGCTTGAGAAGGTGGCCGGATACATGGAGGCCTCGATACCAGAGCGCGTGGAGTTCACCCGTAGCGATCGATGGATCGCTTACCCGGTCGCAAAAGATGTTCTGGACGATCTGGATCAGATCATCACCTACCCAACGATCCAGCGGCCGCCGTGCAGGCTGATCGTGGGTCGCGGCGACAACGGGAAGACGGCAGTCCTCCGGCAGTTTCATTCTCGGCATCCCATCTTGCTGAGGGAGGATGGCACGACCAATGCGCCGGTGGTGATCATTGGTATGCCAGCCACCCCGGACCTGTCTCAGCTGTGGTCGGAGATTCTGGAGTCCTGTGCTGTGACTCATCGGCGCAGCGACACGGCGTCGTCAAAGTACGCTCAGGTGCTGGCTATCCTTCGATACCTTAAGGCCAGGGTGCTGGCCATTGACGAGTTCAACAATGTGGTCAATGCCCGAAAGGGTGCCGCAGACGTGTTGGCCGGGATTCGAAAGCTCAGCAACGACTTGAACTTGAGCATTGTTGCCGCTGGAACAGAGGCTGCAATCAACGCACTGTCCTTTGATGCCCAGATGCGATCGCGATTCAAGCCGCTTGCGCTTGCCAGGTGGCAGTACGACCGGTCCTACCGTGGCTTTCTCAATACTTACGAAAAATTGCTGCCTCTGGCCAAGCCTTCGGAGCTTGCCAGCGAGCAGTTGGCACCGCTGATCTTCAAGGCAGGCGGTGTTGCCATCGGCGGGACGGTGTACTTGATCAAGGAGGCTGCGGTAATGGCCATTCGCTCCGGCGAAGAGAGGATTACCGCTGAGATCGTGCTGAAGGCGGAAGAGCGCCTGAAGCAGAATTATCAGGGTGTGGTCGCGGCCACATGACATGCGAGCCGGATGGCCACCTCTGGAGCCTGATGAGCTACTCAGTTCCTACTTGGCGCGTTCGGCACAGATTCGCGGCTTAAGCGCGCAGAGTCTTGTCGCGCTGAATTTTCCTGGTTCGGACGTATGGAACCGAGACATAGATGCCAACCCACCCGAGTCTCTTCTGCTGCGACTTGCGCAAGCAACGGACTGTGAGCTGACCGCTGTCAGAGAAATGACGCTGATGGGTATGGGCGGACCAACTGAGACATTGGGAGGAAGTGGTGTGTGCAGGTGGGTCAATGCGATCGGTATCTACCATCGGTCGAGGACGCGCTACGGCCTGTGCTACTGCCCTGTTTGCCTGGATCAGACGCGATACTTCGACAGGCACTGGCGACTGTCCTATTGGACTGTTTGCCCTGTTCACGGCCTTCTGCTTCGTGATGCCTGTCCGCACTGCGATGCGCCTTTGGCACCCCACCGGCAACAGCTGGATATCTGCAGGTGTGTCAATTGCCATCAGCTGCTGACCAGCAGTCCATTCCGTGCTGCGATTCCAACAGACTCTCAGGGCGCAATCACCGCGGCGATGCAACTGCCTGCTCTCCACCGCTATCAACCTTGCCTATCGGCAACCGGCCAGGAGTACGGGGCGGGTATGCACCTCCTGCTTTCAGCCTTCTTGGATGCAAGAGTGCGGTGTTGGGACGCAGTTGGACACGCGAGAGACCGAATCGAGCTTCGGCGGATTCATCAGCGACACCTGGACCTCCAACTTCTGGATGAGATTGTCTGCCGATGGCCGTACTCGATGCTGTCCATGGCTCAACGGTTTCACCTCACCCAGCGTAGCTTTCGCCAGCCTTGCCCTGACTGGGTGGCTCAACAGGTTCGGCAGCTTCCCCTTGGCCGGATGAACGGTCTGGGCTCTCCCAGTCTGACCCGACTGCGACAGGCGAGGGTTGCCCAACTGGGGAGAAGTTTGGGTTGGCGTACCATTCGCGCTCAGATTCTCATTGATATTGCAGGAAAGCGGGATGGTTACTGATAGTCAGGGCAGAAGGACATGCGATTGCTGTGAGCGGGTCATTGCCAAAGCGCATCGCATCTACAAGGGCACTGAATACTGCCAATCCTGCTATGAGAAGCACTTTGTGCCTGGTCGCTGCCCAACCTGTGGTTCCGGCACGCGTTATCACCGTGCCGAACGTGAGCAGCCAGAATGCGAGGAATGCCTGCGCGACAAGCGCCAATGCGGTCGTTGTCACCGTCCTACTCCGCGGGCGGCCTTGATCGTTCAGGTCCAGGTTCCCGTGGGCACCGACGGCAGGCTTAGCCCCGCCCAGTCCATAGCGGTCTGCCCAAGCTGCGTGCCTTACTTCCGTGAGCCTGAGCCCTGCGGGATCTGCGAGGTGCTGAGTACTCGCCTTAGTAGAGCAGCTCATCTCCCGGCGGATGTTCGAGCGTGTCCGGTCTGTGTAAGGAAGCAGAGGCATGCCACCTGCTCAAGATGCCGAAAGCACCGAAAAATTGAGTCGGAGGATGGCGGCCGTCCGCTGTGTAAGGCCTGTTCGGGGGCATCGCCTGTCTCGCACTCCTGTCCAGAGTGCGGGGCTGCCGTTCCTGGTGCGGGTGGACACACGTGCGATTCCTGCAGCATCGCAACGCGATTGACCAGAGAGGTTGAGCTGCGCCTTCCGCACTTCCAACAACAGTGGGTCGCCGACCTCTTCACCGGCTTCGCTCAGTGGAGTCGGATGCGCCGCCCCCGCGATCCTCGCCTTCCTGCCAATGTTGTGCGCTCCCTGGATTTTTTCCTGCAGTTGGATAGGGACATGACTGCACAGCCGCCGTTGCAGGCAGATGATCTCCTACGAGTATTCGACTCAAAGGCTCTGCGCGCAAACCTGAACGCATCAACGTTCCTGCAGCAGCAGTACGGATTCCTGGTGAGTGCCGAGGCGAGGGTTGCGGAGCGGAAAAGATCACTTACTGCATCAAAGCTGGTCGACGCGCAGGGGGAGCCTTGGGAGCTTTACCTTCAGGGCTATGCTCAGAGCCTGTCGGGCCGCGCACCACGTACTGTTGCCCAGTACGTGACCACCGCAGAGGCGTTCTGCCGGCGATTCCAGATCTCTGGCTCATTTGGCCAAGCTGAGTTGGTCGCATTCCTCAGTGACAAGCCCGGGGCTCGGACGAACATCGGGCCGTGGGTTTCTTACGTGCAGAAGGAACTAGGTTGGCCAGTGACGTTGCCTCCAAAGGCACCGGGACCAGTTGCCTTGAAGCAGGATTCCAGGCGATTGGATCGGTTACTCAAGCAGCTTGAAAGACAGGGCGAACCGGACCGAACGCTCTTGACCCAAGCGGTTGCACTCGCTTTTGGCTTCAGCGAACCTGAATTGGCCCGAGAAGTCATCGGTCTTTCAGAGTCAGGTGACTTGGTCACGACAAACGGACCGGTGGAGGTGCCACCTGCACTACGCTTGGTTGTCAGCCACTGGGCCAGGGCGTGCGGTCTACTAGACTAGATATAGGGCCATTGTGCAGGTCCAAGTCCAGGCTTGGCCTTGTCCGAGCGAGTGCCTGATTTCCGATCGCTCGCAGAAGGGTTGTCGCTGCGAGCAGTCCATGTTTGGTAAGCAAGGCGCGTTCTACCTGGGTGGTCTGATGTCCGTAAAGAACTTCTTCAGCCAGCTGAGGTCCCAAGGTCCTTCTCCATTTGCTACGTATCGATGAGTGAAGAAGTGCGCGGCACCTGGCCGGTCGAATTCTCTCTCCAGATTTGCACCACGAGCACCAGCAATGATGTTCAATGCGGTACCCACTTGTTCCTGAGGGTGGGAGCCATCGTCGATCAGTAACGGTGACATCGCGCCTTGGCGGGTCTGAATCTCAATCCAAAAGGCCTTCCTGCCATCGAGCAATGTGATTACGAGGACCAAGGCTGCTCGTTCGAGGCCGCCAGACTTCTTACCTGGTGGGTGAAGGAACTGCCATCCTCTTCGCAGACGTTTTGCCGGCGCTGTGTCACGCTGTAGCTTGTCAAGGAAGTTCCAGCAAGACCGGGCACCGATGGAGGCGACCCTGGTTGAGTCGTCCGGGTAGAGCTCCTTGTAATTCCGTAGGACGCCTTGGCTAATCATCGCCTCCATCGCACGAACCAACTCATTGAAGTGCTCTTCATCCCGGCGGCTTGCCACGTGGCCATTGACAGGCGTGTCCGATCCCTCAGATCCGTCACGGTCGCCTTGCGATCCGTTCTCCGTGTCCGGAGGACTGTTCCTGTTCCGATCGCCCTGGTACTTCTTGCTGTGCCGCTTCTCAAGGTCTATCGCTTCAGGGGCTTGGATCCATTCAAACGAGTCACCGGGAGCCTCGTAGGATTCGTGGTTGGTCGAGCCATTATTGGTATCGGCAATAGGCATGTCATCTGGGCGGCGACCACCATTGCCAGGACTGCCACCGTATGGGCGTGGTCCGCCGGTGACTTGCACGTCTCCTTTCAGTGTTCCGTCATTGACCAAGATGCGTCCAGGCTGCCGGAAGTCATTGGGCAGTGACGTCCCGACCAGTGATGTCACCAGGAACGTGCGCAGTGTCCGGCGATGGTCGGTATGAGGCTTGAGGAAGTAGCCAGCGACCTTGCCGTTGTAAGGTCCAAGTGCAGGATCTAGTGGCAGTCTGGCGTTGGCGAACCAGCTGGTTTCCTTGCCGGGCCGGGTATCCTGGAAGGCCTTGATCATGGGATTGAACAGCGCGTTGGCCTGCGCTTGAGCGTAGTCATAGAAGTGCAGCAACGCCATCTGGTGAGCATCTTCCAGGCGCATGCCGCGTTGCATAACGACGTTGAAGGTATTGAGCTCATCGTTCCGCTCTGTCCTATGGCCGGCAAACTCCTTGTCCAGAAGAAGCGCCCGGTGCTTGGCAGTGTTCCAGTTCGACGAGGTGAAGACGGAAGCCAGGAACGTGGAGCGAGCGTAGAAGCTACGAAAGATCAGGGCACGCGGGATGATGAACTCAATACCCTTGTCCTCCACGATCAGGACCTGGCTGCCGGCGCGGGTACGGTGCCCCAGATGGAGCTGACGGGTGGGAACGGCTTTGATAGGAAAGCCGGATGACCTCATGATCACCGAGTCCAGTGTCAGGTCCGCGCCGTACTTGGCAGACATCTCCCCCTGCGCGATTGCTTCACCCAGATCCAGGTCTACCGCGGGCAGTACGCCGATGCGCCTGCCCTGACGGAAGACCTGTCCCACCCGGAAGTTCGGCATCGCGCCTACTTGGATATGCGCCTCAAACAGCTCGGTGTCTTGCGCGAAAAGACCGGCCACCTCATCTGGGCTCAACGCGGCCGGGTCCACCGTCTGTTCAGGAAGCGGTGCCAGGAAGCAGCAGATTGCGGTGGACGTTGAGGCCTTGTGCGGCTTGTTGAACCGATCCATCCACCGAATAAACCAGAGGCGCGAATCGCTGGGGTGGTGCGTGAGGTCGGTCATGCTTGGCGCGGGGTGTGGTTACGCCCTGATAGCGGCATGCAGTCGCGAAAATTGAGGAGCTTCCCTCGGTGGGGGCCGATAGGGCCAGCTGCAAACAGGTCGACCAACGGCGTCTAGTAGGGCCCAGTCAGAACAAGATGTCGCCATGGCAGCATTGGCCAACGCAACGGCTAAGTTGATCCGCTCGCACGGCTACGAGTTCGCTTCGCTTTCAGCATGGCCATCGGGCTGACCCGTGGGGTGGGGGCTAGCTGGTTGAGTTGGTGATCCAAGCCCAATGCCTTAAACACGCTAACGAGCGTATGCAAGGTGGATCCTTGACCACTTTCGAGCTGCACCAAGGCCCGGCGAGAGATGCCCGCTTTGTCCGCCAAAGCGGCTTGGGAGACATTTGCCGCGAGCCGGCGTGCTTTGACGCGTTGGCCCAGCGCCTCAACAATCTCGCCAGGGGACTGGATTGGCATCGACTCCATTTGCGCGTAAATCTGCTCGTTACGGACAATTATGCTAGTTGTGCGCGCAAATGCGCGCATTGATGCAGAAGGGCAAATGGACGCTACGCCGCTTGCCTTGGGCCAAGTGTATTACGCATTTCAATGCGCGGTCGGTGGCCACGAATCCCCAGTCCCGGATGAACCCGCAAATGCGGCAATGGCACTGCACTTGATCTGTCCGAAGGAAGGGTCCGGCCCGGCGGTACACAAGCCCTGAAACCAGCCGGCGGGTTTGAACTGTGGGATACCACTGGATCGCACCAGGAGCCTTACCCAAGTTCAGCAGGCCCATCGCCTCGATAAGGCGAGCAACGAGTCCCGCATGCTTATAGCCGCCTTGGCATCATCCTCTGCCACCACCAGGGAAGGGGCTTGTTACGCCGTACCAGTAGGCTCACGCTCCATGCGTACCAGTAGGCTCACGTGATAGACAGCGCTCAGCCAGCGGAGCAAGGTAGGAGTACGCACCAACGTACGAGGCAGCTTATGAAGCCCACCATCTTGGCTCTGGACCTTGAGGGGACGCTCATCTCCAATGCCATCAGCCAGATTCCTAGGCCTGGGCTCTACCAGTTCCTGGAGGCTGTCCAAGCGAACTTCGACCAGTTGATGATGTTCACGACAGTTCCCGAAAATCGCTTTCGCAGTATCGCTACGCTGCTGGTAGGCGAAGGAAATGCACCTGCCTGGTTCGCCGAACTGCACTACATCAAGTGGGAGGGAAAAACCAAAGACCTGCTCCAGGCATCGCCGCGTCTGGGAGAGGCGCTATTGCTTGATGATCACGATCCCTACGTTCACCCTGGGCAGGAACATCTCTGGGTTCCGATTCCTCTGTTTGGGTCCCCCTATCCGCCAGATGATGACGGACTCAGCGTCGCCTTGGAACGCCTGCTCGAACGTGTGGGTGGTGCGCATCAGCACAAGCAGACGACGCGCAAGATTAGAAGTATCTAGCTATGCGCACCCGATAGCACCGGTAAGCGTGACAAGAACGACCTTGTTACGTTGTCGTCTCTTGCCGTACTCCGTTTGAGCCCTGCTTGGCCAGCCGGATGTGCTGGGCGTTGGAAGAGTGGCGACACGGGTTGATGATCCTCCATCGACCTTTATGAGCCACGTGCCAACCGGTTCTGAAGGAGGAACCAGCACATGTTGAGGGCAAAGGATCGACCCAGACGGGCCATTTGATTCTCCGGGACCCCCATCGGGCGGTGCGCGCCTGCGCTCAGGAATCCGAAAACCCCCGCCAAGCCCTTCTCCTCCTCCGTGGTGATCTCACCACTTCTGCGCAGAAAAGAGATGACCTGGCCCCAGCTGGACGCGTCGTAAGGACCCCAATGGGGTTGCTCGCCAGCAACAGCAGATGCCACATCACCGGCCAGCGTTTCAATCGCCACGCGTGCGTTGGTCAGGGCAGCATTGTAGTCAGGCGTGCTGCGGCGAAACGCCTCAGCCGAGTCATTGATCCTGGACACGATGGCATCGCGACGCGGAAGCGCTGCGCTCTTCAGGGCAGTGATCAGGTCGTCCTCCATGGGGGAGGCATCGGCGATGGATGGATCTGCTTGTGTCATGTTCCTGCCTTCGACGATGTAGCCGTCGATCAGCAGGCACTGCGTGAAGTCATGCCAGCGCTCGTCAAAGCGGTGCTTCGGCGAGATCGGAGCGCGAAGATCCCCGGCTGTGGCCACGACTTCCTTGATCACCGACATCAGCAGGGCGTCATCGGCCTGGTTGATGAGCGCTGTCAGCCCAACCAACGGTTGCGCCGGAAGTACCATGACGTGGTCGGCCCCGTACTTGGTAAACAGCACGGCCGAAACATGAGGGGCCTGCAGCGCCAGGAGCTGCGCTAGAGAGTAGCGGGTGCGTAGGCTGATCATTGGTACTCCTTAGGGGCTATAAGCCAAGGCCGGCGCATCCACTTGGGAGACAGCCCGGCATCCTCGCTCGGTTCTCGCTTGCCACCTCGAACTTGCAGCAGAGAGGGACTGGCACTGGGAACGTACGAACGGAACTCCGTCCAGAGAAACGTGCCCCGGCTGCTAGGCGACTTTACACTCAACGAGTGCATTCGATTCAATGCAGGTTGTTGCTAAGTGATCTAGCGCCCCGGTGCCCGGCGTTTTCTCGATTCCAGCTGGGAAGAAGCCGAATTTGTGTGTGTGAGGTTCCGCCCTGGCGCAGGATCTGGCCCAAGCAGCATGGACAATGATGTGGCGGTGCGAATCTTCAAGCCACCATCAACGTACACGGCAGCGAGCCACGTCGATCGCTTGCCACCTCCCCCTTTCTTGCGGATCGAGGCGAGCTTGCGAAGATAGCGCTCCAGGCTGTCTGGGGGCAGTCCCATGCCCTTGCTCGGGTCTGGCGAGTCGGCAAGCGCTAACAGTCCCTCAATGATCTCTGCAGCCGGAAGCTCTTCGGCGCGCTTGGTGAGGCCAAGCGCGTGGACATAGAGCATTGCTGAAATATCAGTGCCGCCGAACGCTGGTTGGCCATAGCACAGCAGATGTGCCCTTTCAGAGGCTGCAATCATGTCTGGGTCGTTTGCAAACCGTTCAAGGCTGCCCTCGGCCCACTTGGCCTTCTCTGATTCAACGGTTCCCTTCTCTCGCTTGAACTCCAAGGCAAGGCAGCGCTCCGAGCCTGCCACCAGGTCTCCGAATGTGCCATCCAGAGGGGTCTGCTGGAACAGGTTCACCGGGACGGTCGTTGACCTCTGTCCGCTTACGTAGCCAAGCGCATAGGGCGACCGGCATTGCGTTGCCAGATGGTGGGGATGCTGATCGCTTCAACTACGTCATCGAGAAGCTCGGCATGGGCTCAAGGCCTGCCATTTACTATGACGCCAGCCAGGACGACAGCGTAATGCGTGCCTATCCGCACGGTTTGGCTGATCCGGATACCTTCGATGACCTCTCGCTCAATGCATCAGAGCTTTCGTTGGAGCACATCAAGAAGATGCTGGATGGGGCGCACAGCAGGCTGCTGATCACCCCGACAGCGTCAGACCTGGCTCGTGATCTCTGGGAGGATAAAGGTAAGAGCATCCCGATTGGTTTGGCAGAGAAGGGCGTTCAGAAGATTCTCCACGCGGTCCTTGCCTCGAGCCTGGGGTTCGGGTCTATCGTTGTAAGGCAGGAGGGAACCTCCGAGATGGGGAGGTACGACTTCTTCCTTGAGGAACAGGATCCTGTCCATCCCTCCGTGTGGACTCACCACGCGGTTCTTGAGTTGAAGGTCCTCAAGAGCTTTACCGAGAGCGGCAATCCGGTACCAGCCGCAAGCAACGTCGATGCAGTGACCGATGGTCTCGATCAGGCAGACAAGTACCGTAAAGACCATTCTTGCCGAATGGCAGCGCTGTGTTGCTATGACATGCGCAAAGCGCCTGATGTCTCAGGCGCTATTGCGCACGAGCTGGATCGGGCCAAAGCACTGGACGTGGCAATTTGGGCCTGGCCGCTTTACTCAACGGCACAGCAAGCTCGCCGTGCCTGAGGCATGTCAGCGAGAGTTCTTGCGAAGCACAAGCAGTGTTTCGTCGAGCTCTCGCTGGCCACCCTGCTGCGCCGATGCCCGCATTGATCGGAATGGCTCGACCTTGACGACATCAAACCCCAAGGGCGCAGCGAGGTCTGCCAGGATGTTGGCCACCTGGATGCGGACGCCGGCATAGCGGCTGTCGCCCACCACGGCCCAGATCTCGCCGTGCTCATTGAGGTGTCCGTGCAAGCCGGCCATGACCTGATTCATGTCGTGGAAGTAGCCGCCCACCATCTCCGGAATCCACGGTGACCACAGTTCTCCCTTCACCCTCCGCAGCTGGCCCATGACCAGGTTCAAGCGGTGAGAGCCCTTGGGGGCGGGGGCAAACTGACGCTTGATCTGGACGTGGGAGCAGAGCGTGGACATCCGCAGATCGCGGTTGGCATCCCATCCACCCAGGTGACCTAGCATCCAGAGCTCGACGTTGTACACGTCGGTGTAATCGAAGGAGTTCGGGTAGGGCGGCGAGAAGACCGAGAGGTCCACTTTCGAGCTGTTGGCGAGCTGATCGATGCAATTGCCGCGCAGAACGTTGAAGCCGCGATGGCGGCGCATGCGATGGGCGTGAATCTCGTCGATAGCTTGACGTGACCGCTCCTCGAAGAGCTGATCGACCGAGCGGGGATAGACTTCCCTGTCCTGCCAGTTGCTGCGGTAGCGCCGTCCCTTGCCATTGATCAGGACATTGCTCACGGAGATCAGCATGCCGCCCAGCATGGCCTTGAAGAGCCGCCTGTGGGCAGGGCGTGCCAGCTCATCGATGGCGTCCATATGGCAGGCGATGCGTTCAGCCACGTTACGGTTGAAGACCCAGCGTTCCTGGTCGGCCGACTCGATGAACGTAGGTGGCAGGTGTTTAAAGCGGGAAAGGGAGCCCCGGCGACGTGCATTGGTCGTCCGAACCACTCGTGAGAGATCCAGCGCCAGATCGTCAGCATCGTAACTGGAGAGCTTGGCCTCAATGAGGTCGGCCAGGTAGGGGTTGACCTCAATGGTGGTCGGTTCCACGCCCAGGAACTGGCACGCCAGAGCGGTGGTGCCCGATCCGCCGAACGGGTCCAGGCACGAGCGCACTTCACGCTGACTTTCATTGACGGCCCGGGCAATCACTTCGGGCGCGAAGGCCTCTTTGAAGTGGTGCCACCCCTGAAAGGGAAGCCGCTCGGCCCCGGCGTTGGATCCAATGGATTGGATCTTCCTTCCGCGGGTCCATTCATCGAAGGAGACGCACAGGTCGGGGTGACTCTGGGCGGACTGAGGAGCCAACTCCATCGGAACTCCATGCATATTGGGTGGGGCCTTTTCTGTTTGCATAAGTGCATGCAGATTTGCATACTCAAAGCATGGACAAAGTTACCGGTATCGGCGTGCTCAAGCAAGCTCTGGCGCTGCCGGGAGTCAGTAGATCCAGCATAGGCAAAGCATTAGGGATCCACGCCTCGCAGGTGTCGCGAATCGCCGCCGGCAGGTTCGTCAAGCTGGAGGGTCATGCGCTAAGGGTGTGCAAATATGCACATGGTCTGGTGACGGCTCCCTCCGCGAGAGAAATAAACGCGGTGCCCGCCTTGGAGTCCAAAATGGCTCGTTTGGTGGCCGCCAATCCGGGCGCTGCAAGAGCCCTTTCTGACCTGATTGAGGCCCTGTTGGGAGAGGCTCTAACGCCTCCAACCGTTGGATAGCCGCTGTCGCTTCTGACCCGTTAGAGTCGACAGCATTGCTGGGTGCGGCGAGCCGCTGTCAGGCGGGATGAACGCATTCAGGACTTTGGCGGTCCATCAGGTAGCGGCGTCGGCGGAATTCAAGGAAAGCCGATCAGGATCGCCTGGCGATTGCCCCGCCCGGCGTTAAATAGACAGAGGACGTAGACATGATCGTGTACCTGGGATGGGGATCGCTTGTGTGGCAGCCGCGAGCCCTGCCAATGGCCGGTGGATGGCGGGAAGACGGGCCATCAGTGCGGGTAGAGTTCCTTCGGCAGTCAGAAAATGGACGTCTTACCTTGGTTCTCACCCCGGAAGCAGCCCCGGTTCCATCCTTCTGGACCGCCTTCGCCGGCGAGGGGCGCATCCTGGAAGCCAGAGAGGCCCTGGGCGATCGAGAGGGTGTTCGACCGCGCAACATAGAACGCCATATCGGGGTATGGACCCCTGGGGCGGCCGATCCTGCCGGCGTTCCCGGGTTAAACCACTGGGCAGCACGTCGTGGCATCACTGCAGTACTCTGGACAGCGCTGCCGCCGAAGTTCGATGGGCGAAATGGTGAGGTTGCCCAGCTGGAGCAGGTCATTGCCTATCTGGCAGGGCTCACGGGAGAGCAGCGCCAGCGAGCAGAAGAGTACATCCGCCGCGCACCATCGCAGATCGCAACCAACTACAGGCGGTATATAGAGCAGCGCCTAGGTTGGACGCCAATCTAGATTTTGGAAGAGTTGTGAAGATGAGGTTGTCCGGCGAGGCAAGTGGTACGCCGGCGAGTTGTGGCTGCATCGCGCTACCCATGGACGGGAAAGATCCTAGCGCGAGGTGGAAGCGTGGGCTATACCATCTATGAGTCGTCTGCCCAAGCCAAGATGCCCAGGCAGGGTTGCCAGAACAGGCTGCACAAGGACATGGTCATTGCGCAGCCTGTCAGTTCGAGTCTGTGGTCAGTCTCGTATGCAGCGGATACTTCCGGTGACCGCGTTGTTCACGTAGATGGCTCTCTGACCCGAAGCGGGACGAAGGTTGGAGAAGATGTAGCCGTCGCCAAACATTGAGATCACCACATGGCGTCCATTCAATATCGCGACATGGTGCTCAATCGCCTTGCCATCGGTGAGCCACTGGATCCCGAGCGCGACCTGCGAATCGGCGGGCAGTGGAGTGGCTCGGAATGCCTTAAGCATGTCCACGAACCCGAAAAGATCCTCGATCCTTCCCTTTATCACTCGCGCAAGAAGTTCTCGGAAGTTTGCAGCCTCGGGGGAATCGACAAATGCTTCGCCATCCTCGATCGCTGCCATCTCAAACGCCGCCTTTGCGGCCTCAAGGAACAGCGTGCCCAGGTCCATCGTCATTTGACCAGTCAAGACCCCCACGGGGGTTTCGTTGTCAGGCGCCCGCATGTACTTGTCGATGGTTGAGGTGATCGCGTGCTCTTGCTCTTTCTCGCTCCATGCCAGGGTCATCCCACGCTCGGACTTGAAGAATCGCTCGAACTTTGACCGGACGATACCTGGAATCTTATCGCGGTCCTGCGAATCAATGACCATGGTTATCGAGATTGCTCCATCCTCGGTAATCACCACGTCTTCGACCTGAGGCGTGACACGAGGCTTGAAGTCGATGTCCAGCTTGATCATAGATTCCCCGATGGGACCAGGGAGGACGTAAGGGCCCTTAAGCGGCTGTGGAATCACATTGCGTCGTCCGCCGATTCGCAAGGCGTTTCGAGCCAGCTCGATCATTGGCTGCCTCAAATACGGTGAGTCAACGTTCACCCCGAAGTGGCCATTGCACGTTGTGCATAGGATGTAGGCGGTAATGGTGCCCCCCGCTCCGTCGGCGAACACGTGCTCCTCAGTAAGTGGCGAATCTGAAAGGCACTGAATGCATCGGGTGTGCCTGTAGATGGTCTGATCAGTCATCCTGGTACTTCTCCGCAGTGGTCATGGAACGTTTCAATTGAACACCGTTCAGTCTATAAAACGGCTCGGAACAGATCGGCGCTGGATGGAGGCAACACTGAAGGTCGCCCCCCCTTGCAAGTGGAATTGGCATGGCATCGATGAACCTCGCGACCGCCTGTCTCGGTTCGCCGATGGCATCTGGTGTGCCTAGGCCAATAGCGGTGGAATAGCAGGGGCAGTCATCTAGAGTCAGGCGATCACTTGCGACACCCCATCACCAGTTGAGGCCCTTGCTGCCTCCAGATTTGGTAGGGGGTGGGGCTGGCGAATCGAACCGGAGCCACTTTGGAGGCTGGCCCGGTTGCTTAACTGGCCCGAGCCGGGATCTAATCGAAGCTTGGACAGCCAGAACCCGCAGTTGAGCGCATAGGAGGAAGAATGCAGGAAAAACTGAAGCTTGCGCACGGTGAGACTGTGGCTTTCGTGAGTTCGAGATCACGAGGCTTCGCCGGCGAGGAAGACGTCTCGGACTACAACGTTCTAGACGCCGATGGGAAGGTGGTGGGAACTGTGGTGTTCACCGAGCACACTGCGGTGAGAGGGTTTCGCGTGACCAACACGGTGATACAGAAGGATGTCCAGGGAAACGTGTTGGTATCCGAGACTTGGAACCCATAGGGACCCAACGGACCAAGGAGATCGATTGCCTTGGTCCGCTCTGGCACTGCGGTGGTAGTTGAGCATCTGAGGGCAGTGCAGGGCGCTCCTTATAGAGCATTGTGCGTGCGCCCAACCCGAAGGCCATCTGGCCTTATCTGCGGCCATCAATTGGATCTGTTTGAGCGCCTGAAGCAGATGCGTCACCGACCTTCTAACCCTGTGCTTCTGCTGCGGTGTCTAGGTAATCACGGACCCGCATCATTCCAGCTGGGCCATCGGCGATCATGACGTCAAGCGCGCTTCGCCCTCCAAACATCTTGTCCTTATTGGGGCGCTTCAGCCAGCCGTCTGCTTGGCCGGCGTCTGGAAAAATTGTATGGAGTGCCCTGTAGATGCCCAGCATGTAGCTCACTCGATAGACCACTTCCGGCGTTACCCGCTCTGGCAACCCAAGTCGCCAAGTTTCGTAATCGGTCGTATCGGGCTCGCCAAGAAGCGAGTACCGTTCCTGCTCTGTCAACTGCCAAGCCGCAGCCAGGTTGAAGAATGCGCGTATAGCAGGTCCGTGGAGGTCGTTGGGGACTGCCGGATCGGACATTGCGCAAGCTCCTCAGAACCAGGCTTGATTGTCTCATGGCACCGGCGTTGCTGGGCGGCCGCCCCAAGGGTCGACGTCCCATAGACTGGCCGCGGCGGCGGCAGATCTGCAGCCCGCGTATCTGCTCAACTGCCCGGGCGGCCTAAACGGGTGAAGGGTCGGGAAGGACGCCGCATAGTTCTTTCCTAAGGGGAACACTACGGCATCTCTCTGCAGTGCGATCAGCTTGGCATGGCCCAGGTATCTTTAGCTAACAGCCACGGCGGACCAGACGGACGCTCCCTCCACTCCACAGCCGGAGCGTCTCAGGCTGGACACAGCGCGGTCGCTCATTCTATGTTCCCGCAAAAAGGGCGGACTACGCCTTACCCGTGCCATTGCCATGTCCCTCGGACCTGTTTTCCTCCATGTGGAGCTCAGCTATGACGTCATCAAAGGCATTCCAGACGTTCAATCACATCATCCAGGATGCGGTCGACCTACTGGGGCATTTTGATGCCATCAATGCTCAGCCCCCTCCGGAGAACGCAGAAGTACTTAAGCGTGCGAGCCTGGTGATGGCACTGGCCGCATTGGAGACCTACATCGAGGACCGGATCACCGAGGCGGTGGGCCAAGTCGTGGGCAAAGATGGCACCCACGGTCGGCTTAGAACCTTTTATCTGAGCTCTTTAGAGAACGACCTGAAATACTTTCACACCCCGACCTCGGACAGAGTCGCCAAGATCTTCGAAAAGTACCTTCAAATCGATGTCTGTGCTGGCTGGTCGTGGAACAACTATGATCCTGCCAGGGCAAAGGCCCAGCTCAACCTGATCGCAAAAAAGCGTGGTGACATTGCCCATCGATCACTCAGGCCTGCTGCAGGCCAGCCGAAGGCCCATGCCGTGAATCGCGAGGACCTGCGAAAGCACATTCGCTTCATCTGCGATCTCGTTGCGGCAACCGACAGCTACCTCGACGAGAAATTGTGAGCTGACTCAGGCGGCGGGCTGAAGCACGGTCGCGTGAAGGACGCACCTTCATGGCAACCCGCTACGGCGCTAAGGCACCGGCAATCATGTACCTCAAGCAACGTGGTTGGAAGCCCATCCCTTCTTGATCCATGTTGAACTGATCACAGGCCGCCAGGCGCTGGCTTGTCCAGCACCTGGGCGCTGACCATCATGCGTTGCGCAGCGTCACGTCCTCCATTGGAATGGGAGGTCGACGGAACTCAATGCGGATGTCAAGGCATCCGGACTTCTGGTGGTCCGTAATCTCGCGGACATGCCCGTTCTGCAAGGCTTGCAGGGCAAGCGCGAGAAGCGTTTGATGCTCTGAGGCGTCCTTGCATTCAACCAGTACGGTGTCCTGCCTGAAGCATGTTGCGCTCAATTGTTTGATGGCTGCTGCTGCCGCTACTGCGTTTCCAGGTTTGTGAATCTGTTTCATACATTTTTCCTCTCGATAGTAATGCCGATACATCGGCCATCTATTTAGGGGAAAGCCAACTTGCTGCAGCAAGTTTTCCGCCGTCGGGTGGATCGGACGTCATGCAAGCCAATTCACGGTCCCACGTGGCAGCGGAAAATGACCCAGTACATCCTCGCGACACCCCCTACGAGATGCACTCATTGAGTGCATCCTGTGGGAGAAACGGGCTCCCCATCATCTTCTATGTATCACCGTTCGTGCTCGTCATCGTCTCGACTTCCAAGCGTTGGTCCGCGCCAGAAACTGTGATCTTGCTGCTGAGCAGGAGATCGGACACGTTCTTGAAGAGCTTCGAGAAGTTGCTCAAGCGAAGAGCTCGTCCGGATCTTGAGGCTATCACCGCTTTTGGCCACGGCCAGCCAGGTTGCATCCTTGCCGCCTCCGCCCTGCTTGCGATAAGAGGCGAGCTTGCGCAGGTACGCCTCAAGTTCATCCGGCGGCAGGCCAATCTTCTTCTTGCCTTCTGGAGATTGGTCGCCGACCAGCCGCACGAGACCCTGGATCAGCCAATGGCAGTCAATCTCAGTCGTGGACGTGCCCAGTGCCAACGCCGATGCGTAGGTCATAGCGAACAGACCGATTCCATCGGAGGTGGGCCGGCTGAAACACAGCATGTGGGCCCTGCGGGAGGCGACTTTCAGCAGCGTGTCGCTCTCAAAGGCCTGGAGCGCTTCCTTGCTCCATTTCTCTTTCTCCGAGTCGATGGTCCCTTCCTCTCGCTTGAACTCCAAGGCCAGACACCAGTCCGCGCCGACCACTAGGTCACCGAACGTCCCGTCCAACGGGGTTTGCTGGAATAGATTGGCCGGCATGAACACTCCTGCCTTCCCGCATTCAACACCAAGGGCGAAGACGAACGCACCCAGGATCTGGTTCTCATACGGTGTACCCATGCAGTCGCACTTCCCTGTTCCAGAGTGAGTCTGTGATGGTAGAGATTTGGGCCTTCAGAGACTGTAGGGCGGTTCCCCACAGGCGTAGCCCACCAGCCGACCACCACCAAGAGTTGATGCCTCGGATGGAGGTCGACCTTTTGCGGGCGTGGCCTCGAGGAAGCTCTGTGCGCCTTGCGCCGTCCGCCGGAGGATGGTCAACCTGGGCTGACGATCCTGATGCCGGTCCAATCTCACGCTGTGCGACGCCTGATACTGATGATCGCTCCGTCAACCACGAGATAGGCGGGGATCATGGAACGAGGAAACTGGGTGGTGGTGCGAGCGTACGGTCCAGCTGCGTCGCTGCTGGTCCTGGCGGCGCTATGTGTAGCCATGCTGTCAGCGTGGCCCCAGAACCCTCTGCTGGCTGGTCTGAAGTCCATGGCCAGCTTGGTGCCTGCAGGCCTTGTGGCCGCAAGCCTGGGGCTGATGGGGACGGCTACCTACCGGCTGCACAGGTGGCAGCGTGGTGCGGGCCATGACTGCTCTCATTGCGGTGGGCCGCTCGGCCCCGAGCGTGCCGGCCGTGCCCGGATGGGAGGTGCCTATCGGCGCTGCTATGCCTGTGGCTCCAACGTCAACCATCAACACTACCAGTAGACGGCAATGACCGGGCCGGTCGGGTGCTGTCCAGGTTCAGCCACTTGAGCGCAGTCGCTGGAGTCGCGAGGATGGCCTACTCCAGCATGGTGCCGCCTGCGGCAACCTTGGCGCGATGGAAGCCGATCAATCGAGATCGTTGCCAGAAAGTCTAAGCCCGCAGGAAGAAGGCCATGGCCAAACAGGGCTGGTGGATCCCTCCCAAGCGGTGGGTTGGAACGCATTTTCGTTCCGACGGCAGGCCAGTTGACCACCTCGTCGAGATACTGGCGGTGTTACGCGACTTCGGGCCATCTCAGCGAGAGCCAGATGGACTGCGACGCACGACCGGCTTGGGGGGAGTGGTTCCTCTCGCCCCATGTTCTTCTCGATGGCGCTACGCCTGCTGCTGCGCTGAGCGACAATCCGGCCCGCGTTCTTCATGCAGCACTGGTGGAGTTCTCCGACAATTTGCGATAAGGGCGTTGCCGAGCAAAGCCAACCATCCCGGCGCAAAGTCAGATAGGCGCCTTTCGAGATACGCAACGTTTACAGGCCATGCTTTCAGGCGGCTTCGGCATGGTTCTGCAGGTCATTCGAATAGCATCTCGCTCGTGGTCAATCAGCGCGGCGTGTTGTGGCCGCGGTCCAGTAAGAAATTTCCGCCCCCTGATGGGGGCGGACGTCGCAAGAGAGCTTGACACTGATCGGTAGTAAGGGGATCTAGCTCGTGGGGGTGTCAAGCGGTACGAGCCATCATCTGGTCGATGCGCCTAGCCGTAGGGGCCCACTACTTGCTAACTGTAAAGCCCGCCCGCACTCTGAGCGAACCTGCTTCGTCTGCTTCCGGCGGCGAATAGGTCAATTTCAGTTGAGAGGGCGGGAGCTTCATTTGGGCAGACAACGTTTTTTCAAACTGGCTGACAGAAGTTCGTACGTAAATTGGGTTCCCCTCGTCGTCCGACGCTTCTGCTTCATCCTCCAGCCTGAGTATGTTCACGCCATCGACGTAGACTCCTTCAATACGGAAGCCGTTTGCGATAGCTTTTGCAGTGATCGTTACAGAAACATCAAGCGGACTGCCTGGGATCGCGTAGAGTTTAGCGTTGGAGGCAGCCAGTGCTGATCCGATGAAATCAAAACTCGATTGCAAGTTCTTGTGCTTTTTCAAGGCAAAAACTTCGCTGAAATGGTTGGCCTTGATCGCAGTCCGAGGTTGACCATCGGGGTCGAAGAACACCTCGAACAACATGCCGTCCAAGATGGCCTTGCGCTTCTCTGCAGGGAAATGGGCTGTTCTATCAATGAAGTTGCTAATGAAGGCCTCGGCTGCGCGAGAGCCGCCGCATGCTGCTTGATAGATGTTTCGTCCCATTACAAACAGGTTGTCGTTCGACGCCTTGGTCAAAGATCCTGCAGTTATCAGCGCCAATGCGTCGTTCTGCGAGTACCAGTTGTGGCTCTTAAGGCCGGCGATAACCTTGTGAGACTTCTTGGCAGGATCGATCACGAAAAGTGCATCGGCCAACGCTTCGGGACCGTAATCGGTGATGAGCTTGCTCAGGCTCTGGTTGAAGGCGAAATTGCCTGACAGTGAGGTGTGCTCCCAAGTAATCTGTTTTCCCTTACTCTCCGCCGACACCGTATTGCGGACTTGCTTGAACATGGTCTCGATCAAGCAGTCAGCCTCATCGATGTGCTGGAGGATGGCTCCGGTGTAGGTTCCATTGCGACCCTTGCCATCTAGCGCATACTGGCCGGGGGACGTTGCGAACCCGATGATGGTTCCTCTTGGCGCATACACGGGGGCCAAGCCAAGAGTGGAGGCGGACCGCTGCCACTCGCGTTTCCAAGGATTGTTGCGGCACGCGTCCAGCATGATGATCTTGGTGGCGACTTTGGACCTCTCCAGCGTCTCGATCACTTTGTCTAGAGACAGAGATCCGTGCTTGGCATCGGTCTCGTCGTCCATCGGCGTATCGATGGCCAGCAGGTAATTCACTCCATCGATCTGCATGCCATGGCCGGCGAAGAAGAACAGGCCGACTTCGCTGGTGGCGAGAGCTGCCCTAAATCTCGTCAGGGCTTTGTCCATGTCCTTATAGTTGGCGTCGGTGACCGTTTCAACGTCGAAGCCGTAATCGCCGAGCTTCTTGGCGATGTCGGTGGCGTCGTTCACCGGGTTGGCAAGCTTTCCGTCGCCGTCGTAGGCAGCGTTGCCGATAACTAATGCGGTCATCTTCTTTTTCAAGGATTACTCTCTGTCTAGTTGGATCTTGGTTAGGGGGAGCTGCAATATAGTCGGACGAACAACCAATGGCGATGACCTTAGTGCTAGACCCTGCCATTAAGTTGCAAGCGGGGCTGCTTGGGCTTGCGCAGAGCGAACGTGTGCTGCGGTGCTCTACTTGGGCTCTTCCGTCCCGACAGCGCGCAGCAGAACTCGCTTGATCGCACCCAGGTTAATTTTGCGACCCCGAGCATCCTCGCAATTGATTTCGACCCGAGATGCGCTCATGAATGCATCCGGGTGGGAGAAACGGATTCGACATCATCTTCTTTGTATCACCGTTCGTGCTCGTCATCTTCTCGACTTCCAAGCGTCGGTCCACGCCAGGCACTGTGATCTTGCTGCTCAGCAGGAGATCGGGCACGTTCTTGAAGAGCTTCCTGAAGTTGCTCAAGCGAAGAGCTCGTCAGGATCTTGAGGCTGTCACCGCTTTTGGCCACGGCCAGTCACGTTGCATCCTTTCCGCCCCCGCCCTGCTTTCGGTAAGAAGCCAGCTTGTGCAGGTACGCCTCAAGTTCCTTCGGCGGCAAGCCAATCTTCTTCTTGCCTTCTGGAGATTGGTCGCCGACCAGATGCACGAGACCCTGAATCAGGCGATGGCACTCAATCTCACCCTGATCCTCGTGCTCCTCTCTGGCTTTCGCGGGGGCGCAGCATAGTAGGGAGAGAGGCGTATTCGTCAAAGCCAGTCGCGTTCTTCATGACTTAGTCGCGCCAATCGTGACTAATGACAGCCCCCACCCACCAGCGCGGCCGCACTCGCGCTGTGGTGCGGCGCCCGGAACGGACGCTGTCGCCAGCGCCGCGGGTCCAGCCCCTCACCGCTTACCGAGGCAATCGCGGCCAGCTGCAACGCCTCGGCTTCCTCGGTGTCCGGCAACAAGCTGGGCAGGCGTGACGCCAGCAATGTCTTGCCGCAGCCAGGGCTGCCGATCAACAACAGATGGTGCCCACCGGCAGCGGCCACTTCCAACGCGCGCCGTGCATGCGCCTGCCCGCGCACGTCGGCCAGATCGGGCAGTGGCAACGGCGTCGTGTCCACGCGCTCCACGGGTGGTAGCAGGCGCGGATTGCCCAACCCGGCACAGCATTCCAGCAGCGTGCGGGCCACGCGCACGTCCGCGTGCTCGGCCATCGGCATCGCAAACATCATTGCACCGGCGATGTCGCACATCGAATTGAGCGCGTGGTCTGCCAACCGAAGGGCGTACGCCGTGACTGCTATGGTGAGTGTCGCGGGCATCGCTTATCTCTGGTTGAACGTGGTGGGAGCGGACCCGGAGGGGTTCAGGGGGCTGACACAGCGGCTGTTCTCGTCGGTCAACTCGTTGTGGCCGTTTCTGGTTGCGTTGTATCTGCTGCGCGGGGGTTCAAGCGCGCTGAAGATGCAGCTTCCGCATTGATGGGAGCGCGCGACAGGAGCACGGAAGGCCGATCAAGGACTTCTCGATTCTCCGGCCCCAGCTCAAGGTGATCTTCTCGGGATTCATGCCAGGGTGCCCACTGTTCAAGCCGTGGGCGCTCTTCAACTATCTGTTCCTTGATGCTGGCACCCCGGGTGGCAAGAGGGGAAAGGTCGTACGCGCCTTCTGCTATAAGTAGCGCAATCGCGCCCAGAGGGCCCTTTGGAAGATTGTGGACTCATGGAGTTGTACTGGCGCTTGTTCACCAATTGCACATCGCAGCAGGCAGCTCTCAAGGTGGCGGCGCGGATGTTTGAGCAAGCAGGTCTTGAAGTCAGCAATCTCCACGCCGAGCCATATCACAAGGGCGGCTTCATGGTGAGTGCCTGCTCCTATCATGCCGCGCAATCGTGGCCTGAATTTGTGGTTCTTGCCCTGGCTTCGGCTCAGTGCACTGGCCGCGGATGGCACCTGAGTGGTTCAATTGCGAAAGAGCTGGATGCTTGGTCCAGCCATTCCTTGGTTTCCGGTGTTTCGTCTATCCATATCCAGGCGGAAGGGCGGGAGTGACGAATCGCTGGAGTAGACCAAAGCCAATAGCCTGCAATCATCTTGCAGCAGCTTGGCAAGGGCCGAGCATGAAAACCGCGCGTCGCGCATCTAGCCGGCCTGATGCAGCTCAAACTCTCGCGCCGGAGTTCCGCGATAAGGAAGGCTCTTGCGATTGATGTCCGCCCTTGGTTGAAAGGAAACGTGCCTGCGCCAGACAACGCGATCAGGAATGCTAGAGGCCGCTCTCGATCCGAAGCGGACGTTGGTCCCCTTCAGCCCTGCGCGACACCTGCCGGTCCAGTGATTCGTCTACCTGAGGTTCTTGGTTCTCAATGATCGATCTGCCTTGTCCATCATGTGGCTTCCTGACCCTGGAAGACTTCTACGGGTCCTATGCCATATGTCCGATCTGCAACTGGGAGGATGACGGGGTACAACTTGCCAACCCCACATCCAACGGCGGAGCCAACGGCGAGTCTCTGGCGCAAGCGCAGCAGAATGCTCTCTCCAGTTTCCCCCTTGGCGTCCAGGTCGCAGGCGGCTTTCGCCGCGGATCTGGCTGGCGCCCTTTGTCCCGCACAGAAATTGGGCACTACGAAGCTTTAAGGGGCGGCAAACACTGGCACAGCAAGGGGGTCTCGCACGAGAGGGAGGCCTACTGGTCGAGCTTGGGCGCTCTATCGATCTGAAGCCACTTTGCGGCTCAACTCATGACGTTCACGAATTTCTACCCCTGGCCGAGAGCGGACATTGGCTCGCGCAGGGCACTTCCTGTGGATCACTGACCAGCCAGCGACCCGTAGCGGACATGGCCCAGGTGTCCTGAACGTGGAATTGGCGAGGCGTCTGATTCTATGCCTGGGTCCGGCCATGCGCTGGCTTGATGGCCGACCCCCAGCCGCACTAGGATCGCGCTGTATAAGGGGAAAGTACGCCACATGTTGCTTTGTGGGTAGGTCGTATGACCGGATCCAAGGGTCCATACATCAGGGAGTCAGGTGCCATGGGAAACATGACAGCGCTCCTACTCGTGCTTGCGCTTGCCAGTCCAGCTGCAGTTGCGGCGGATCGCCCTTCGGCACAGGCCGTGCTCAATCGCATTGCCAACGAAGGGGGGCGCAAGGTGCTTTGGGACCTGTGGCAGCACGAGCGGGAGTTTGGGCAGGTCACCTCTGGCATCGAGTCAGGTGATCCAGCATGGCTTGAGGTTGCGGCTGCGCTAAAGCCGTTTTCAGATGCGGGCGCTTCGCTATCCATCAATTACGCGGTAGCCCATGCATTGCCCAAAGCGCCTGAGCGGGTCTTGGCATTGATCGCACGGAGATTCAAGGTCGAAGATATCTGCACATCGCCTTTCATAGAGCCAGATCCGGGCGTCGCGGAGGCGTATGAACGACGTACGCTTGCGGCACTTTCACGGATGAAGGGCGCAGCGCTTGGGTCCGTTGCGGCAGAATGCGCGGCGCAGGTCCGGCTTCCGGATGGGGCTTGATGATTTGCACGGCTGGGCTTTTGGGGGACGATGCGGGGAATGAGGATATTTCGCCGGCAATTGTTCTACGTTCAAGTGCACCAGGATCACTTCATCGCCCGCTTGGTCGGTGGTGACAGAACCATTCGCCGCCAGTGCCACGCCCTTGGCAATCGCGCGGGGCCGGTCAGGGACTTCTCCACCATCCGGCCTAAGCTGAAGGAACTCTTCTCGGAACTCACGTTCGGGTTCTCACTCCTCAAGCCGTGGGCGCTCCTGCACTTTGATCCGGTCGAGTATCCGATCACGAAGGAAGAGCTCGCGGCGTTCCAGAGGGTTGCCATGCGCAGTGGGGTCAGCTTTTGCTTTCTCTCCACGGGGGAGCAGCGGCATGAAGACAAGGACCTGTTGGATATGTTCAAGTAGGGTCCGGCCAGCTCTCCGTTTGAGCGCATGCCGATTCCCGCGCTTCGGCCTATTCTGAAGCTGCTGTCATCCGGTTCCGGCCGTAATCTGACATCAACGATGCCTACGCACTGGATTCCAATGGCCGCATTCGATCATTCCCTGGTAACCCTCAGATTCTTCGGGGACGACCTCCTGCCCGAAGAAGTCAGTGCCTTGCTCGGATCCACTCCAACCGCATCGCATCACAAGGGCCAGGAACTCAGAGGCAACCCATCAGGCACCGTGCGCATCGCCAGGACTGGCAGCTGGCAACTTGATGCGGAGCGTCGTGAGCCTGAAGATCTGGACGCTCAGATCTTCGAAATCCTCGATCAGCTCACCGGCGATCTCGCCGTATGGCAGTCTCTGGCACGCTTCCGACCTGACCTGTTCTGCGGTCTCTTCATGGGCAGCAGCAACGATGGTGTCTCGCTTTCACCCCGCGCGCTGCTCGCATTGGGAGAGCGCGGCATTGAGCTCGGGCTGGACATCCATGAAGCCGATGAAGAGATGCGCAACGCTCAACGCAAGCAGGCCATCAATTGATGATCTCCCCACTTCCAGACGCCACAAATTCCTTCAACTGCCGGACGAACTCCGCGTCATACAGCTCCCACTCCACAATCTCCCCCACAATCCGCAACGGCTGCGTACTCCGATACGACCGCGTCGGGTTCCCGGGAAACTTCTTGTTGGTCACATTCGGATCGTCCTCAAACGGCCCGGTCGGCTCCACCACATACACGCGCGGCCGCCCCTCACCGCGGGCCATCTCCGCAGCCAGCCCAGCGCCCTTGGCAATGGTGGTGAAGTAGATGTGGTTCATCACCACGCTGTCGCGATAGTTGGAGCGGAAGCCCGCACTCAGCAGCTCGCCCACCGCCAGATCAGCGCGGGTGCCGTGATAGAACGGCCCGGCGACCTGGTCGCAGGTGTCATGCGAAACGGGTGTCCAATCGGTGTCCTGCGCCATCGCTGCTGCCCCTCTCTGTGCTGCCGGATCGACAGGCCGGCGAGTCTAGGGCGCCCGGTGGGCCTTGCTGCAAGGCCCCATCCGGGAAATAATCTGTAAACGGGAGGCGCAGTGCGCCTCCTTTTTTCATTCTGCGGCGCCGCGCCCTTCCAGCTCGCGCACGGCGGTTTCCAGTGCGTCCAGCTTCTGGCGGGTCTTCAGCAGCACGGCGCGCTGCACTTCGAACTCCTCGCGGGTGACCAGGTCGAGCTTGGCCAGGCCGGCGTGCAGCGCGCTCTTGAAGGTGGCCTGCAGTTCCTCGCGCGATTCGCGCAGGCCCGGCGGCACCAGGTCGCTGAGGCGACGGGCGAGATCATCGAGTTGATTCAGGTCGATCATGGGGAGGGGGCCGTGGGGTAACAGCCGGTTCGATCTTCAGCCCGCCGAGTTAAACCACGCATGAAACCTTGTGATGGCTTCCTCAGTCCATTCCCTAGGACTTTTCGAGCACAAAGGCAGTGGCTGGCGGGGCTTGTTAGGAAAAGGGCTACAGGTCATTGACCGGGCGTACGATGCGCGCAACAGGATTTCGACGCTAACGTTCCCCGATGGGAACGGAAGCCAGACTTGGAGTTACGCCGCAGATGGGCTTCCAACACAGGTAGTCACGCTCGCCAATACCAATCAGAAGGGGACAGTCACTGTCGATCTCAGCAAGGTCGACAGCCCAAAGACGGGGGTGCAGGTGATCGCCCAAGAAGATCAGCACGATATTGATACGGCGGAGCGTGGACGCGCCGCGGCCACCAGTGATGAGGTTCGTGCCACAGAGCGGAGTGCTTACGGCACGGAGGCGGTTGTTGCTAAAGGCCTTGGGATCAACATCAGCAAGGGTGAACAGGCCAAGGGGGGAGGGTTCTGTTGCAAACTGGGAAGCGCGTCAGCCCAAGACCGAGAAGGACAAATGACTATGAAATCTGCGTCATTGGTGCCCATGCTGGGCCTGCTGCTATCTGCATATGCCAGTGTAGGGGCGGCAGCGGTAAAAGACGATCCTCATGAAGAAGTGCTGTGTGCCATCACTAAGAATCCCGGCAAATATGATCGGGATGAGGTCGTGTTGTCAGCTCGATATGTAACGGATAACCGCCACGAAGAGGTTCTGCGCAACTCCCGCTGTAGCGATGGCGCACGAATCCTCGATATCGGCAAGCATGGGGCCGCCAGTTCGGTCGCACGTTTTTACGCCGAACAGAAGCGCATATGCCTGGAGCGTAACAGTCCTGGCCTGTGCAATGTCTCTGCCAGCGTGCAGGTGTCCGGCCGGATTCGGCTGACGCAGGATCGTGCCGTGTTCGATCTCGAGGACGTGAGGCACTTCGCGTTTGACGATGAGCGGTAGTCTGCTTTTCGCCTCGCTGTCTGGCGAAAGTGGCGTCAACTCAAATCTGATGTCGAGCGCCTTTCCAGCTCACGCACGGTCGCTTCCAGTGCATCCAACTTCTCGCGGGTCTTCAACAACACAGCACGCTGCACTTCAAACTCTTCGCGCGTCACCAGGTCCAGTTTGGCCAGCCCCGCCTGCAGCGCGCTCTTGAAGGTGGCCTGCAGTTCCTCGCGCGACTCGCGCAGGCCCGGCGGCACCAGGTCGCTGAGGCGACGGGCGAGGTCATCGATTTGGTTCAGGTCGATCATGGGGTGCTCCGTGGGGGTGGGCCCGTGCATCCGGCGCGGGCAGGCCGTTCGCACACAAGGATACTGCTGGCACCCACTGCCCGGACAGGCCGCAGCGGCTTCGCACGGGCCACGTTCAGGCGCTATCCTCCACGCCGGAAGACAGGAGATAGACGATGAAGATGGTCATGGCGGTGATCAAGCCGTTCAAGCTCGACGACGTGCGCGAAGCACTGGCCGAGCGTGGGGTCACCGGGATCACGGTGACGGAAGTTAAAGGCTTTGGTCGCCAGAAGGGCCACACCGAGCTGTACCGTGGCGCGGAGTATGTGGTCGATTTCCTGCCGAAGGTGAAGCTGGAAGTGGCGGTGACCGATGACCAGGTGGAGGCGGTGGTTGAGGCCATCGTGAAGGCCGCCGGCACCGGCAAGATCGGTGACGGCAAGGTGTTCGTGTACGACCTGGGCAGCGTGGTGCGTATTCGTACCGGTGAACTGGACGCTGACGCGTTGTAACCCGTTTGGCGGGATGTTGTAGAGCCGAGCCGATGCTCGGCTGCATTTCGCGCGACGCAGGAACAGCAGCCGAGCGCGGGCTCGGCTCTACAAAGAGCGGTAACGCGGTCGAGCGAGCTCGACCCCTACCGCCGCTTGGCCCACTTGTAGAACCGCTTCCAGCCCTGGCGCACCGCGGCCACCCAGCCCGGGTCGGCCAACAGCGCGGCCTGCACGGCACTCGGGGCCTGGCCGGTCACGCGCTGGCGCATCTTCAGCAGGTTCTTCATGTCGCTGCGGCTGAGCTGGCGGCTGAGTGGGTTGCGGCGCAGCCAGCGCGGTACGCGCCAGGCCGAGGTGAAGTCCAGCAGCACCGGCACGCCTCCGCTCACCACCACGTTGGTGCCATGCAGGTCGTTGTGGGTGATGCCGGCGGCGTGCAGGCGGCTGAGCGCGTGCTGCAGCTGCTCGAACACTTCATTGCCGACGGCCTGCGCGGTGCTGAGCGTCTGGCCGGGGATGAACTCCATGCCCAGCGCCAGGCCGCCCAGGGTGCCGAGCAGTGCGGGGGCATGCTTCCAGCCGCCGAGGCGCTGCAGCATGCGTGCTTCACGGCGCACCATCAGCCGCGCGATCAGCGAAACGGGGGTGCCGCGGTAGCGGGAGTAGTCCTTGATGACCGCCTCGCGCCCGTCCAGGCAGGTGCGGTAGACATCCGGGGCCAGGAAACGCTCGCCGCGCTTGAGCAGCAGCGGGGAGGCGGCGTCATCGCCGCAGGAAGAGGATGGCAGGGCAGGAAGGTGCATGTCGGGGTCTCGGACGACCCGGTGGGTGGCGCAAAGCGTCAAGCGAACCGGTGTTACAGGGAGTTACTAAGTTTTCGTTAATTTTAGTACTCGCCAGTTCGCTATTCCACGATTTGTCGGAGAAATGTCGGGGCCGTGGCTGGAACAGTTCGTCGCGCAGAATCGGACAATTCTGTCTCACTTATTCCAGTTGGCCTTTAGTATCAACCGCTTGCGCGCTCAGCCCTGCGCCTCGTCCACAACCGGCTGAACGCGGCGCACGGGCAACTTGACCCCGGCGCACGGCCTGCCGACCATAAGCTGTTAGCCCGCGACATCGGCGGCCGCCCCCCTCCGGCACGTCCCCGTCCCCTGCCGCGTTCCCCACCGGTGCTGGCCGCCTGGCCGTGCATCGCCCCGTTTCCCGTTCCGGCCGCGGCTGGAGGAAAGTGCTTTGATCATCAAAATCGTCATTGCAGCGCTGTTCGTGGCCTGCGTGCTGTACATCCACTTCCGTGGCAAGGTCCGCGCGCGCTGGTCGCGCCAGCTGCTGGACCACTCCAGTTTCATGGCCCCGATCAACGTGGTCATGTACATGTTCTCGAAGGTGCCGACCACGCCGTTCCTGGACCCGGGCAAGGAGTTCCCGCAGCTGGAGCCGCTGCGCCAGAACTGGCAGATGATCCGCGACGAGGCGCTGGCGCTGCGCGACGCGCAGAAGATCGCCGCCTCCAGCACGTTCAACGATGCCGGCTTCAATTCGTTCTTCCGCCGAGGCTGGAAGCGCTTCTACCTGAAGTGGTACGGCCCGTCGCACCCGTCGGCGAAGACGCTGTGCCCGAAGACCACGGCGCTGATCGAGTCGATCCCGGATGTGCGTGCGGCGATGTTCGCGCAGCTGCCGCCGGGCAGTGAGCTGCGCCCGCACCGCGACCCGTTCGCCGGCTCGCTGCGCCTGCACCTGGGCCTGAGCACGCCCAACGACGATGCCTGCTACATCGAAGTGGACGGCATCAAGAAGAGCTGGCGCGACGGCGAGTGGATGATGTTCGACGAGACCTACATCCACCATGCGCACAACGAGACCCAGCAGGACCGCGTGATCCTGTTCTGCGACATCGCCCGCCCGCTGCGCTTCGGCCTGCCGGGGCTGTTCAACCGCGCGGTGGCGGCCACACTGCTGGCCGGCGGCGCCTCGCCCAACCTGCCGGGTGACCCGACCGGTGGCGTCAACAAGGCATTCGGCAGCGTCTACAAGGTGCGCCTGAAGGCCAAGGCACTGCGCGAGCGCAGCGTGGTGGCCTACCAGCTGATCAAGTGGGGCTTGGTGGTGGCGGTGATCGCGGGTATCTGGGCGCTGTAACTGTAGAGCCGAGCCCATGCTCGGCTTGGTTTACCGCAACCTGTCCGAAGAGCAGCCGAGCGTGGGCTCGGCTCTACAGAAAGCAGAAAACCCGCGCTGTTGCCAGCGCGGGTTTTTCTTTGGATCAACCCTTCAATGCCGCCTGCACGAACGGCGGGGTCACCAGCACGCCGGTGTGCAGCGCGGCGGTGTAGTACAGGGTGTTGAAGGTCTTGGCGGCCGAGTCGGCCTGGCGGAAGTCGAAGCTGCTGTCGCCCTTGCGCGCCATGGTCACGCTCCACCAGCCGGTGGGGTAGCACGGCTGCGGGAACGGCAGGGTCTTGAACGAACCGAAGCCGGCCTTGCCCATCTCGGTGCGCATTTCGTTGATCAGCGCCAGCTGCATCAGCGGCGACTCGGACTGCTGCACCAGGATGCCGTCGTCCTTCAGGGCCTTGAAGCAGCTCTCGTAGAAGGCCTTGTTGAACAGGCCCTCACCCGGGCCGACCGGGTCGGTCGAGTCCACGATCACCACGTCCACGCTGCCGGCCGGGCAGTTGGCCATGTAGGCCACGCCGTCGTCGAACAGCAGCTCGGCGCGGGCGTCGTCGTTGGAGTCGCACAGTTCCGGGAAGTGCTTGCGCGCCATCACGGTGACCTGCTCGTCGATATCGCACTGGGTCACGCTCTCCACGCCGGTGTGCTTGAGCACTTCGCGCAGGGTGCCGCAGTCGCCACCACCGATGATCACCACGCGCTTGGGCGCGGCGTGGGTGAACAGCACCGGGTGGCTGATCATCTCGTGGTAGAAGAAGTTGTCCTTGCTGGTCAGCATGATGGCCCCGTCGATGGTCATCAGGTTGCCCCAGTCGGTGGTCTGGAAGATCTCGATCTTCTGGAACGGCGACTGCACCTCGTCCAGCTTGCCGGTGATGCGGTAGCCGATGGCCGAGCCGGTGCGCTCGAAGTGTTCGATGTACCAGTTGTTGCTGTCAGTCATGGGAAAACAGTCCTGTTCGGAGGGGTGGAGCCGGGCTGGCGGGCGGGGCCGCGTGGCACAGATGCCACATCCGGACGGATCGGCCCGTTCAGGTTGGAACCTGTCACGGGCGCGGGCGCGCATGATAACGAACCTGTGGGCACATAGGCGTTATCATGCCCCCCCTTTTATTGCCAACAAGGCCGACTGAAATGACCGATTGGTCCCTCGACCAAGCCCGCAAGACCTACTCGATCCCGCATTGGGCGGACGGTTACTTCGACGTGGATCAGGCCGGGCACATGGTGGTGAGACCGACCGGGGCGGACGGCCCGGTGGTGTCGCTGCCCAAGGTGGTCGATGCGGCGCGGGCGGCGGGCGCCAAGCTGCCGCTGCTGGTGCGCTTCCCGGACATCCTCGGCCAGCGCCTGGGCAAGCTGCAGGCGGCCTTCGCCCAGGCCCAGCAGGACTGGGAGTACAGCGGCGGCTACACCGCCGTGTACCCGATCAAGGTCAACCAGACCCGCGGCGTGGCCGGCACCCTGGCCAGCCACCACGGCGAGGGCTTCGGCCTGGAAGCGGGCAGCAAGCCCGAGCTGATGGCCGTGCTGGCGCTGTCGCGCCCGGGCGGGCTGATCGTCTGCAACGGCTACAAGGACCGCGAGTACATCCGCCTGGCCCTGATCGGCCGCAAGCTGGGCCTGCAGACCTTCATCGTCATCGAGAAGCCGTCCGAGCTGAAGCTGGTGCTGGAAGAGTCCAAGGCGCTGGACGTGAAGCCTGGCCTGGGCGTGCGCATGCGCCTGGCCTCGCTGGGCGCCGGCAAGTGGCAGAACAGCGGTGGCGACAAGGCCAAGTTCGGCCTGTCGCCGCGCCAGCTGCTGGACCTGTGGAAGTCGCTGCGTGACACCGAGTACGCCGACTGCCTGAACCTGCTGCACTTCCACATGGGCTCGCAGATCTCCAACGTGCGCGACATCGCCAACGGCATGCGCGAAGCCACCCGCTACTTCGTGGAGCTGTCGCGCCTGGGCGCGAAGATCACCCACGTCGATGTGGGCGGTGGCCTGGGCGTGGACTATGAAGGCACCCGTTCGCGCAGCTTCTGCTCGATCAACTACGGCCTGCATTCCTACGCCAGCAACATCGTGCAGCCGCTGGCCAATGCCTGCGAAGAATTCGGCCTGACCCCGCCGCGCATCGTCACCGAGTGCGGCCGCGCAATGACCGCGCACCACGCGGTGCTGATCGCCAATGTGTCGGAAGTGGAAGAAGCGCAGGAAGGCCGCGTGCCGGACCAGCACGACGACGAGCCGGCGGCGATCCGCCACCTGCGCGAGATCCACGACGAGCTGGACGTGCGCCCGGCGGTGGAGCTGTTCCAGGAAGCGCAGCATTTCCATGCCGAAGGCCTGGCCAGCTACGCGCTGGGCCAGATCGACCTGCCGCAGCGCGCGCGCATCGACGATCTGTTCTACGCCATCGCCCACGGCGTGCGTGCGCGCCTGAGCTATGACGAGAAGAGCCATCGCCCGGTACTGGATGAACTGAACGAGCGCCTGGTCGACAAGTACTTCGTCAACTTCAGCGTGTTCGAATCGATCCCGGACGTGTGGGCGATCGACCAGGTGTTCCCGATCGTGCCGATCGAGCGCCTGGATGAAACCCCGGACCGCCGCGGCATCATCGCCGACATGACCTGCGATTCGGACGGCATGGTGGAAACCTATGTCGAGAACGAGAGCCTGGACAGCTCGCTGCCGCTGCACAAGATGAAGCCGGGCGAGAGCTACCGCATCGGCTTCTTCATGGTCGGCGCCTACCAGGAAATCCTGGGCGACATCCACAACCTGTTCGGCGATACCGACGCGGTGGAAGTGCTGGCCGATGCCGATGGCTATGCCATCACCCAGCAGCGCCGTGGCGATACCACCGACGTGATGCTGGACTACGTGGGTTACCGCCTGGACGAACTGCGTGCGACCTATGCGCAGCGCGTGGCTGCAGCGCAGCTGTCGCCGGAACGCGCGCAGGAACTGTCCGAAGCGTTGGAAGCCGGCCTGACCGGTTACACCTATTTGTCCGACGAACCGCTGGTCTGATGGACAGCGCCGGGCTTGCCCGGCGCTACCGTTGCGATGAGCGCGCGCGCGATCTTCCACCTGTTCCTGCATGCCGCCGTGCCAGCGTTGCTGGCATGGCTGTTCTGGCGCAAACGCTTCGCCTCGGCGTGGCTGCTGCTGTTGCTGGGCTGGATCATCGACCTGGACCACCTGTTGGCCGACCCGATCTATGCACCGAACCGCTGCAGCATTGGTTTCCATCCGCTGCACACCGCACCGGCCATCGCGGTCTATGCGGGCCTGTGCGTACCGAGGAAAACGCGGTTGTTCGGCATCGGTCTGATCATCCACATCGTGCTGGACGCAATTGATTGCTGGTGGATGCATCACCGTTGATGCTTGATGCACGGCGACCGGTCGGATTGGCGCTTGGTAGAGCCGGCCGCTGGCCGGCTTCCGCAGGGTGTTCCTGGTGACCACGTGGTTGCCGGCCAGCGGCCGGCACTACCCACCGTCAGGTTGGTCGTTTCACCCCACCGGCAGCCACAACGTCGCGCGCAGGCCCAGCTGTACATTCTCCAGCGCCACGCGTCCGCCATAACTGGCGGCGATATCGCCCACGATCGCCAGCCCCAATCCACTGCTGCCCACGCGCTCATCCAGCCGCACGCCACGCTGGGTGACCCGTTGCAGGGCGTCTGCGGCCAGGCCGGGGCCGTCGTCGCGGACCTCAATGCGCAACTGGCCGTCGTCGGCTTCCGCGCTGACCTGGACCTGCCGCTGTGCCCAGCGCCCGGCATTGTCCAGCAGGTTGCCCAGCATCTCCTCCAAGTCCGCACTGGCACCGGCGAACTGCAGCGCCGGTTCGATACCGGCCGCCGTGAACGTGATGCCACGTTCGCCATGCACGCGTGCCATCAGCCGGCACATCGCCTGAGCGACGGCCGCCACGCCGGTCCGCTGGCGATGGTCGGCGGCCAGTCCTGCAGCCAGGTAACGGTCGACACTGGCCTGCATACGCGCACTCTGCTCGCGCACGGTGGCCCGCCAGTGCGCGCCATCGCCGTCGGCTTCGGTGGCCAGTACGCTCAGCGGGGTTTTCAGCGCATGCGCCAGATCCTGTGCACTGGTGCGTGCGCGCGCGACCATGCGTTGCTGGTGGTCCAGCAGCGCGTTGAGTTCTTCCCCCAGCGGTGCGACTTCCGCGCCCAGCCCTTGGGTTTCGATGCGCTGCGCATCGCCGCGCCGTACCCGTTCCAGCTGCGCACCGAGGCGATGCAGTGGGCGCAGGCCGAAGTGCACCTGGCTGGCCAGCACCGCCAGCCAGGCGGCGACCAGCACGCCCAGCGCGATGGCGGTGCGCTTGCGGAATGCAGCGACATCCGCATCCAACGCACTGCGATCAGTGGCAACCACGGCCACGAACGGTTCGCTGGCGCGTGGCAGGCGCACCTGCTGCACGCGTGCGCGCAGGGATTGCTGCAGCGGCCCGGGCAGGTTGCGGGTGGCCGGCCCGGCAACCGGCGCCGGCAGGGTTTCATCCCACAGCGAGCGTGACTGCAGCAGCACGCGGCCATCGGCACCGGCGATCTGCCAGTAGGCCCCGGAGAACACGCGCTGGAAGCGTGCGTCATTGGGTTCCTGGCGCAGGCGCAGCTGTCCGTCCGCATCCACTTCGGCCTGCGCCAGCAGGGTCAGCATGTCCTGCTGCAGTTCGTGGTCGAGGCGGTCGCGCGCGCTGCGCTTGAACAGCTCGCCCAGCAACGCGCTGGCCAGCAGCGAGACCAGCAGCAGGCCGACGCCGCCGGCCAGCAGCAGGCGCCGTCGCAGCGATGGTTGCCGGCTCACGGCGCGGCCAGCCGCCAGCCCTGGCCGCGCACGGGCTGGATCAGGTCGATGCCGAGCTTGCGTCGCACGCGTCCGAGCAGCACGTCCAGTGCATTGGAGTCCGGGTCGTGGCCACCGTCGAACACCTGATCGCCCAGCCGGTCGCGGCCGATCACCTGTCCGCTGTGATGGATGAAGTAGCTGAGCAGGCGGAACTCCTGCGGACTGAGCGGCAGCGCCTGCCCATCCAGCTCAAAGCGGCCGGCGTTGACGTCCAGCTGCAGCGGGCCGCAGTGCAGGCGCGGGCTGGCGTGGCCATGGCTGCGACGGATCAGTGCACGCAGCCGCAGCACCAGTTCGTCGGCCTGGAACGGTTTGGTCAGGTAGTCGTCGGCGCCGGCATCGAAGCCAGCCAGCTTGTCGTGCCAGCGCGCCCGCGCGGTCAGCACCAGCACCGGAAAGCTGCGGCCATTGCCGCGCCAGCGCTCGATCATGCTCAGTCCGTCCAGCCCGGGCAGGCCCAAGTCGACGATGGCGGCCTGCAGGTCTTCGACCTGGCCGATCTCCTCGGCCTCGCGGCCGTCAGCGACCACCGCCACCACATAGCCGGCCTGTTCCAGCAGGGGCACCAGGCGCTGTGCCAGTGCGGCATCGTCTTCGGCCAACAGGATGCGCATCAGTCGTCGAGCTCCGTCTTCAGCAGCTTTCCGCTGCGCGCATCATAGTCCAGCTCCACTACTACGCCGTCGCCGCGCAGGATCTCCACTTCGTAGACGCCGTCGTCCAGCTCCACTTCCAGGAGCTGGCCCGGGTAGCGCTTGAGCGCATCGCGCACCACGCTTTCCAGCGGCACGTAGCGGCCCTGCTGCACGGCACGGCGCGCGACCTGCTGCGCCGGGTCCTGTACGGGCGCGGCGGCGATCGGGGAGCCGGCCAGGGCCAGCAGCAGGGGCAGGGTGGGAAGCATGCGGGTGCAGAAAGAAAGAAGGAGGGGTTCAGGCGCGAGTGTGCCGGGGATGACTAACAGCCGGCTAACAGCCATGGCTAAGGCGCTGTTAACCGAGGCATGCATCGTGGCGTTGCCGGGATGGTCCGGCCACGAACACGAACAGGAGAACCCCCATGTTGAAGTCGCTCACCCTCGCCACCGTTGCCCTGCTGGCCATTGCACCGGCCGCACAGGCCGCACCGCTGGGCATGGCCCAGGTCGAACAGACCCTGCGCAAGGCCGGCTACACCCAGATCCACGAGATCGAACGCGATGACGGCCTGTGGGAAGCCGACGTGAGCCGCGCCGATGGCCGCTTCAGCGAAGTCTACGTGGACCCGAAGACCGGCGAGATCTTCGATGAGCACAGCGGCCGCGCGCTGCTGACCACCGAGCAGGTGCTGGCACGGGCGCAGTCGCATGGCCTGCGCGAGATCCATTCGCTGGAACGCGATGGGGCGACCTGGTCGCTGGAAGCCCGCAATGCCCGCAACCAGAAGGTGGAGGTGCGCCTGAGCGGTTACGACGGCCGCATCCTGCACAGCGAGCGCGATGGCTGGCTGGATTGACGTTGGCCTCTGTAGAGCCGAGCCCATGCTCGGCTTTGCGGCCAACCGTAGCCGAGCATGGGCTCGGCTCTACAGAGGCTGGCCTACCAGCCGTACGGCGGCGGGTAGTCCCAATAGCCCGGGCCGCGGCCGTAGTAGCCGCCATACGGGCCGAAGAAGCCCGGGCCCTTGCCCTCGCTCACATGGATGTTGAGGTTGACCCCGTGGGTCTTGCCCTCATCGGTGGTGTAGTTCTTGCTCAAATTCAGCGTGGCCGCGTTGTAGTGGCTGTTGCCGCCGTTCTTGGAATAGCCGATGCCAGTGGTGAAGCTGCCCGACACCTTGACCTTGTCGTCGGTGACGTCGGCGATCTTGGCGTCGTCGTGCACGCGTGGGCCGCTCTTGTCACCGTAATAGGTGCCGGGCGGGTCCTGCTGCAGGGCCGGGTCGTTGAGGTAGCGCAGCGGCGCCTGCGGCAGCGGCAGGTCCAGGCCGGCAGCCTGCGGCGCGGTGGCGCCAGCGGCGGACTGGGCCAGCACGGTTCCCGGCAGGGCCAGGCACAGCAGCAGGGTCAGGGGGCGGATCATGACGGCGCTCCAGCGGACAGGTGGCCACGCAACACGCGGCGGTACAGGCCGACGCTAGCAGGGGTTGCTTGAATGATGCCTGTCGGCGCCGGATTGGGGTAGAGCCGGCCGCGGCCGGCTGCAGGTCACAACCGCCCGAACCCGAACAGCCCTTCCAGCGCATGCTTGCGCCGCTCGATCCGGGCCCGCAGCAGCTGGGCGCCGATCATCGAATAGGTGATGCCGTTGCCACCGTAGGCCATGGCGAAATGCACCCGCGGGCCCCACTGCGGGTGCGGGCCGAAGAAGGGCAGGCCGTCGGCGGTTTCGGCGAAGGTGCCGGCCCAGGAAAAGGCGGGCACCGGGTCTAGGCGCGGGAACCAGTGCAGGAGCTGATCCATCAGCTTGTCGGCCTTGCGCTGCACGCGCCGGTCGCGCCGCGCCGGGATATCGATGGCGTCGTCCAGGCCACCCACCAGCAGGCGGCGGTCGCCGGTGGCGCGCAGGTACAGGTACGGGCGTGCGCTCTCCCACACCATCGTGCGCTGCAGCCGGCCCAGCGTGTCCGCATCGATCGGGTCGGTGATGAAGGCGTAGCTGCTGCGGTTGCGCGCAACCCGCTGTTCAAGCCAACGCTGGTTGGCGTAGCCCATGGCCAGGACCACGTGGCGGGCACGGACCGTGGCGCCGGCCTCGGTCATCGCGGTTACGCCCTGCGCGCCAGGCTTCAGCGTGTGCAGCACGGTGCGGTCGTGCACATGGCCGCCGCGACGGCGCACTCGTTTGAGCAGGCCGTAGGTGAGGCAGTAGGGATCGACCCGCGCCGCCTGGCGGGTCAACAGGGCGCCGCCGGCATCCACGTCGAAGCGTTCGCGCAGGGCTTCGCGGTCCAGCCAACGCGCGTCCAGTCCAATATCGCGGCGTGCAGCTCCTTCGGCCATCAGGCGCGGCACGTCGCGCCGTCGGCTGGCCAGGTACAGGCTGTCCATCTGGCGGAAGTCCACCTCCTTCAGCCCGCGTGCCACTTCAGCCAGTGCCGGGATCGCGTCGGCACAGGCAAGGTAGGCCAAGGCGGCGGCATCGTTGCCATAGCGCTCGGCCAGTTCCAGCAGATGGGTATCGATCTCGTACTGCAGCAGCGCGGTGCTGGCCGCCGTGCTGCCCCAGCCGATGTCGCGCTGCTCGATCACCGCCACCTCGTGGCCGTGGGCGGACAGTTCGTCGGCGATCAGCGCACCGGTGATGCCGCCACCGAACACCAGCACGTCGCAGCGCAGATCCTGCTCCAGCGGGGGAAACGCCTGCAGCAGTCCGTTGCGCACTGCCCACCAGGGGTAGCCACTTTTCAGGTCCATGCGTGGTCGTGCTCAGGCGGTGGGGTGGCCGGTATGCGGGGTCTGGATCAGTTCGGACAGATCGAAGCCCTGCAGGCGGGCCGCGGCCAGATAATGGTCCTGCACGGTCGCGTCCAGGCGTGGCTCGCGCGCCAGCAGCCACAGGTACTTGCGATCCGGGCTGCCGACCAGCGAGACGCTGTAGTCCGGGGCGACCTGGATCACCCAGTAGTCGCCCTTGGCGAACGGCAGCCAGCGCAGGCCCTTGGGCAGGAAGCTGACTTCCAGGCGCGCGCTGTCGTTGTCGACGGCGCAGGCCTCGCCGGTGGCCTCTTCGATCTCGCCATCCATGCGGCAGCGGTTGGTGACGCCGACGTTGCCGTTGTCGAGCAGGGTGTAGTGCGCCGATACATCGGTGCAGCCTTCCGGCTCGTGGCGCATCGGCAGGCGCGCGATCTCGTACCAGGTGCCCAGGTAGCGCGGCAGCTTGAGGTCGGCGACGGTCTTCAGCGGCGGGTGCTCGGTCATCGGTCATCGTGGCAGGGGCGGGCCTCCACGATGCCGATGGGCTCGCCATGGGCGGGTGAAGCCGGGGCGATGGCCGCGTCCAGAACGATCCGTCGCCGATGCGACGTGCCTGTTGTCACCGGCATGGCGGTATCCTGCCGCCAGCGCCGTGTTTTCCTGATCCAACCGAGGTGGAGGTGCCGATGTACCAGGTGATCCTGTTGAAGAGTGAATCCGCGTTCGCGCGCGAACAGTGGCCGCAGGTCGACGACCTGGTCGACTACGAGGGCGTCAGCTACAGCCTGCGAGCCGGCCCGCGCCAGCCACTGCCGACCGACCACGAGTGGCACCCGGTGGCGGTATATGCGCCCGATGAGATCACCGAGGAAGAGTTCCAGGACTGGTACGCGCTGCAGCAGCCGACCGTGGAAGAGCTGCGCCTGAAGTACTGATACTGCTGCACGTCCCCCATCCGCCGTTTACCGCCTGTGCCGTATAGTCGCGCGCAGGCGCGGTGGTCCGCGCGAACCGGTGTGGCTGCGTGTCTTCTTTCCTGCGATCGATCCGTGCACGGGGGCCCTGGTGGGTCCTGCTGCTGTGCACTGCCTTCCTGCTGTCCGCGCCGGTGCTGGCACAGGATGAGGACCCCACGCCCAAGCAGCAGCTGGCGGACATCGATTCGCGGTTGAAGGATGTCGAGCGCAAGCGTGGCGATGCGGAAGCCACCGAGACGCTGGCGATGCTGTCCGAGAATGCCTCGCAGGCACGGCGTGACGCCGAGGCACTGGAAAAGGCACTGCAGCCCCAGCTGGATCGCATCAACGAGCAGCTGGCGCAGCTGGGAACGCCTGCCGAGGGCACCACGGAGCCGCCGGAGCTGGCAGCGCAGCGACGGGCCATAACCAAGCAGCGCGACGGGCTGGCCGCGTCGGTGGCCCAGGCCAAGGCCAGTGCCGTGCGTGCACAGCAGCTGGCGACCGACATCGAACAGCAGCGCACCGCACAACGCACGGAAGAACTGGGCCAGAAGGTCGCCTCGCCGCTGTCGCCTGCGTTGTGGAGCAAGGTGGCCGAGCGTCTGCCGATCGATATCGCGCGCGTTGCGCCGTTGGCCGAGCAGGGGCGTGACGCGCTGGTCGCCGGCATCCGCGCCCATGGCTGGGGCACGCCGTTGCTGGGCCTGCTGGCCGCGCTGGTGATGATGTTCCCGCTGAGGTTGTGGCTGCGCAGGCTGGGGCGGCAGTTCGCCGCGTCCGAGCGCGCGCCTGATGGACGACTGCGCCGGTCTGGCCTGGCGATGTGGCTGCTGCTGGTGGGCACGCTGCTGCCCGGTTATGCGGTAGTGGTGCTGATGGCGGCGCTGGATGCGATCGATGCCATCGCGCCGCGCCTGCAGGTGGTGGCTGACGGCCTGGAGCCCGCCACCTTCCGTGCGGCCTTCATTGCCGCGCTCAGCGCCTGCCTGCTGGTGCCCAAGCGCCCGTCATGGCGGCTGTTGAACCTGGACGACACCGCCGCGCTGAAGCTGCGCAAGTATGCCTGGGGCGCGGCGGTGCTGGCCTGGCTGAGCACGGTGCTGGTGGCCCTCGACCAGGCTACGCGCACCAGCGACGTCACCACGGTGGCGTTGGACGGCCTGATTGCCCTGACCTACCTCGGCCTGATCATGGCCATGCTGGTGACCCTGGCGCGCCTGCATCGGCGGCAGACCGCCGAGGCCGAGGCCAAGCTGGAAGCACAGGCCGATGGCGTGGGAGCAACCACGCCCGTGCGCCGCAGCAGCTGGCTGGTACTGGCCCGGGTAGCGGGCAACATCGCGGTGGTGGCCGCCATCGTTGCCACGTTGCTGGGCTACCTGAATTTCGCCAAGTTCGTGAACCAGCAGCTGATCGGCGGCAGCATCGTAGTGCTGGCCGCAACCCTGCTGTTCAAGTTCGTCGATGACCTGAGCACCTGGATGCTCAACGCCGACAGCAAGGTCGGCCAGACCATCCTGCTCAGCACCGGCCTGAGCGTATCGCGGCTGGAACAGGCGGGCGTGCTGCTGTCGGCGGCGTTGCGCACCATCGTCGTACTGATCGCGCTGCTGGCGTTGGTGGCACCGTTCGGCAACATCGGCGCGGTGGTGGAGCGCTTCTCCTCGCTGTTCACGTCTGGATTCGACATTGGCGGAACCAAGCTGGAGCCGGTGCGCATCGTGCTGGCGGTGCTGGTGCTGCTGGCTGGCCTGGCCGTTACCCAGCTGGTACAGCGCTGGCTGACCGACACCTACCTGCCCAAGACCGAGCTGGACCTGGGCGCGCGCAATTCGGTGAGTACCGTTGCCCGCTATGTGGGGATCATCATCGCGGTGATCTGGGCGCTGAGCGCGATGGGGCTGCAGCTGAGCAAGCTGGCCCTGCTGGTCAGCGCGCTGTCGGTGGGTATCGGTTTCGGCCTGCAGGTGATCACCCAGAACTTCGTCTCCGGCCTGATCCTGCTGGCCGAGCGGCCGGTGAAGATCGGTGACTGGGTGAAGCTGGGTGACCAGGAGGGCGACATCCGCCGCATCAGCCTGCGTTCGACCGAGATCCAGGTGGGCGACAAGTCGACGTTGATCGTGCCCAACTCCGAGCTGGTCACCAAGACCGTGCGCAACATGACGATGGGCAACAACCAGGGCCGCATCCAGATCCAGTTCGCGGTGCCGCCCAGCACGGATGTCGGCAATCTGCGGCAGGCGCTGCTGGATGCGTACACCGCGCACACGAACGTGCTGAAACAGCCGGCACCGACGGTCTACATCGACAGCATTGCCGGTGGCCAGATCACCATCAACAGCTTCGCTTACGTTGCCAGCCCGCGGCAGGTGTACGCCACCCGCAGCGACCTGTACTTCAGCCTGCTGCAGATCCTGGCCGAGCGGAACATTCCGCTGTCGACCCCGACCGACATCCACATCATCCGCGATCCGCAGTAGTGCCGGCCGCTGGCCGGCAAGCTCAGCAGCACCAGCAACAGCAACAGCAACAGCGTGCATTCCGTGGGATGGCGGGGCGGTGCCGGAGTGCGGGGACGCCGTGAATCCTTCCATGGAGGCTTGGCAGCCGCATCCATGCGGCTGACACCCCACACCCCGGCACCGCCCCGCCTTCGACAGATTTCCGCGATCTGTTGGAACCTGCTGCTGATGG
>OKDH01000002.1_pt1 | contig 51639 bp, 45 predicted proteins | sample 1610621 | NCBI WGS metagenome assembly OKDH01 (sample SAMN04436668, study PRJEB24849) | human gut metagenome | biome: human gut; feature: NICU; material: stool | host: Homo sapiens | place: USA: Saint Louis, MO | collected 2010-06-11
CGGCGTGTCCTGGCCACGGTGTACCTCGCCCTGTGCCTCAATGAAGGAAGGCGCCACGAGCACAACGCATCTGGAAACGATTACGCCTTCCCGCGCTCACGCACGCCCCCGCCAGACGGGCGACAATAGGCGTTTTCCCGCTGCCGAGACCTGCCCGCCCATGTCCCGTACTTCGTTGACCCGCTTCCTGATCCAGGAACAGCACGCCGGCCGCATCAACGCCGACCTGCGCCAGCTGATCGCGGTCGTCGCCCGCGCCTGCACCAGCATCTCCATCGCCGTCAGCAAGGGCGCCCTCGGTGGCGTGCTCGGCGACGCCGGCACCGGCAACGTGCAGGGCGAAGCGCAGAAGAAGCTGGACGTCATCAGCAACGAGATCCTGCTCGAAGCCAATGCCTGGGGTGGCCACCTTGCCGCCTGCGCCTCGGAGGAAATGGACCACAGCCAGCCGGTGCCGGACATCTATCCGCGCGGTGATTTCCTGCTGCTGTTCGACCCCCTCGATGGCAGCTCCAACATCGACGTCAACGTCTCCGTCGGCACCATCTTCTCGGTGCTGCGCTGCCCGACCAACGTCGAGCTGCCGGGCGATGACGCCTTCCTGCAGCCGGGCAGCAAGCAGATCGCCGCTGGCTACTGCATCTACGGGCCCAGCACCCAGCTGGTGCTGACCGTCGGCCACGGCACGCACGCCTTCACTCTGGACCGCGAGAAGGGCGAGTTCGTGCTGACCACCGAGAACATGCAGATTCCGGCGGCCACCCAGGAATTCGCCATCAACATGTCCAACCAGCGTCACTGGGAAGCGCCGATGCAGGCCTACGTCAGTGATCTGCTGGCCGGCAAGGAAGGCGCGCGCGGCAAGAACTTCAACATGCGCTGGATCGCCAGCATGGTGGCCGACGTGCATCGCATCCTGACCCGCGGCGGCATCTTCATCTACCCGTGGGACAAGAAGGATCCGTCCAAGGCCGGCAAGCTGCGCCTGATGTACGAAGCCAACCCGATGGGCCTGCTGGTCGAACAGGCCGGCGGCGCCGCCTGGACCGGCCGCGAGCGCATCCTCGACATCCAGCCCGACCAGCTGCACCAGCGCGTGCCGGTGTTCCTGGGTTCGCGCGAGGAAGTGGCCGAAGCGGTGCGTTACCACCACGCGCACGACGACGCGAAGGGCTGACGGCTCGACGCCTGACGGCGGTCATGGCAGTTCGATGACATGACCGCAGGGTGACACCGAGGGCGGCAAACGGCACCATCAAGCCGTTGCCGCCGAAGGAATGCACGCATGCACGAGCAGGGCCCGGTCGATTTCATCGAGGTCATCCACAACGCCGTCCCCAGTGAGGTCTGCGCGGCCATCGTCGAGCGCATGCGTGCCACGCGTGGCCTGCTGCCCGGTGCGGTGGGCAGTGGCGTGTTCCCGGAACTCAAGCACAGCAAGGATCTGCGCATCAGTGGCCTGGACGGCTGGCAGGATGTTGATCAGCAGCTGCAGATTGCGGTGTTCAACGGCCTGCTGACTTATCTACGCCGTTATCCACAGGCGTTGATTGCCCCGCTGATGTTGCAGATCCAGGACAGCAATGGCCAACCGCGACGCCTGTCTGCCGAGGACTTCCCCGACATGCCGCAACAGCAGCTGGCCGACCTGGCCCGCACCTGCCTGCGTCCGGGCGCGATCAACCTGCAGTGGTATGCCGCGGGCGAGGGTGGCTACCCGTACTGGCACTGCGAGCTGTACCCGAAGGATGCGCAGGCCGAGACCCTGCACCGGCACGTGCTGTGGACGCTGTACCTCAATGACGACTTCGACGAAGGCGAAACCGAGTTCCTGTTCCAGGGGCGGAAGATCGCGCCGCGCACCGGTAGCCTGCTGATTGCGCCGACGGCGTTCACCCACACCCATCGCGGCAATCGGCCACAGGGTGGCGACAAGTTCATCGCCACCAGCTGGATCCTGTTCCAGAGTGCGCAGAAGTTGTTTGGCGGGTGATCCCGAGCTGCTCGTCGGCCTTGATGTAGAGTCGAGCCATGCTCGACTGATGGCCTCAGAACAACGACCCCTGCGGCGAATCCTTCTTCGGCGGCAGCGGCTTCTGGAACCGGCTGCAATCCAGCTTCGGCCAATGGCTGTTCTGCGCATTGAATCCCAACCGCTTGCGCGCCAGCTTGAAGCGGTTGTTCAGCAGATCGGCATACACACCCTGGCCGCGCATGCGGGTGCCGAACTGGCTGTCGTAGTCCTTGCCACCACGCAGCTGCTGGATGGTACTCATCACGTGCGCGGCGCGATCGGGATGATGGGTATCGAGCCAGTCGCGGAACAGTGGCGCCACTTCCAGCGGCAGGCGCAGCAGCACGTAGCCTGCGGTACTGGCGCCGGCATCGTGCGCAGCCTCCAGCACCGCTTCAAGTTCGCTGTCGTTGATCCACGGAATCACCGGCGCCAGCATGACTCCCACCGGGATACCCGCGTCATGCAGGCGCTTCATCGCGCGCAACCGTGCATGGGGTGCTGATGCGCGCGGTTCCAGCTTCGCGGAAAGATGCGGGTCCAGCGAGGTCACCGAGAAATGCACACTGACCAGGTTCTCCGCCGCCAGCGGCGCGAGCAGATCGATGTCGCGCTCGACCAGTGCGTTCTTGGTGATCAGCGAGAAAGGATGCCTGGTTTCCAGCATCACTTCGATCAGCTGGCGGGTCAGCTTGAACTTGCGCTCGATCGGCTGATACGCATCGGTGTTGATGCCCAGCGCGATCGGCTGCGGCACGTAACCGGGTTTCGACAGTTCCTTGCGCAGCAGCTGAGGCGCATTGGTCTTGGCGAACAGCTTGGTCTCGAAGTCCAGGCCAGGTGACAGGTTCAGATAGGCATGGGAAGGGCGCGCGAAGCAGTAGGAACACCCATGCTCACAACCGCGGTACGGATTCACCGACTGGCTGAAGCCGACGTCTGGCGAAGTGTTGCGGGTGATGATGCTGCGCGCGGTCTCGGCGCGCACCTCGGTGCGCAGGCGCGGCGCGAGGAACTCCTCGCTCTCATCGACCGCCCAGCCGTCGTCCACCGCCTCGCTGACGGTGCTTTCGAAGCGCCCAGCAAGGTGGGACGTGGAACCTCGGCCCTTGATCGCAATACCCATTGCGGCAGGGTACGTCGCCGCCGTCTCAATGGCTGCGACGGCTGTCTGAAGGGTTCAGGGCAAGTCTGAGCCGAGCGTGGGTTCGGCGCTGTAGAGCCGAGCCTACGCTCGGCTGCAATGCATCAAAGCAGCGCCAAGTACCCGCGCACGGTGGCATCCAGCCCGTCATACAGTGCCTCGCCGATCAGCGCGTGGCCGATCGACACCTCCAGCACGTCCGGCACCTGGGCCAGGAAGTCGCGGAGGTTGTCCTGTGACAGGTCATGGCCGGCATTCACTCCCAGCCCCACTGCATGCGCCCGCCGCGCCGCAGTGGCGAACAGTTCGAGCATTGCCGCAGCGTCGCCCGCCGCATGCGCCTCTGCGTAGGGGCCGGTGTACAGCTCGATGCGGTCGGCACCGACCTCGGCGGCCTGCTCCAGCAACGGGTTGCCCGCATCAACGAACAGGCTGACCCGGCAGCCCATCGCCTTCAGTTCCGCAATCAACGGGCGCAAGCGCTCGGCGTCGCGTTCGAAGTCGAAACCGTGGTCGGAGGTGATCTGGCCATCGCCGTCGGGCACCAGGGTGGCCTGCGCCGGACGGGTCTGTTCGCACAGCGGCAGCAGCCCCGGGTACCCCTCGCGCGGCGGCGCAAATGGATTGCCCTCGATGTTGAATTCCACGCCACGCGCGCGGGTCAACGTGGACAGGGCCAGCACGTCCTCGGCGGTGATGTGGCGGCGGTCCGGCCGCGGATGCACGGTGATGCCATGCGCGCCGGCATCCAGGCAGGCCTGGGCGGCGCGCACCACGTCCGGTTCGGCACCGCCGCGCGAATTGCGCAGGACGGCGATCTTGTTGACGTTGACGCTGAGCTGGGTCATGGAACGGAACTACTTGGAAAGAGGGGACGGATCGTTGTCGTTGGCGTCATCGTTGCGGCGCGCCTGGGCCTGCTCGCGCAGGCGGCGCAGTTCCTCGGCATCGATCAGGGTGGCCGGGTCGCGCTGCAGGTCGCCGAAACGGGCCACGTAACGACCGCGTACCCAGGCCAGCAGGAAGGCGAGCGCAGCCAGCAGGCACAGGGTCATCAACCCTGCGCTTGGGGTCTTCAGCGCGAAGGCAAAGCAGCCCAGCGCCAGCAGCAGGTACAACCAGTACATAGTCGGGCTCCCCGGATGATCGCCGCAGTGTAGCGCTGCGTCAGAGAAGCGGCGAGGCCAGCCGGGCGAAGGCCTCGGGCAGGCGGTGCAGCCACAGCGAGCGCCCGGCCTGGTCATGCACCCGCGTGGCGCGATCGAATTCACCCTGCAGCAGCTCGGCCAGGGCTGCCACGCGGTCCCGGTCGCTGATCATCATCGACAGCTCGAAGTTCAGGCGGAAGCTGCGGTGGTCGAAGTTGGCACTGCCGACAATGCAGACGTCGTCGTCGGCGATGAACGCCTTGGTGTGCAGCATGCGCGGGCCGTACTCGTAGATCTTCACGCCGGCATGCAACAGCTCGTCGAAGTACGAGCGCGCGGCCTGGGTGACGAACCACGAATCGCTCATTTTCGGTACCAGCAGGCGCACGTCCAGGCCGCCCAGCGCGGCCGAAGTCAGCGCCATCCGCGCCGCTTCACCCGGCACGAAATAGGGCGTCACCAGCCACACCCGCTCGTGCGCTTCCTGGATGGCGGCGACGTGCAGCCGGTGGATCGTCTCCCAGCCCGAATCCGGGCCGGAGACCAGTACCTGCGCGTTGATCGCGCCATCCCCGCGCAGCGGCATATCGGCCGGCCACAAGCGGGCGATATCCATCCGCGAGGGTTCCTGGCCACTGGCGTAGAGCCAGTCCTCGGCGAACACCAGCTGCAGACTGCGCACCACATGACCGCGGATGCGCATGTGCAGGTCGCGATAGGCGTCGGGCCTGCGGCTTTCGTCTTCCTCGTCGGTGATGTTGATGCCGCCAGTGAAGGCCAGGCGGCCATCGACAATAACCAGCTTGCGGTGCGTGCGCAGGTTCAGCCACGGGCGCTTGAACGGTTTCAGCAGCTGACGTGGGTGGAACCAGATCGCTTCACCGCCAGCCTCGAGCAGGGGCTGCAGGAAACGGCGGGGCAGGGCGGAGGAGCCCACCGCATCCAGCAGCAGGCGCACCTGCACACCGGCACGTGCGCGCTCGACCAGGGCATCGCGCAGGGCGGTGCCTGCGTGATCCGGATTGAAGATGTAGTACTCCAGATGGATGTGATCGTGCGCCTGTGCAACGGCCTCCAGCAAGGCCGCGTAGGTCGCCGCACCGTCCACCAGCCAGGTCACTTCGGTGGCACTGCTTGGGGCCAGTCCGGTCGTGGCCTGGGCCACCTTGGCCAGTTCGGTGCAGTCCGAATCGGGCGGGCAGACATCGCTGTAGTGCTCCATGCCCGAGCGTGCACGGCCACGACGCAGCCGTTGCCGCTTCACCTTCTGCGGGCCCAGCAGGTAGTAGATGAAGAGCCCGAGATAGGGGAGCAGTGCCAACGAAAGGATCCAGCTCAGTGTGGCCACCGGCTCGCGCTTCTGCAGCATGATCCAGCCCGCCAGCGCGAACAGGTACAGCAGGTAAGCCACCGCCATGATCGTGCCGAGGTGGGCGATACCGTCGAGCCAATGGCGCAGGGAATCGAAGAGGGCAAGCATGCGCCGATCATAGCGGGCGCGTGCTCCCTGATGGGGTCAGATCCCTTTTCCTGCCAAAAAGGGATCTGACCCCGACTGCATCCCACAAACAAAAAAACGCCCCTGTCTCCAGGGGCGTCTGCAGTCGCGTCATGACTGTTGTGTTGCGGTGTCGCGTTTACTGCTGCACAAAACCGATCTTCTTCATCTGAGCGTTCTTCGCGGCGGCCAGAACCTTGGCCATCACGTCGTACTCGGAATCCGGGCTGGCGTCGATGCGCAGTTCCGGCTGGTTGGTCGGGTCACGCTGGACCTCCTGCTCCATCCGCTGCTGCAGCTCGCTGGTATTGATCGGGCTGTTGTTCCACGAGACCTGGTTGCTGGCGTCGATCTTCAGTTCGATCGGCGGCGGCGGTTCGACCAGCTGCGGCGGTGGGTTGAGCACGCGCTGCGGCAGGTCCACGGCGATCGGGTACGTCATGATCGGCGCGGTCACGATGAAGATGATCAGCAGAACCAGCATCACGTCCACGAGGGGCGTGACGTTGATGTCTGCCATGGGGCCCTTGCCACCACCACTACTGAATGCCATGGCTTATTGCCCCTTTTCTTTGGTCGCAACGAAGCCGACGTCCAGCATGCCCTGTTCCTGCGCGACCTTGGTCAGGTCGTTGATGACGCGCATCTTGGTGGTGCGGTCACCACGCAGGTTCAGCGGCGGCTGCGGGGTCTGCTGTGCGGCGGTCGCCAAGCGGGACTCGAGAGTCTGCTTGTTGATTTCTTCGTCGTTCCAGTAGATCGAGCCGTCTTCCTTGACTGCCAGCGTGATCGGGTTGGGACGCTTTTCAGCATCTTCCGGCTTCTGGATCAGGTTGGCTTCCGGCAGATCCACCTTGACCTTGTGGGACATCAGGGGCGCCGTGATGATGAAGATGATCAGCAGCACCAGCATCACGTCCACGAGGGGCGTAACGTTGATGTCGGCCATGGGGCCGCCGCTGTTACCACTACTGAAAGCCATAACGGGCTCCGTCTAGATCTTGGTGACTACTTACTTCGTCGCTGGGTGACGCGCGCCGCAATTAGCGGACGCGCGAACCGGTGGCGAAGAAGTCGTGCAGGTCGTGCGCGAAGGTATCGAACTTGCTGATGGTCGCGCTGTTGATCTTGCTGAAGAAGTTGAAGGCGAACACGGCCGGGATTGCGACGAACAGACCGATCGCGGTCATGATCAGCGCTTCACCCACCGGGCCGGCAACGGCGTCGATCGAAGCGGAGCCGGTGGCACCGATCTTGATCAGCGCGCCGTAGATGCCCCACACGGTACCCAGCAGACCGACGAACGGAGCGGTCGCGCCGACGGTGGCCAGCAGGGTCATGCCCGACTGCAGCTTGTTGCTTTCGCGGGTGACGGCCTGACGCAGAGCGCGGTCGACGAACTCCGAACGGCTCAGGTTCTCACCGACGCCGCCGGTAGCACCGCCTTCAGCGCGCTGGTGGTGGGCAGCTGCCTGGGCAGCGTCCAGGGCGATCTTCGAGAACGGCTCCGAAGCCGGCTGCTCTTCCATCGCACGGATGGCGTCCTGCGCGTTCGGGGTGTCCCAGAACAGGCTGACGACGCGATCAGCGGCGCTCTTCAGGCGGGTGGCACGGAAGATGTTGATGACGGTCCAGTACCAGGACATGGCCGACATGGCGATCAGGGTCAGCAGCACGACCCAGGAAACCGCGAAATCACCCGGCTTGGTGGTCATTTCGTGGATCAGGTGCTCGAAGCCCATCTGCGACAGGGCGTTGGACGGATTGCCCCCGGCAGCAGCGGCGATGAAAATTTCCTGCAGCATGACGCTTACCTTTGTTGTGTGTGGTGATAAAGGGTGTAGCTAAGCTAAACAATCGAACCGGGAGCGGGGGTGGCCAGGCGGCCACCCGGGCGCATCAGTTCAGCGCAAAGTTGACCGGGACGCGAACGCGACCTGCCGTCTTCTTACCGCCTGCTTCAGCGGCGTTGAAGCGCCACTTGCGAGCCGCTTCCATCGCAGCACGGTCCAGGTCGCGGTTACGGCTGGACTTTTCCACCGTGACATTGGTGACGTTGCCGCTGGCATCGACATCAATGATCAGGATCACTTCGCCCTGGATACCTGCGCGGAAGGCTGCCGGCGGGTAGCGCGGCGGATTCATGGCCTTCGACGAGATGTCCACGCTGGCCTCGATCGAGGTCGGCGGTGCCGGCGGCGCCGGAGGCGACGGCGGGGTGACGATATCGTTCGGACGCGGCTCCGGCGCGTCGACAACCGGCGCCTGCGGCGGCGGCGGTACGGGCGACGGCTTCGGCGGCGACAGATTCTTCACCGGCGGTGGCGGAGTATCCTGCGGCGGCGGCGGCGGCGGCGGCGGTGGGGGCGGCGGCGGCGCGTCGACGATGGTCACCATGACGTTGCGCTCCTTCTCCGCGACGGCCTTGGGAGCCACGGCGGGAATCAGGAGCATCATGAAGGCGGCCAGATGCAGGGCAATTACAAACGCGATGCCGACGATGCGAGGCCAGCTCAGCCCCTTGTCATCGGGTTGTTCGTACCGGTGAACGACTAGTTGTTCCGTCATGCGCCAAGAGCTCAATAGTGGGGCCGGAATCCCGGGGGCGGGATCCCTGATCAGCGGTGCATGACACCGCAGGAACCTCCAAGCTTATACCAATCCTGAGCGCCTGCGCATCAACTGAGCAGGCATTCAGGCGTTATTCCTACTTACTTCAGGTTGATGATTTTTTTGGCATCAGCCTGGTTCTTCACGCCCTTCGCCAGCGCCTGCTGGGCGGCCTGCTTGGCCTCGGGGACGCGACCTTCGGCATGCAGGACGCGTGCCAGGTTCAGGTAGGTCTCACCGTCCTTGGAGAGCGGGGCGGCCTTCTGCCACGCATCGATCGCCTGCGGCACCTGGTCGGAGTAGTAGTAGGACTGGGCCAGCGCCAGGTAGACCTGGTAATCCGGCTTCAGGATGCCCTTCTGCAACCCTTCGTTGATGACCGCGATGACGTCCTTTTCCTTGTTCTCGGTGTTGGCATAGATCGAGTACAGCTGCTTGTACTCGCGCTCTTCGGTGAGCTGGCCGCTGCTGCGCAGCTTGTCCATCACCGCGGCGGCCTTCGGCATCTGGTCAGCCTGCATGTACATGTTGGCCAGATTCAGCTGGGCCTTCTTGTCCGACGGGTTCTTGGCCGCCAGCGCTTCTGCGGCCTGCACGGCCTCACCGGTCTGGCCGGCTTCGGAAAGGGCCGCCATCAGCAGCTGGTTCCAGTTGTCCTTCGGCTCGGCAGCGCCCGCGATGGCCTGCTTCAGCACCGGGATCGCTTCCTGGTAGCGCTCCAGCTGGTACAGCGCCTGGCCCTTGGCAATCAGCTCTTCCGGCTTGGTCGACTTGCTCTCGGCGAAGTACTTATCCAGGGTGGCCAGGCCTTCGGCAGTCTGGTCTTCCTGCAGCTGCAGCTGGCCCAGCATCAGCATCGACTGGAAGTGGCCGTTGTTGTCCAGGCCGTTGAACTGGATGACCTGCTTCAGGTAGGCGATGGCGGCCGGGGTATCGTCGGTCTGGTAGGCGGCCTGCGAGGCCAGCTGCGCGGCCAGCGACTTGTCGTACTCGTTGGAGGCGCTGTCAGCCAGGATCGCGTCAGCCTGCGTGCGCGTCTCCGGGAACTTTTCCTTGTTGTAGCTGTCGATCATTTTCTGCAGCTTGCTGCCCATCTTGGCCGAGGCCTTGACGGTCGGCTCCTGGCGGGTCGCATTCGGGTACAGCGGTTCGGCCTTGGCCTGCTTGCTGCTGCCGCCGCGGCTGCCACGGTCGGAGGAACGCGAGGACTGCGCGAAGGCATCGGTGACCACGGCGCCGGTCAGGGCGGTCGCGACGAGGACGGAAAGCACAGCTTTGTGGTTACGGAAAATCATCGTTCACCTCGATCGAACCGCCGGATAGCGGCAAAGTCGGACTGTCAGAAAAATCTGAGCCGCCAAACGTATCAGAAACAGATGGCGTGAGAAATCGTTTTATGTGCTGCAATACAGCATAGAACTGCGCACTCATCCGCACTTTGGCCGCAGCCCGGCCGCCTGCGCCTGCTGATAGACCGGCGCCAGGCCCGGTGCGTCACGTCGCAGCTCCTGGATCCGGTTGGCCGGATCGGGGTGGGTGGACAGCCATTGCGGGCTTCGACCGCCGCTGGCGGCCATCATGTTCTGCCACAGATCCACCGCTTGGGCCGGGTTGAAACCGGCTTGGGCCATCAGTCGCTGGCCGATCACATCCGCCTCACTTTCCTGGGTCCGCGAGCCGGGCAACAGGAAGGCCGCCTGCGCGCCCATGCCGCCCAACTGGTTGACCGTACTGGCGGCACCATCGCCATAGGCGGCACCGGCCAGCGCGCCCAGCACGGCCAGGCCGGTCTGCGCGCCCATCTGCCGGGTAATGCGTTCCTCGTGGTGACGCGCGATCACGTGGCCGATCTCATGACCGATCACGGCAGCCAACTGGTCCTGATTCCTGGCAACGGTGAAGATGCCGGTGTTCACGCCCACTTTGCCGCCGGGCAGGGCAAAGGCGTTGGGTTCCTTGTCGACGAATACGGCAGTCTCCCACCGTACGCCACGGTACTGAGGCGGCAGCTGTGCGACCAGCGCATTGACCACGCACTGCACGTAGCCGTTCTGGCGGCCATCGGTGCTGATCTTCTCTTTCTGCTTGGTCTCGGCAAACGCCTGCGCACCGAGCTGGTCAAGCTGTGCCTGCGACACGCCGCCCACCATCTGCCGTCGTCCGGTTGGCGAGGTGGTGGTCGCACAGGCACTGACCACGGTGGTGATGACTAGAGCCAGCAGCAGTTGTTTCATGGGTCCGCCCCCGTGTTCATGTGCGCAGTGTGTAGCGTACCTGCTTAATCTTTCGTCAAGCGGGCACGGCGTTACGTTGACCCCAGGAACACCATTGCGGCGAGCGCGACCGCGTTGTTCAGCGCATGCGCGGCAATCGCCGCCCACAGGGTGCCGGTGCGGCGGTACAGCCAGCAGAAGGCGGCGCCCATGCCACCGTACACCAGCCACAGCTGCGCCATGCCCAGCAGCGAGTTCTTGCTGACACCGGGCACTTCATGGACCAGGGCGAACGCCAGGCTGCTGAGGATCAGGCCCAGCCAGGGGCGGCCGGCCTGCCACAGGCGCCCGAACAGGACGCGGCGGAACAGCAGCTCTTCGTAGGCGGGGGCGAGGACGACCGCAAACAGCACCAGGAACAGCGGGAAGCGAGCGATTGCGCTCTGCATCAGTTCCACGTTGGTGGGCACCGGCTCGATGCCGAACTGCTTGGAAAGGAAGGCGATGCCGTTGCTGCCGAGCACGATCAGCGTGGCCACCAGCAGGGTCCAGCCCCAGGTGGACGGCCGCAGCAACGCCTGTCGCGACGCCATGCGTTCGCCGGCGTTTGCCGGGCGTCGCCAGAAGTACAGCAGCAGCGCGGCGCCACCGGTGGCGATCAGGGCCATCAGGATCTGCGCCAGGGCACCGGGCTGGCCCACTGCCGCGCCGACGGCGTCAGGTGTCAGTCCGCCGCCATTGGCCTCGGCGTTGGCGCGGCTGACCACGATTGCACGGTAGAAGCCCCAGAACAGGCCGGTGACCATGCTCAGGCCGACCAGGGTAACGGCGGCGATGCCCAGGTCGATGAAGAAGCCTGCCAACGGTGCCACGGCGCGCGGTGGGGCAGACACCGGCGGAACCGGGGGCGGGGCGGCGGAGACCGGGGTGGATGCGGACATCAGGTACCTGTGTTCAAGGGACGAAGGCCGGTGCAGCTCCCCGCGCACCGGCCAGGTCCCGATTGTGTCAGATATCCAGGTTGGCGACCTTCAGCGCATTGTCTTCGATGAAGTCGCGACGCGGCTCGACGACATCGCCCATCAGGGTGCTGAAGATCTGGTCGGCAGCGACCGCATCCTCGATGCGCACCTGCAGCAGGCGACGGGTCTCCGGGTTCACCGTGGTATCCCACAACTGCTCCGGATTCATTTCACCCAGACCCTTGAATCGCTGGATCTGGCGGCCGCGCTTGGCCTCCTCGAGCAGCCAGTTCTGCGCCTTCGCGAAGCTGTCGACTTCGATCGACTTGGTGCCGCGGGAAATCGTTGCACCTTCGCGCACCAGGCCGTGCAGCAGCTTGGAGGCCTGGTGGATCGCACGCAGTTCGCCACTCTCGAACGCCGACATCGGCAGCACCTGGATGTGCTCCTCGCCCATGTGGCGACGGGTCACCAGCACGGCGGCCGGGCGCTCGTCGTTGGCCTCCTGCAGTTCCAGGCTAAAACGCGGGCTGCCCAGGCTGCCCTGGTTGAGGCGCTTGGCCAGCGCATCCAGGCCTTCGCCTTCGCCCGCATTGCGCAGGCTGTCCATGTCCATCGGCACGAAATCAACCAGCGCTTCAAGCAGGTTGCGGTCATAACGGTGCGCGTTGCGTTCGATGGAATCGAGCGCGGCGGCGTAGGCCAGCAGCAGCTTCTCCAGCGCCAGGCCTTCGATGCCGGGCTCGCCGGTGGCCGGCACCAGTGAAGCGTTTTCCACTGCGCTGCTGGCCAGGTAGCTGTCCAGCGCCGGGTCATCCTTCAGGTACAGCTCCTGCTTGCCCTGCTTGATCTTGTACAGCGGCGGCAGGCCGATGTAGACGTAACCGCGCTCGATCAGCTCCGGCATCTGACGGTAGAAGAACGTCAGCAGCAGGGTGCGGATGTGGGCGCCGTCGACGTCGGCGTCGGTCATGATGATGATCTTGTGGTAACGCAGCTTGTCCGGGTTGTACTCGTCGCGGCCGATGCCGGTACCCAGTGCGGTGATCAGCGTACCGACCTGGTCGGAGGACAGCATGCGGTCGAAGCGCGCGCGTTCCACGTTGAGAATCTTGCCGCGCAGCGGCAGCACCGCCTGGTTCTTGCGGTTGCGGCCCTGCTTGGCCGAGCCACCTGCCGAGTCACCCTCGACGATGAACAGTTCGGACAGCGCCGGGTCCTTTTCCTGGCAGTCGGCCAGCTTGCCCGGCAGGCCGGCGATGTCCAGCGCGCCCTTGCGGCGGGTCAGGTCGCGGGCCTTGCGCGCAGCTTCACGCGCACGCGCGGCATCGACGATCTTGCCGGCGATCGCCTTGGCTTCGTTCGGGTTTTCCTGCAGGAACTCTTCCAGGCGCGCACCGAAGGCGTTTTCCACCGCCGGACGCACGTCGGAGCTGACCAGCTTCTCCTTGGTCTGGCTGGAGAAGCTCGGGTCCGGCACCTTCACCGACAGCACCGCGATCATGCCTTCGCGCATGTCGTCGCCGGTCAGGTTGATCTTGGCCTGCTTGGCGATGCCGTTCTGCTCGATGTAGTTGTTGAGCACGCGGGTCAACGCACCGCGGAAACCGGCGAGGTGAGTACCGCCGTCCTTCTGCGGGATGTTGTTGGTGAAGCAGTACATCGTCTCCTGGTAGGAGTCGGTCCACTGCAGCGCCACCTCCACGACGATGCCGTTGTGCTCGCCGGTGACGGAGATGACATTCGGGTGCAGCGGGGTCTTCAGCTGGGCCAGATGCTCCACGAAGCTGCGGATGCCGCCTTCGTAGTGGAAGTCATCGCGACGGCCGTCGCCGCGCTCGTCGGCAAGGACGATCTTGACGCCGGAGTTCAGGAACGACAACTCGCGCAGACGGCGGGCCAGGATGTCGTAGTGGAATTCCACGTTGTCGTGGAAGGCGACGGTGGACGGCCAGAAGCGCACGGTGGTGCCGCGCTTGGTGGTGGCTTCCAGCTTGGCGAGCGGGGTCACGGCTGCGCCGTTGCTGAATTCCTGCTGGTAGTGGGAGCCGTTCTGGAACACGTCCACCAGCAGCTTCTGCGACAGCGCGTTGACCACGCTGACGCCGACGCCGTGCAGGCCGCCGGAAACCTTGTAGCTGTTGTCGTCGAACTTGCCGCCTGCGTGCAGGACGGTCATCACCACTTCGGCGGCGGAGACCTCGCGACCGAGCTTGGCGCTCATCTGCTCGTGCTTGCCGGTGGGGATGCCGCGACCGTTATCGGACACCGAGACCGAGCCGTCAGCGTGGATCGTCACCGCGACATGGTCGGCGTGGCCGGCCAGCGCTTCGTCGATCGAGTTGTCGACAACCTCGAACACCATGTGGTGCAGACCGGTGCCGTCATGCACGTCACCGATGTACATGCCGGGTCGCTTGCGGACAGCCTCCAGGCCTTCCAGGGCGGTAATGCTGTTGGCGTCGTAATTGCCGTTGTTTGCCGGGGTGTTCTGTTCGTCGCTCATTGCGCTTGCCGTAGGCTCCGCAGGTCGGACACCGCTTGGGGCGATGTGCCGAGAATGAAAGGATTCCAACCCGAATTATACCAGCCGGGGTCGAGTGGCCCTGATGTGCCCACTATGGCACAGCCACGATCTGTGCATGTTCCACGTGGAACCGGGCGATCTGGGTCAGGCCCTGCAGGGCCACCGGAGGTTCAGTAGCAGTGACGAAGATCTGCGCCGGGCCGGTGAGCAGACGCTCCAATACCCGCGCCTGGTGGGTACGATCCAGTTCGGAGGCCAGATCGTCCAGTGCGATCACCGGCCATTCGCCGCGCTGTTCTGCATAGTCCTCAGCCTGCGCCATCAGGCACGCCAATGCGGTGAGCTTGGCCTGACCGCGTGACAGTGCATCGCGACCAGGAATGCTGTGGAAATCCACGCTCCAGTCCGCCCGGTGCGGCCCAACCGAGGTGTAGCCGGCCTGGCGGTCACGATCCCGGGCCAGAAGCAGAGCATCTGCCAGGGGAAGCTCATGCCGACGCCAGCCCGGACTGAGTTGCAGTGCCTGGATACCGAGTTGCGGTGCCAAACTGGCCGCCAGCGCCACGGCACGCTGCTGCAGCCGCTCAAGGTAGTGCTGGCGACGACTGGTAAGGGGCTCTCCGGCCTCAGCCAACTCGTGATCCCAGGTGTCCAGCATCCGCGACGGGCCGCCCTGCTTGAGCAGGGCGTTGCGCTGCTTCAGCGCCCTTGAATAGCGGCGCCACAAGGACAGGAAATCAGGTTCCACGTGGAACAAGCCCCAATCCAGGAAGCGACGGCGGGGCTCGCCACCGCCGCTGACCAGCGCATGGCTGCCGGGCTCGAACGTCACCACCGCCAGCGCTGCGCAGAGGTTGCCGAGCTGAGCCACGTCTTCACCGTCCAATCGCCCCTTCCAGTCCTGGCCACTGTGGCGCAGGCCGGCCTTTCGGCGATGCGGCGCGTGATCGGCACGCTGCTCGTCCCATTCCACGAAGATCTCCAGCGCCTCCTGGCCCTGGCGTACCAGTCCATCGCGGACCCGGCCGCGGAAGCTGCGGCCATAGGCCATCAGATGCAGGGCCTCCAGCACGCTGGTCTTGCCGGCACCGTTGTCGCCAGTGAGCAGGTTCAGCCCCGGCTGGGGCAAGAGATCCACCGCACTGAAGCGACGCAGTTGGTGCAAGGCGAGGCGGCGGATAAGCATGGGGCGCGAACGACCATCCGCTCGAGGCGGTAGAGGGACAGGGAATCCATCAGCTTACTGCATCGGTCAAGCCGGACGTGCTGCACCCGCATCGACGCGGAGCAGAAGCTCCCGCGCACCAACTGATCGCGGGTTCCACGTGGCGCCGGTTCACCGGCATGCCCGTTTCCAGCTCCGAACGCAGCTGAAATTCCTTCAATTCTGCACAGGGTTGCGGGGCGTGGCCCGCCAGATTTCAACGATTTCAGGACCACTGCCGCAGGTGTTTGATGAGCGCTTGCCCGGCCGGGTGAGCGGGCGGGGGCCCGGATTCCTCCAAATCTGAGATCCGATGCCCTGGGAGGTTCCACAGATTTCAAAGAATCCGGCCCATTCGTTTCACGCTGTCCACAGCGGGTCGGTATGACTTATACACAAGGTATGGGCAATCTGTGGATAAAAAAGCCCTTTTGCTTGGGTCTGGAAACTATCCACAGGTTCCCCCCCAGCCTGAGGCGCCTCTATACAGGGGGTTTCACCCGCATAAATTCCTTTTAAATCATGTAGATAACACATTTCTCCACGAAATCTGGCTCTACCATCACCACCATGCTTTAGATTTATACCCAGATTTAGAAGCTAGGCTTGGCTCGATCTGCCCCGAATGAGTCCTGTGGACAGAGAGGATTTCAGAAACAGCGAGCACTGTCGCCGCAGCGTGGATGCGCTTCGGCATCCGACCAGGCCAGGCCCATAGCAACCGCGTTGAGACTCCAGGTACCGGCCCCGATCAAACTTGATTCGGAAGCAGTCCCTGGCATCGACTCAACGTCCCGTCGGTAGTTGGGCCTGGGCAGCAAAGCGCACGCAACCGGGTCCATCAAGGAAGATGCGTTCCGTCCGAAATACACGCTGGAAAGGGTCGGCCCGATGATCCACGTGGAACGTGCAAAAAAAAACGCCCGGGAGCTTCCCGGGCGTCGTTATGTTCCACGTGGAACCGGGCTGATGTCAGAGACGCAGCGGCATGACCACGTGGCGCGACTTCTCGCTGCTTGACTCACGCACCAGCGCCGAGGAGTTGGAGTCGCGCAGCTGGATGATGACTTCCTCATCGCGCAGGGCGGAGAGGGCATCCAGCAGGTAGTTCACGTTGAAGCCGATGGCGAGATCGCTGACCGTGGTATCGGCTTCGATCTCTTCCTGGGCTTCCTCCTGCTCCGGGTTGTGCGCGCTGATCTTCAGGTTGCCCGGCGACACTTCCACGCGGATGCCGCGGTACTTCTCGTTGGACAGGATCGCAGCGCGCTGCAGCGAGGCGCGCAGCGCTTCACGATCAACCTTCACTTCACGGTCGGCACCGATCGGAATCACCGCTTCGTAATCCGGGAAGCGGCCGTCGATCAGCTTGGAGGTGAAGGTGACATCGTCGCGCTTGACGCGGACGTGGCTGCGGCCGACTTCCAGCTCGATCTCGCGATCACCGCTTTCCAGCAGGCGCTGCAGCTCGGTCACGCCCTTGCGCGGCACGATGATCTGGCGCTTGGAACCGCTAGGCTTGGCCAGGTCGGTTTCACACAGCGCCAGGCGGTGGCCGTCGGTGGCAACGGTACGTAGGGCGTCACCGCGCAGATCGAACAGCAGGCCATTGAGGTAATAGCGCACGTCCTGCTGCGCCATCGCGAACGCGGTGCGCTCGATGAGCTCCTTCAGGGTCGCTTCGCCGATGGCCACTCGCTCAGTGGCTTCCACTTCGTCAACCGACGGGAAGTCATTGGAGGGCAGGGTTGCCAAGGTGAAGCGGCTACGACCGGCCTGCACGGTGATCTTGTCTCCGGTCTGCGAGACGGTGATCCGGCTGCCATCGGGCAGGGCGCGGATGATCTCGAACAGCTTGCGGGCGGGAATGGTGGTTTCACCGTCCTGGGCATCTTCAACCGCGATCCGCGACACCATCTCCACTTCCAGGTCGGTACCGGTCAGCGACAGCTGGCCGTTCTGCACCTGGACCAGGAAATTGGCCAGAACCGGAAGGGTCTGGCGGCGTTCGACCACGTTGACGACCTGTGCCAACGGCTTGAGAAAGGCTTCGCGCTGCAGTGTGAAACGCATGTGGTTCCGTGCCCCTATGCTTTAAAAAATGTGGAATAAATCAAAAGCTTGGTGGTGCTGGTAGAGACAGAATCGCTGGAAAACAATGCTAAGTCTTTGTAAATAAAGGAGTTTCAGACATCGAAACCCTCTGTATTACCGACCCCCAAGGGGTGGGGAAAGCTGTGGATAAATTCGACGGGATTTCAGACGCCATTTTTATCCACAACGTGTCCCGCGCTTGCTACCGGATTCTGCACCGTTTTGTGCGATGACGCCTCATCGGCATCCGTGCATCATTCGCTCAGCTTCCGGATCAGCTTGTCCCAGTCTTCGCGGAGCTTGCCGTCGGTTTCCATCAGGGTCCGGATCTGGCGGCAGGCATGCAGCACCGTGGTGTGATCGCGACCGGCAAAGGCGTCGCCGATCTCGGGCAGGCTGTGCTCGGTCAGTTCCTTGGTCAGGGCCATGGCGACCTGACGGGGGCGAGCGAGCGAGCGGGTCCGACGCTTCGACAGCAGATCCTTGATCTGCAGGCCGTAGTAGTCGGCAACGGTTTTCTGGATGTTGGGAATGCTGATCGCCTGTTGCTGGGCGCGCAGCAGGTCGCGCAGGGTTTCCTGAGCGAATTCGGTGGTGATCGCGCGGCCGGTGAAGTTGGCGCGGGCGGTCAGGGTATTGAGCGCGCCCTCGAGGTCGCGCACGTTGGAGCGCATCTTCTTGGCGATCAGGAACGCAACATCATCGGGAATCTCGGCACCGCGTTCGCGCGCCTTGGCCAGCACGATCGCGGCGCGGGTCTCAAAGTCCGGCGGTTCGATCGCGACCGACAGGCCCCAGGCAAGCCGCGACTTCAGGCGCGCTTCCAGGCCTTCGACCTCGCGCGGATAGCGGTCGCAGGTCAGGATGATCTGCTGCTTGCCATCGAACAACGCGTTGAAGGTGTGGAAGAACTCTTCCTGCGTGCGGTCCTTGCCGGCGAAGAACTGGATGTCATCGATCAACAGCGCGTCCACCTGCTGGAACTGGCGCTTGAACTGATCCATGGTCTTTTCCTGCAGGGCCCGGATCATGGCGCTGAAGAACTGTTCCGAACGCAGGTACAGCACCTTCGCGCCTGGATTGGCCTGGCGCATCGCGTTGCCGGCGGCGAACATCAGGTGGGTCTTGCCCAGGCCGGTGCCTCCGTACAGCAGCAGCGGGTTGTGGGCCCGGTCGCCCGGCTTCTGCGCTGCCTGGAAGGCAGCGGCCAGGCCCAGCTGGTTGCTGCGCCCTTCGACGAAGTTGGCGAAGGTGTAGTGATTGTCCAGATTGCCGGCAAACGGCACCTGCGGTTCGCTGGACACAGGCGCCGACGACGTGGAAACCGGCGCGTTCTGCGCCTCCACGGGGCGCGGGCGCGAGCCGATTTCAAGAAAAACGTCGCTGAAACCGGCGAAGTGAGCCAGCAGTTCGCGGATCCGGGCCAGGTACAGCTCGCGGACCTGGTCGACGATGAAGGCATTCGGTGCATACAGCACCAGGCTGTCCACGCGCAGATCGGCCTGCAGCGGCTTCAACCAGGTATGAACGTCTTCCGGCGGGAACTCCGCTTCGAGGCGCTCGAGACTACGGGACCAGGCATCCATCAGCAATAATCGTCCGGTGGCCGGGGCATGGACGCGACAAGGCGCCCAAACACAGGCCGGAAAGGGGGGGAAATGGATGGCTCAGACTACCACCGAGCGCCCGCCTTCGGAATGCTTGTCCCCTACTTATTCACAAAAACATCCACAGCTATTGCACAGCCCGGTGAATTCGCGTAGTCCCCAGGGGTTGACGTGAGGGGGGAGACCTCTCTAGAATTTCCGGTTCTTTCCGTCCCATTCATACGAGAGGCCCCCAATGGCCACGAAGCGCACCTACCAGCCCAGCAACCTCAAGCGTAAGCGCGACCACGGCTTCCGTGCCCGTATGAAGACCGCTGACGGCCGCAAGATCCTGTCGCGTCGCCGCGCCAAGGGCCGCAAAGTCCTGAGCGCCTGATTGCCATGCCGCACCCTGCGGCAGACGCAATCCCTTCGACAGTGAATACTGCAGACCCGCGCAAGCGATTCCCTCGCTCTGCGCGGGTTCGCACGCGTGCCGAATACTCAACGGTCTTCAACGGCGCCCGCCGTGTGTCCGATCCGCTGATGACCCTGCACTGGCTGCCGGCTGACCGGCCGGCCAGGCTGGGTCTGGCGGTTTCCCGCAAGGTCGATCCGAACGCCGTTGGGCGTAACCGGATCAAGCGCGTCCTGCGCGACATCCTGCGTCAGACACGTACCGATATCCAGCCAGGCGACTTCGTCGTCGTGGCCCGTAGTGCTGCGCGTTCCGCCAGCAACGACGAGATCCGCCAGGCCTTCCTGCGCCTGCTGCGTCGCCTGCGTGCATTGCCCGCGCCGGGCGTGGACGGCACAATGCCGCCGCCTGATGGCATCGCAACTCCTTCTTTGACCGAGCCGGCATCGCGTCCCGGCCCCGCCGAGCCTGTCCGCTGATGAACCAGACCCGCGTATTCCTCATTTTTGCCTGGCTGATGGTGGCCGTGCTGCTGTGGATGGAGTGGAGCCGTGAAAAGGCTGCTCCGACCCCGCCACCGACGACCACGTCGGCCCCGGCTGCCGCACAGAGTGTTCCGGGCGCTGCCTCGGGCAGCATTCCCAGTGCACAGGTCCCGGGCGCCCCGGGCCAGGCCGCTGTGCAGGCGCAGGCCAGTGCCACCCCGGCCAGCCAGCGCGTGACCGTCACCACCGACGTGCTGCGCCTGGTGCTTGATGGTGGCCGCGTGCTCGACGCCGAGCTGCTGCAGTTCCCGCAGACCAAGGACGAAGGCAGCCCGCCGGTTCGCCTGCTGACCGAAGACCCCGCGCATCCGTACAGCGCGATCAGTGGCTGGGCCAGCGAAGACAAGAACACCCCGGTTCCCGGCGCCGACGGCTTCAAGCTGGTCGGTGACACCAAGGACTTCGTGCTGGCCAAGGGCCAGAACGAGCTGCAGATCCCGTTCGTGTGGACCGCCGACAACGGCGTGACCATCAAGCGCACCCTGACCGTCTCGCGCAACGAGTATGCCGTGCGCTTCAAGGACGAAGTCAGCAATGCCGGCGCCGCGCCGTGGAACGGCTACGTCTACCGCACCCTGGACCGCACCCCGACCATCCTGTCGCGGAGCATGACCAACCCGGACTCCTTCAGCTTCAACGGTGCCACCTGGTACGACAACGACAAGAAGTACCAGCGTCGTGCGTTCAAGGACTACCTGGAAGACGGCACGCTCAACCAGAACATCACCGGCGGCTGGCTGGCGATGCTGCAGCACCACTTCTTCACCGCCTGGATCCCGCAGAAGGACCAGACCGCACACTACGTACTGTCGCAGGTGGCCGGTCGTGACCTGATCGAAGCGCGTGGCCCGGCCTTCACCGTGGCCCCGGGCCAGTCCACCAGCACCGAAGCCCGCCTGTGGGTCGGCCCGAAGCTGGTCAACCTGATTGCCAAGGAAGACGTGCCGGGCCTGGACCGCGTGGTCGACTACAGCCGCTTCTCGATGATGGCGGTGATCGGCCAGGGCCTGTTCTGGGTGCTGAACCAGGTGCACAAGCTGGTCGGCAACTGGGGCTGGGCGATCGTCGGCCTGGTGGTGCTGCTGAAGCTGGTGCTGTACCCGCTGTCGGCGACCCAGTACAAGAGCGGTGCCAAGATGCGTCGCTTCCAGCCGCGCATCGCGCAGCTGAAGGAACGCTATGGCGATGACCGCCAGAAGTTCCAGACCGCGATGATGGAGCTGTACAAGAAGGAAAAGATCAATCCGATGGGCGGCTGCCTGCCGATCCTCATCCAGATGCCGATCTTCTTCGCTCTGTACTGGGTGCTGGTGGAATCGGTCGAACTGCGCCAGGCGCCCTGGTTCGGCTGGATCCAGGACCTCACTGCACGCGACCCGTACTTCATCCTGCCGGTGATCAACGTGGCGGTGATGTGGTTCACCCAGAAGCTGACCCCGGCACCGGGCATGGACCCGATGCAGCAGAAGATGATGCAGTTCATGCCGCTGGTGTTCGGCGTCATGATGGCCTTCATGCCGTCCGGCCTGGTCCTGTACTGGGTGGTCAACGGCGGCCTGGGCCTGCTGCAGCAGTGGTGGATGACCAAGCGCCATGGCGGCGAGCCGGTCCCGGCCACCACCGCTCCGGCCCCGGTCAAGAAGAAGTAATCGGCAGAGCCGGCCACTGGCCGGCCGACCCCAGTAGAAGCCCGCCGCAAGGCGGGCTTTTCGCATGCGGCGTTAGAATCGCCTGCATACCGTTCCTCCCATCTTCGAGTCCGCCATGCGTGCGTCGTCGTTCCGCCTGTTCCTGCCCTCGCTGCTGTTGACCCTGGCCGTAGCGGGCTGTGGCGACAAGGACGCGAAGGTGCCGGCGAGCACGGTCACCCAGCCCAGCGCGCAGGCCGCCGCCGCTGCCGATCCGGCCGCCGCGCCGTTGATGGCCGCGCTGCAGAAGCAACTCGATGGCTACCGCCGGATCATCGTGCTGCTGGCCGACGAGGAGCAGCAGTCGACCGCCGACCGCGGCACCTCCACGCGTGTGGGCCAGCAGCTGTTCCATGATGGCCTGGAACAGCGCACGACCATCGCCGCGCTGTTCGACACCCTGCTGCGCGATTCCAGCCCGCAGCGCTTTGCCACCCTCGGCACGGTGCTGGACTACATCGAGTCTGCGCCCGAACTGTTCGACGCCGATCGCCTGGCCTTCCGTGAAGTGCTGCGTGACCTGCATGAGCGGGTCGGCACCGATTCCTCGCTCCCGGCGGTGAAGCTGCACCAGCGCATCGGTGAGGATCTGGAAGCGCTCGATGAGATCGAGCGCAACTACAACCAGGAACTGACCCGAATCTTCAGCCGCTTCGAGCGCACCCGCGCCATCGAACTGAAGCGCGAGAAGTGGGACGACTACATCGCCCACCTGCACAAGGACTACAGCCGTGAAGCGATCCTGCGCGACTACGGGGTGATCGAGCCGTATCCGATGTCGATGAAGGACAGCGACCGTGAGATCTTCGGCCGCGACCTGCCGGCCAAGACGGTGGTGCTGACCTTCGACGATGGCCCGCACAAGGCCTACACCGATGAAGTGGTGGCCATCCTCAAGCGCTACGACGTGCCGGGCGTGTTCTTCGAGGTGGGCCGCAACCTGGGCAAGGTCGAGGCCGATGGCAAGGTCAGCCTCGGCCCGATGGCGAAGATCAGCCGCAACCTGATGGAAGAAGGCTATGCGGTGGGCAACCACAGCCTGACCCACGCCCAGCTGTCGCGCACCACCGGCGACGCCCTGCGCCAGCAGGTGCTGGACACCGACACGCTGCTGAAGGATGTCGACAGCAAGCGCGCGCCGCTGTTCCGCTTCCCGTATGGTGCGCGCAATGCCGAAGGCCTGCAGCTGCTCAACGAGGCCGGGCTGAAGTCGATCATGTGGAACATCGACTCGATGGACTGGGCCGACCCGGTGCCAGAGTCGATCGTGCAGCGCGTGCTGGACCAGGTGAACAAGGAACAGCGCGGCATCATCCTGTTCCACGATATCCACGATCGTGCAGTGAAGGCACTGCCGCAGATCCTCGACCGGCTGATCGCCGATGGCTACCAGTTCGCCGGCTGGAACGGCCGCGACTTCACTGTCGCCCGTGTGCGCAAGGGCGATACCGGTGCCGCGACCGTCACCACCGGCTACGAGAAGTCGTGGGCGATCGTGGTCGGCATCGACAACTACGCCAAATGGCCGAAGCTGGAATACGCCAGCCATGACGCGCAGGCGGTGGCCGATACCCTCACCGGGCAGTTCGGCTTCCCGTCCTCGCAGGTGATCGTGCTGAAGAACGAGCAGGCCACCCGCAACAACATCCTGGCCGCGTTCCACGACCGCCTGGCCGATGACCGCACCGGGAAGAACGACCGCGTGTTCGTATTCTTCGCTGGCCATGGCGCGACCCGCCAGCTCGCCTCCGGGCGCGACCTCGGCTACATCATCCCGGTCGATTCGGATCCGAAGGAATTCGCCACCGACGCGATTGCGATGACCGACATCCAGAACATTGCAGAAAGCATGCAGGCCAAGCATGTGATGTTCGTGATGGATGCCTGCTACAGCGGCCTAGGCCTGACCCGTGGCGGCCCGTCGTCGTCGTCGTTCCTGCGCGAGAACGCGCGTCGCAGCGCGCGGCAGATGCTGACCGCCGGTGGTGCCGACCAGCAGGTGGCCGATGCCGGCCCGAATGGCCACTCGGTATTCACCTGGGTGCTGCTGCAGGCGCTGGCTGGCAAGGGCGATCTCAACGGCGATGGCCTGATCACCGGTACCGAGCTGGCCGCCTACGTGGCGCCGGCCGTCTCAGCCGTTTCGCACCAGACCCCGGCCTTCGGCAGCCTGCCGGGTTCGCAGGGCGGCGAGTTCGTGTTCCAGGTGCCGGACAGCCAGGAATTCCTCAATGCCGATACGCGCCAGCTGACCGCCGATGCGATCGCGCTGAACAACAAGGTGGATGCCGCCAGCGAGGCCAAGGGCAGCCAGGCACCGGTGACGGTGGCTGACCTGCAGGGCGGCAAGGCCAAGCTGGTAGTGCCCTCCGCCGGCCCGGCGTCCGACCGCCAGCGCGCGCAGCAGGCCAACGACCGCGGCCTGCAGCTGTACCGCGAGAAGCAGTACGACGAAGCGGTAGCCCAGTTCACCGAGGCACTGAAGCTGCGTCCGGACTTCGCCCAGGCCGCCAACAACCTCGGCTTCGTCTACTACCGCCAGCAGCGCTACGTCGAAGCGGCGCGCTGGCTGGAGAACACGCTGAAGATCGATCCGTCGCGTGCGGTGGCCTATCTCAACCTGGGCGATGCCTACTTCAACGCCGGCGACAAGGCCAAGGCGAAGCGGGCCTACACGACCTACCTGGCGCTGCAGCCGCAGGGCAGTGGTGCCGCGCAGGCACGCGCGCAGCTGGAGAAACTCTGAACCATGAACGACACGATCCGCACCGACACCATCGTGGCCATTGCCAGCGCTCCGGGCGCTGGCGGTGTCGGCCTGCTGCGCCTGTCCGGTCCGCGCGCCGCGGCCATCGCCAACGCGTTGGGTGCGCCTGAACTGCGCCCGCGCCATGCGCACTACGCACGCCTGCGCGACGCCGATGGCGAGGTCATCGACGATGGCATCGTGCTGTGGTTCCCGGCACCGAACAGCTTCACCGGCGAAGAGGTGGTGGAACTGCAGGGCCACGGCAGTCCGGTCCTGCTGCAGCAACTGGTCGCGCGCTGCATCGCGCTCGGTGCGCGCCAGGCGCGGCCGGGCGAGTTCAGCGAACGCGCGTTCCTCAACGGCAAGCTCGACCTGGCCCAGGCCGAGGCCATCGCCGACCTGATCGCGGCCGGCGACAACCGCGCCGCACGCGCCGCGCGACGTTCGCTGGATGGTGTGTTCTCGCGGCGCATCGACGCCGTGATCGAGCAACTGGTGCTGCTGCGCATCCACGTGGAAGCGGCCATCGACTTCGCCGACGAACCGCTGGATACCCTCGGTGGCGCGCAGGTGCGGCGTGGCCTGGAACAGGCGCGCAGTGATCTCGCCCTGCTGCGCCGCGACGCCGAACGTGGCCGCCGCCTGCGCGATGGCCTGCATGCCGTGCTGATCGGTCCGCCGAATGCCGGCAAGAGCTCACTGCTGAACGCCCTGGCCGGCAGCGAACGCGCCATCGTTACCGACATCGCCGGCACCACCCGCGACACGCTGCGCGAGACCATCCGCCTGGATGGCCTGGAGCTGACCCTGGTCGACACCGCCGGCCTGCGCGACGGCGGCGATGCCATCGAACGCGAAGGCATGCGCCGCGCGCACGTGGAAATCGAGCGCACCGACCTGGCGCTGATCGTGCTGGATGCGCGCGATCCGGCGGCCGGGCAGGCGGCGCTGGGTGATGCCGTGGCAGCGGTGCCGCACAAGATCTACATCCACAACAAGTCGGACCTGCTCGGTGTGCTGCCGGCGCTGGACGACCCGGACCGCGTGTTCGTTTCGGCAGCCACCGGCGCCGGGCTGGACGACCTGCATGCGCGCCTGCGTTCGATTGCCTCGGGCGGGGCAGGGGAGCAGGTGGACGGCGAGTTCTCCGCGCGCACGCGCCATGTGCATGCCATCGAGCGAGCGCAGGAACACGCGCAGCGCGCCGATGGCGAGCTGGCGAATGAGCACCTGGAACTGGCCGCCGAGGAACTGCGGCTGGCCCATGACGCACTGGGCGAGATCACCGGGCAGATGAGTGCCGATGATCTGCTGGGAAGGATCTTCTCCAGTTTCTGCATCGGCAAGTAACACGGGGTCACATCCCCGAAGACGCTCTGATCGTCTAGCTTGCCCATGACTGGCGGCAATGGGTTTCAAACCTGTGCGCGACACCTCCTTGATATCATCCCGCCATGAACCCGATTACCGACAGTGACGTGCGATCAGCTCTGCTGGGCAAGGTCATTGCTGAGCATGTCGCAAATCCAAACACGCTTGTGGTGGAGGAAATGGGGCTTGCGCGCGGCGCCTGCCGTGTCGATGTATGTGTCATCAATGGCCACCTGCACGGCTACGAGATCAAGAGTGATGTCGACACGCTGCGGAGACTCCCGTTGCAGCAGCAGTTCTACTCCGATGTCCTCGACAAGGCGACGATCGTGGTGGGTCAGCGCCACCTGGACCATGCATTGGAGACGTTGCCTGCTTGGTGGGGGATCAGGCTGGCATCACGTGGAGCGCGCAACGCAGTGAGGCTAGAACTAGTGCGGCCTGCAAAACTCAATCCATCAGTGAGCGCGACGGCCGTCGCAGCACTGCTCTGGCGCGATGAAATTTCTGCTCTGATCGGCAGGCGGACGCCGGAAAGATCAGCGCTGCGCGGCAACCGCGCAGCGCTATGTGAACGTCTGTCGGAGCTCTACAGTCTTGCGGAAATCCGTGCGCTGGTCAGGGAACAGTTGAAGCGCCGGTCAGACTGGCGAGGTCGCGAACAACCTTAGTCATATGGTGGTTGGTCGCCACCGTTGGCCAGGTCGAGCTTCCCCCGGTACTGGTGACACTGTTTGCGCAGTCTTCGATGTACGCATCGCCCCAGCTGTAGCCGCGCCCCATGAAGACCACCGGCAGATCGGAGACCAGGTGCCTGCACAGATCACGGTACTGGTCGCGGCCATTGCGCTTGATCTGGGTACCCACAACAATCCGCCACTGATCATCGATCGTGTACTTGATCTTGGCGTTGGGGTCGAACAGGCGCGGATCCATCAGTTCCGTCTGCGGGGAAGCGCAGCCATAGTCACCAAACCACGGCATCCGTCCAGAATGCATGCCGGCTAGCCGCGTGTACGCGCGCCATTCCCGGCGATTCACATCGCCATGTGGGCGATAGCTCGAAGAGGGGCTCAGACTGGCAGGAAAACTGCCTCCTACGATGGTGATTGATCTCCAGTCGGCCAGATCCGGAACCGCCGCAATCCATGCCTGCCAAGTCGATGCCTGCAGCGTGGGTGAGTCGGCGACGTCGGCCGAGCTGTCGAGGATCAGATCCACCTGACCAGATACCACTCCCAACAGTCTCAGCAGCCCGGAGATCCGAGCAAGGCGTCCTCCTTCAAGATCATCCGGTACGAGCCGCAATCCGCAGCCACGATCATCGCGTGCGACAATGCGTGCCACCGCCTGTTGGTAATCGACGTGCCGGTCAATGCCGGTAACGGGAATGGCCTGGCATCCCGCGGTGCGAATGAGGTCGAAGATCCGCTCCAGATGATGCTGGCCGTCCGCCATGGTGTCGTCCCCAGCAAGATAGGGCGAATCAAACAGGCAGCGGCGCGACTTCCAGTTACTGCTCAGACGTCTGCCCACATTCTTCAGGTGGTCATCGAGTGACTTGGCCGGCGCATCGTTCTCGAAGTCCCACTGCTCGATAGGGATCTCGAACAGAGGATAGATCCCATCCTTGATTCCTTCGTTGGTACGACCCACCGCGAGATACTCACCCTGTCGCCATTTGAGGATCGGCATGTACATCGGTTGTTCCATGATCTGCCCCTGACAACCCGCTTTTGGTCATTCGAGGCTAGTCGCGGGCCTTACAGCGCTTCAATCAGAATTGTTTGAAGAGTGGCGGCGGTCAGATCGGAGCCCCTGCCGGCATCCGCTCCCCCCCCCTTCCCCCACCTGTCATATTGCCGCCGCATACTGACAGCCATCACATACCGCTTGGGGGAAGTCGCAGTGAAGTCGTGGGGTTGTGCGTTGCTGTTGTCGCTGGCCGTGGCACCATCGGTGGCCATGAGTGCTGAATCCTCCGCCCCGGCCGCACCCAAGGTGTCGGTCTATGGTCATCGCGGCGCAAGCGCACTGCTGCCCGAGCACACCCTGGCGTCGTACGCGCAGGCGATCGCCGATGGCGCCGACTACATCGAACCGGACCTGGTGATGACCAGGGACGGGGTGATGGTGGCCCGCCACGAGAACGAGATCGGCGGGACCACCGACGTCGCCTCGCATCCGGAGTTCGCCAGCCGCCGCACGAGCAAGGTGATCGACGGTCAGAAGGTCGACGGCTGGTTCACCGAAGACTTCACCCTGGCCGAGCTGAAGACCCTGTACGCGCGTGAGCGCCTGCCGGAGCTGCGCAGTACTGCCTACGACGGCCAGTTCCGCATCGCCAGCCTGGACGAGATCCTGGCCTTCCTGGTGCAGCAGGCCGGGCGTGCCAACCGCGGCATCGGCCTGGTGCCGGAGATCAAGCACCCGACCTACTTCCAGTCCATCGGCCTGCCGATGGAGGACAAGTTGCTGGCTGCGTTGCGTGGCAACGCGTACACCAATGTCGGGCCGGTCACCATCCAGTCGTTCGAGACCGCCAACCTGCGCTACCTGCGCGGCAGGATCGGCCAGGGCAGCAACATCCGGCTGCTGCAGCTGCTGTGGAAGGGCGATACCCAGCCGGCCGACATCGTCAAGGCCGGCGGCGCGCTGACCTATGCGCAGATGATGACCCCGGCCGGCCTGAAGGACATTGCCGGCTACGCCGATGGTATCGGCCCCGAGCTGCGTTCGATCATTCCACTGGATGCCAAGGGGGCGCTGGGCACGCCGACCTCGCTGGTACGTGACGCGCACGCCGCTGGCCTGATGGTGATTCCGTACACCTTCCGCCCGGAAAACCACTTCCAGCCCAGCAACCTGCGCAAGGGTGCCGACAGCGCGCGCAATGCCGAGGGATCGATTGCCGAGATGCGGGCTTACCTGGCGACGGGCATCGATGCGTTCTTCACCGATGACCCGGCGCTCGGCCGGCAGGCGGTGGATGGGATGGGCGCGGCAGGGAACTGATTCTCCTGGTAGTGCCGGCCGCTGGCCGGCAACGCAAGGACTGCCAACGAAGGTTCATGAGGTTGCCGGCCAGCGGCCGGTACCACCCTCACCTCAACCGCGCGGTTCGTCCGGGCGGCGGAACGGGATCACCACGTAGTCCTGGCCCTCGCGCGGCTGCCACAGTACCGGCACGCGCTGCGGTGACGGCGGCTCCAGTTCGTCGTCGGACAGCGGCTCAGCCTCGTCTTCTTCGTCTTCCCAGCTGTAGCGCTGGCGCGGCGGCAGTGGGTCGGCGTTGCGGAACAGCAGCGCGGCGATGATGCCGGCGAAGGCGCCGCCCATGTGCGACTGCCAGGACACACCATCGGCGTGCGGCAGGATGGTCATCAGCATGCCGCCGTAGAACAGCATGCCGATCAGACCGGTGGCGATCGCCGCACGGTCGCGGCGCAGCAGGCCGAGGCTGGCCAGCAGGAACATCAGGCCGTGGGTCACGCCACTGGCACCCAGGTGCACGCTGCCCGGATTGCCCAGCATCCATGCGCCGAGGCCCGAACCCAGCCACAGCAGGGGCAGCGCACGTACGGTGGCCTTCGGATACACGCTGCCGGCGAGGGTGCCGAGGATCAGGATCGCGATGCTGTTGGCGGCGATGTGCTCGACCGAGGCATGCAGCATCGGGCCGCCGATCAGGCCGAGCAGGCCCTTGGCTTCCAGCGGTGCGACCGCCCACGGTCGCCAGTCGAACGTGCCCTGCAGGGCGAACACGGCCACCAGCACCAGCACGGCGGCCAGGCTGACATTGAACGCCCGCAGGATGCGCGAGCGATCATTGCGGGGGGCCGGCACGTCGTCGGCGGGCAGGGGCGCGTTGTTGTCCATACCTCGGCAATGGCGCTGACTGGCGCGAAACCAAGGCCACCGTAACGGGAGAGTGGAGGCGGCCGGCGGGACAATCCCACCGGCCGCACCGTTCAACGGGTCAGGCTCAGGCCTGGCCTTCGCCTTCCTTCGGCGGGTACTTCAGGCTCAGCACCACGGTGGCGGCGATGATCACCGCGACCACGCCCAGCGAGACCGGGGTCGGGATCTTGAACAGATCGATGATCATCATCTTGATGCCGATGAAGCCCAGTACCAGCGCCAGGCCGTACGGCAGCAGGTGGAAGCGGTCGGCCATGCCGGCCAGCAGGAAGAACATCGCGCGCAGGCCCAGCACCGCGAACACGTTGGAGGTGAGCACGATGAACGGGTCGGTGGTGATCGCGAAGATTGCCGGGATGCTGTCCACGGCGAAGATCACGTCGGTGACCGCAATCAGGATCAGCACCGCGAACAGCGGGGTGAACCAGCGCACGCCATCACGCTTCACGCTCAGCGCGTTGCCGGCGTAGTCCGGCAGCAGGCGCAGGTGCTTGCGCATCCAGCGCAGGGCCGGATTGGTCTCCAGGTCCGGCTCCTGGCCGGCGGCGAACCACATCTTCCAGCCGGTGAACAGCAGGAAGGCGCCGAACACGTAGAGCAGCCAATGGAACTGGCTGATCAGCACGCTACCGGCGAAGATCATGATCGTACGCAGCACGATCGCACCCAGGATGCCGATGATCAGCACCTTCTGGCGCTGCTCTTCCGGCACCGCGAAGTAGCTCATGATCATCAGGAAGACAAAGATGTTGTCGACCGCCAGCGCCTTCTCGACCAGGTAGCCGGTCAGGAACTCGAGGCCGACCTTGTTGGCCACGACCTGGCCGGCGGTCTCATTCAGGTAGTACCAGAGGCCGGCGTTGAACAGCAGGGCCAGCGCGACCCAGCCGATGGACCACCACAGGGCCTCCTTGAAGGTGACCTTGTGCGGTCCACCATGGCGCATCAACACGAGGTCGACCAGCAGGGCGATGACCACCACCGCTGCGAAGCCGCCCCACAACCACACGTTACCGATCGTCTGCATTGGGAATGTCCGTTGGAAAGATGAATGCCAGGCCGGACGGCGAGGATCTGCAACGGAGGATCGGGAGGGGATCCAGGGACAGAGCTTCGCCAGTACGGCGAAGGTCTCGCTCGCAGTTCCAGTCGGCCGGAACTACCGTTGCACCGGAGCCTGCGGGCTCGAAATGACGGCGACAACGTCTGGGAGCTACTCCCCTTCTGGCGCCGATTCTGCCGTCTGGCCCCGCCGCCGTCAAATGCCGGTTTGCCGGGGTCAGAGCCCCTGCGGGGATCCGACCCCGGCGCCCGGTTTACAATGGGTGGATGAATACCCCCCTTCCGATTGTCCGCCTCAAGAATGCGTGGCGCTCCAGCCACCCGTGGATCTTCCAGAAACTGGTCGAGAAGCCGACCGTCCGGCCCAAGCCCGGTTCCATCGTCGACGTGGTCGGCATCGATGGCGAGTTCATTGGCCGCGGGTTCTACAACGGGCACTCGCGCATTGCCGTGCGCATCCTTGAAACCGACCAGAACGTACCGGTGGATGCCGGCTGGTTCTCGCGCAAGATCGCCCAGGCAGTGTCGCTGCGCCGTGAGGTGCTGAAGCTCGATACGGTGTCCGATGCCTGGCGCGTCGTGCACAGTGAAGGCGACGGCCTGTCCGGCCTGGTGGTGGACCGCTACGGCGACCTCGTGGTGGTCGAGTTCTTCGCCGCCGGCATGTTCCGCCACCGCGAATGGATCTACGATGCGCTGCGCGAGCAGTTCCCCGGCTGCCGCTTCCACAGCTTCGCCGACGAGCACGTGCAGAAGCAGGAAAGCTTCGACTTCCACGGCAACACCACCACCGAAGCGTCGGTGATCACCGAGTACGGCATCAAGTTCCGCGCCGACCCGGCCGGTGCGCACAAGACCGGTTTCTTCGCCGACCAGCGCGAGAACCGCGAGTGGCTGAGCCAGCAGGTGGAAGGCAAGAGCGTGCTCGACCTGTGCTGCAACACCGGCGGTTTTGCCGTGTACGCGGCGGCGCGTGGTGCTTCGGAAGTGATCGGCATCGACATCGACGAGGACGTGATCCAGATCGCCAAGGGCAATTCGCGCCTGAACAACGTGCGTCCGAAGTTCATCCAGTCCGACATCTTCCCGTGGCTGCGCGACGCCGCCAACCGTGGCGAGCAGTACGACGTGGTGATCCTGGACCCGGCGAAGATGACCCGCGACCGCGACCAGGTCATCACCGCGCTGAAGAAGTACCTGGACATGAACAAGCTGGCGCTGGGCGTGGTCAAGCCGGGCGGCCTGTTCGCCACCTTCTCCTGCACCGGCCTGGTGGCCGAGGACCAGTTCCTCGACATGCTGCGCCGTGCGGCCTATTTCTCCGGCCGCACGATCCAGATCCTGAAGGTGGCCGGCGCTGGTCCGGACCATCCGTTCATGGCCCACGTGCAGGAATCGCGTTACCTCAAGGCCGTGTTCTGCCGCGTGGTGGATTGACGGTCGGCTTCTGCGTTCGCCGGGCATGAATCATGTCCACTGCCCGGCGGTCAGCTTTCCGCGCATTGCGATGCGTTCGTGAAAACGGCGCCCCGCTGTTCAGGGGGCGTGGCCCGGCGCTACCCAATGCGCGGCCACGGCGCTATGGTCGGGCTCTTCCCCATGCCGGTGAGAGCCCATGCCTTCGTTGCGCCACCTGTCCGTCGTGCTCGCCCTGGCGCTGTGCGCGCCGCTGTCCGTCCACGCCATCGAGTTCAGCGCGCAGGAGCTGGCCCGCGCCAAGGCGCTGCAGCAGCGCCTGGTCACCCTCGACAGCCACCTGGATACGCCGGCCAACTTTGGTCGCAGCGGTTTCGACATCGAGCAACGCCACGACCGCAACGCCCTTTCGCAGGTGGATTATCCACGCATGGTCGAAGGCGCGCTGGACGGCGGCTTCTGGGCGATCTACACCGATCAGGGCGACCGCAGCGCCGCCGCGCATCTGGCCGAGCGTGACCATGGGCTGCAGCGATTGATGCAGATCCGCGAGATGCTGGCGGCCAATCCCGAGCGCTTCGCGCTGGCGCTGACCGCCGATGACGCAGCGCGGATCAAGGCTGCCGGCAAGCGCGTGGTCTACATCAGCATGGAAAACGCCAGCCCGCTGGTGGCCGACCCCAGCCTGCTGTCGTTCTATCACCGCGCCGGCCTGCGCCTGCTCAGCACCGTGCACTTCGCCAACAACGAGTTCGCCGATTCGGCCACCGATCCCAAGGGCGCGGAATGGAAAGGGCTTAGCCCGGCCGGCAAGGAGCTGGTGCGGCAGGCGGTGAAGCTGGGCATCGTGATCGACCAGTCACACGCCTCGGACGCGGTGTTCGACGACCTGCTGGCAATGATGCCGGTGCCGTTCGTGCTGTCGCACAGCTCGGCCAAGGCGGTCTATGACCATCCGCGCAATCTCGACGATGCGCGCCTGCGCAAACTGGCCAAGGCCGGTGGCGTGATCCAGGTGAACGCCTATGGCGGCTACCTGATCGATACGGCGAAGACACCCGAGCGCAAGCAGGCCGAGGAAGCGCTGAGCAAGCAGCTGGGCGGCTGGGAAGGCATGGGCATCGAGCAGGGTGTTGCGCTGCTGAAGGCCGAGCAGGCGCTGGACCACGAGCACCCGGTGCGCCACGCCAGCCTGGACGACTTCTTCGCCCACTTCGAGCACATCCTCACGGTGGTCGGCCCGGAACATGTGGGCATCGGCCTGGACTGGGATGGTGGTGGCGGACTGAGTGACCTGCCCGATGTCAGCCAGCTGCCGAAGATCACCGCGTGGCTGCTGCGCAAGGGCTATACCGAGAAGCAGATTGCCGGCATCTGGGGCGGCAACCTGCTGCGGGTGATGCGCCAGGCGCAGGATTACGCCGCAAAGCAGGGCGGTTGAAACGCCCTGCGGTAGTGCCGGCGGCTGGCCGGCATTGCTCGTATCGACAGGATGCGAGGTGCCGGCCAGCGGCCGGCACTACCGGCGAGCCGGTTACTTCGCGATCAGTGCGTGGCGGCGGCTGTACAGGAAGTACAACACCAGGCCGGCCACGTTCCACAGCAGGAAGTACAGCTGAGTGGTGTGCGGCAGGCTGATGAACAGGTAGATGCAGCCCAGTGCGGCCAGCGGGCCGACCACGAAAGCCACCGGCGTGCGGAAGGTGCGCTCGCGGTTCGGCTCGCGCAGGCGCAGCACCACCAGGCAGACACCCACTGCAGTGAACGCGGCCAGGGTGCCGGCATTGGCCAGCGCCGCGATCTCGTCCAGGCGCGCCACGCCGGCCAGCGCCGACACCACGACCGCAGTGAACAACGTGGTCGCCACCGGCGTGCCGGTACGTGCGTTGACCTTGGACAGGCCACGCGGCAGCAGGCCATCGCGGCTCATCACGAAGAAGATGCGGCTCTGGCCGTACAGGAAGGCCAGCAGCACGGTCGGCAGGGCGATGATCGCGATCACGCCGATCACCATTGCCGCGGTCGGATGGCCCAGCTGGCGCATGATCAGCGCCAGCGGCTCGGCGCTGTGGCCGAACACCGCGTAGCTCATCGCACCAACTGCCGCCAGCGCCACCAGCACGTAGACGATGGTGCAGCCGATCATCGAACCGATGATGCCGATCGACAGGTCGCGGCCCGGGTTCTTGGTCTCCTCGGCGGCGGTGGAGATTGCATCGAAGCCGTAGAAGGCGAAGAAGATGATCGCTGCCGCCGCCATCACGCCGTGCTCGACGCCATCGGGGCCCATCGACTTGGCAAAGCCGTACGGCATGAACGGCTGCAGGTTGGCGCTGTCGAAGGCGGGCAGGGCCACGGCCACGAAGATGGCCAGCGCGATCAGCTTGAACACCACCAGGATGGCATTGAGGGTGGCGCTCTCCTTGGTGCCGGCCATCAGCATGCCGGCCACCAGCCAGGTGATGATGATCGCCGGCAGGTTGATCATTCCGCCTTCCACATGCGGGCCGGCTGCCAGCCAGGCCGGCAGGTGTACGTTCCAGCCGAACTGGGTGTGGACCCATTCGAGGAAGCCGACGAAGTAGCCGGACCAGCCCACCGCCACCGTACTCACCACCAGCGAGTACTCCAGAATCAGGCTCCAGCCCACCACCCAGGCAAACACCTCGCCCAGTGCGCTGTAGCTGTAGGTGTAGGCACTGCCGGCGGCCGGCATCATCGTCGACAGCTCGGCGTAGGACAGCGCCGCGCAGGCGCAGACCGCACCGGCGATGGCGAAGGAGATCAGCACGGCCGGGCCGGCCAGGTTGGCACCCACGCCGATCAGCGTGTAGATGCCGGTACCGACGATGGCGCCGATGCCCAGCGCGATCAGGTGCGGCCAGCTGAGCGTCGGGATCAGGCGCCTGCCGGCTTCGTGGACGGTGACGGAATCTAGGGACTTGCGCCGGAACAGGGACATGCAGGCCTCGGAAGGGGTGACTGGAAACGACAAGTTCCCGAGTGTGACCGAACGCAGCGCAGCATTACCACTGACGGGGGTCATACCCGGGTTGGATGCGTCGCTGATGGAGGCTGAACGCCGTCAATGATGACGAAATCAGCACAATCTGAGCAACAAATCGAACTCGTCCTACGATCGTCCAGCTGGCAGGGCAAACCGAGGGTCAGGGTGATCGCGGCCAATGGCAGCCATCCTCCTGCCAAGCTTCGGGGTCGTCGTGGAAGGTCGTGCTGTGGCCGTCGCGGGCGCGTTCGTACCGCAGATCCAGCACCAGCGCGCCCTGGGTGCTCAACAGGTAGCGGCCGTTGAGGCGGCCATCGATGCGCTCTTCCCAGACGCTGTCAAACTGGTACGGGCGATCTTCGGCCAGCACCGTGGTTTGCATCGAGATCCGGCGCAGGGGCAGGCGCTTGCGCTGGCCGGCGTAGCGCACGTCGGACTGTCCGTCCTCCAGCCAGCGCCATTCCAGGTGGATGCTGCCGTTGCGACCGCCGGTCAGGCAACGATGGTCCTGTACGGTGGCGCCAGAGGCGGTGCCGGCGAACAGCAGGGCCAGGCCGAGCAGCGGCAGCCGCCCGTTCATCCGTTCAGCCCCAACCGGATGCCAAACCCCACCAGGAACAGGCCGGCCACGCGGCGCAGCGCGTCGCTGATCCGCGGGTGCTGGATCAACCGGCGACGGGCCAGGTTGCCCACACCGATCAGCATCGAGCAGTAGGCGATGCTGACCACCAGGATGATCCCGGCCAGTGCCGCGAAGGTGGCGATGCCCTGGTGTGCCTTGGGATCGATGAACAACGGCAGGAAGGCCATGTAAAACAGGATCGCCTTCGGGTTGAGCAGGCTGACCAGGATCGCCTGCTGGAAGTAGCGGCCCGGCTGCATGCGGATCGGGCCGGCGTCACCACCCTCGTGTTTCGGTGTGCGCAGCAGGCTGATGCCGACCCACACCAGGTAGGCCGCACCCAGGTACTGCACGGCGTGGAACACCAGCGGGTTGGCCTTGAGCAGCGCGGCCACGCCGGCCAGCGCGAGCCACATCAGGATCTGGTCGCCGACCAGCAGGCCGGCCAGTGCGGTGTAACCGCCGCGCACGCCACCACGGCCGGTGGCGGTCAGCAGGGTGAAGGTACCGGGGCCGGGCAGGGCGAGAAACACCAGCACGGCGACCAGAAACGTCCAAAGGTCCTGGATGCCCATCCACGGCATGGCGGCGTTCTCTCTTACGGGGGGCCGCCATTGTCGGCCAGCGCCGGGACTGGCGACAGGGGGCCGGCAGGACCCTCGGGCATGCCAGACAGCAGAGGTTGCAGGTGCTGGCGCAGCTGCGCGTGCAGCTGCCGCACCGCCGGCGAGAACTGTTTGCGGTGCGGGCAGACCAGCTGCAACGGTATGTGGCTGCCGATGCCGTCGAGCAGCAGCTGCAGGCGCCCTGCGAGCACATCCTCGCGCAGGTCCAGCCAGGATTTGTAGGTGATGCCTTCGCCGGCCACCGCCCAGCGCCGCACCACATCGGCGTCATCGCAGACCAGCGGGCCGCGCACCGGAATCACGCTGCGGCGCCCGTCGACCTCGAACGACCAGCGATCATAGGCGCGGCCACTGAGCTGGTAGACCAGGCAATCATGCTCGCGCAGATCTTCCAGGCGGGTGGGCGTGCCGCGCCGCTGCAGATAGTCGGGTGACGCCGCGAGTACGCGCCGATTGCCTTCCAGCAGGGGCAGGGCGACGTAGTTGGCGTCGTCGAAGTGGCCGATGCGGATGGCCACGTCGACCGGGTCGCGGAACACGTCGGCCACTTCGTCGGACAGGCGCAGGTGCAGGCGCAGCCGGGGGTGCGCGGCGCGAAAGGCGCTCAGCCAGGGCAGCAGCAGATTTCGACCGAAGTCCGACGGCGCCGACAGCTGCAGGGTGCCGTGCAGTTCGGTGTCTTCGCCCTGCACGCGCGCCTGGCCCTCGCGCAGGGTGGCCAGCACCTCCTGCGCATACGGCAGGTACAGCGCCCCCTCGCCGGTCAGGCGCAGGCTGCGCGTGGTGCGCACGAACAGGCGCAGGTCCAGCTCGCGTTCCAGCCGCGCCACCGCCGCAGCAACCTGCCCCGGCAGCAGGTCGGCTTCGCGGGCCGCCTGCGAGAAGCTGCCCAGTGCGGCAGTACGGACGAACAGCTGCAGATCGTCGAAGCGGATCATCTTCATCGCCAGAGTGAAAGTGCTGCCCGATTCTGCGCCTTTCCGAGGGACCGCGTGCGGCGCAACCTGTCGCCTCCTTCCCCACTGGACCGCTGCCATGCGCGCCATTGCCTACACCCAAGCCGGCCTGCCGATCGATGATGCCCAGGCCCTGATCGATATTGAACTGGAACTGCCGCAGCCCGGCCCGCGTGACCTGCGGGTGGCGGTACGCGCGGTGGCGGTGAACCCGGTCGACACCAAGGTCCGCCGCGGCGTGGCCACCGATGGCCCGCGCGTGCTGGGCTGGGATGCGGTCGGCATTGTTGATGCGGTGGGCAGCGAGGTGACCCTGTTCCAGCCCGGCGACGCGGTCTACTACGCCGGCGTCATCGACCGCCCGGGCAGCAATGCGCAGTACCAGCTGGTGGATGAGCGCAGCGTCGGGCGCAAGCCGGCCAGTCTCGACGATGCCGCCGCCGCAGCGTTGCCACTGACTGCAATCACCGCCTGGGAGCTGCTGTTCGACCGCCTGCGCATCCCGGAGGGTGGTGGCGAAGGCCAGACCCTGCTGGTGATCGGTGCTGCCGGTGGTGTCGGTTCGATCCTGGTGCAGCTGGCACGGAAGCTGACCAGGCTGACCGTGATCGGCACCGCCTCGCGCCCGGATACCCAGGACTGGACGTACGCAATGGGGGCACACCACGTGATCGACCACAGCCTGCCGCTGGCCGAGGGACTGGCGCGGCTCGGCATCAGCGAGGTGCAGCATGTCGCCAGCCTGACCCACTCCGACCAGTACTACGCGCAGATCGTGGAACTGCTGGCACCGCAGGGCCAACTGGGGCTGATCGATGACCCGGGCCAGGTGGACGTGATGGCGCTCAAGCGCAAGGCGCTGTCACTGCATTGGGAGTCGATGTTCACCCGGCCGCTGTACCGCACCGCCGACATGCAGCGCCAGCACGACCTGTTGAACCGTGTGGCCGAGCTGATCGACACGGGCGTGCTGCAGACCACCCTGGGCGAGCACTTCGGGCGCATCGACGCGGCCAACCTGCGGCGCGCCCACGCGCTGCTGGAAAGCCAGCGCGCCAAGGGCAAGATCGTGCTGGAAGGCTGGTAAGGCCCGGTTTTTCCTGTAGAGCCGAGCCCACGCTCGGCTGCCGTTTTTTCCTGTAGAGCCGCGCCCCCGCTCGGCTGCCGTCAGCGCACGCCGCTCAGCCGAGCATGGGCTCGGCTCTACAGAGATTCATCCACGAATGGCATGGATCCACCGTGTCGACCCAGGTCGACACCTGCTAACAGCGGCCGGCACTTCCCCTCAGGCCACGCCGTTGTCGACGTGGGTGGCGAAACCGGGCTGCTCGCGCAGCCGTTCGAACCACGCCGAGAGGTGTGGCAGCACGGGCTTGTTGCCGGGCGTGCTGCGCCAGCGCTGGGCCGATAGCCCGAGCACGATGTCGGCCAGGGTGAAGGCGTTGCCCGTCACGTGGCAGTGGCCACCGGCCAATTGTGTGTCGAGTACGCCCATCAAGTGGTTCCACTGCGCCAGGCTGGCCTCGGCGCGGGCATCGTCCGGGTAGTCCGGGTGCCGCCGCACGCGCGCCATGAACACGTGCCGCCAGGCGCTGTTGAGGTCGCTGGCCTGCCAGTCCATCCACTGCTCGACCCGGGCGCGGCCCTGCGCCGTGCCGGGCAGCAGGTCATCACGGCCAGCACGTACGGCCAGGTAGCGGCAGATGCTGTTCGATTCCCACAGCACGAAGCCGCCATCGCGCAGGACCGGCACCTGCCGGTTCGGATTCAACGTGGCCAGCAGGTCCGCCGGTGGTTCTGGCTCGTGTTGGAGTGGCAGGTCGAGGCCGGCGCACAGCCACAGCACCTTGCGCACGTTGATGGAGGTCGGCTTTCCGTACAGAGCGAGCATGGTCCTGACGCAGCAGCTGAGACTCGGCCAGCCTACACTTGCCCCATGCAAACCGAATACCTGCTCATTGCCGGCCTTCTATTGGCCGTGCTCATCCTGCAGCTGGTCGCCCTGCTGCGCCGCCCGCCGCATGACCGCCTGGAACAGGCCGTGCGCGAGGAAGCGCGCGCCGGGCGCAGCGAACTGCGCGAACAGCTCGATGGCTTCGCCCGCGCGTTGACCGATCTGTCCACCCGCACCGATCAGCGCCTGGACCTGCTGCGCGAAGCGCTGGGCGAAGATGCCCGCAAAGCGCGCGCTGAAGTGGCCGATAGCCAGCAGCGCGGCGCAGCATTGATGGGGCAGCGGCTGCAGGAACTGCGCGGCCAACTGGAGACCTTCGGCCAGCAGCAGGAGGCACGCATCCATGCGTTTGGCCAGCAGCTGCAGGAGCTCACTGCGCGCACCGATACCCAGCTCGGGGCGCTGCGCCAGACCCTGGTGGACGATGCACGCAAGGGCCGCGAGGAGGGCGCGCTGTCGCAGCAGCGCCTGACCGACAGTCTGGGCCTGCGCCTGCAGGAACTGACACAGCGCAACGAGCAGCGCATCGCCGAGATGCGTGCCACGCTGGAGGAACAGCTGCGCGCGCTGCAGAACGACAACGCGCAGAAGCTGGAGCAGATGCGCCACACCGTGGACGAGAAGCTGCAGTCGACGCTGGAAACGCGATTGGGCAATTCCTTCAAGCTCGTCTCCGAGCGCCTGGAACAGGTGCAGCGTGGCCTCGGCGAGATGCAGCAGCTGGCCACCGGCGTGGGCGACCTCAAGCGCGTGCTGACCAACGTCAAGAACCGTGGCAGCTGGGGTGAAGTACAGCTGGAGAACATCCTCGAGCAGACGCTCACCCAGGAGCAGTACGCGCGTGCGGTGAAGGTGCGCCCGGATAGTGGCGAGATGGTCGATATCGCCGTGCGCCTGCCGGGCCGCAGTAGCGACGACACGCCGGTGTGGCTGCCGATCGACTCCAAGTTCCCGCGCGAGGACTACGAGCGCCTGCTGGACGCACAGGAACAGGGCGATGCCGAAGGCGTGCGCCTGCAGGGCATCCAGCTGGAGCGCGCGGTGCGCGTGCAGGCCAAGTCGATCTGCGACAAGTACATCGTGCCACCGCACACCACGGACTTCGCGGTGATGTTCCTGCCCACCGAAGGCCTGTATGCCGAGGTGATCCGGCGCCCGGGCCTGGTTGACCTGCTGCAGCGCGAGCACCGTGTGGTGGTGGCCGGACCGACCACGGTCACTGCGTTGCTCAACAGCCTGCAGATGGGCTTTCGCACGCTGGCCATTGAAAAGCGATCCAGCGAAGTGTGGAGCCTGCTGGGTGCGGTCAAGAGCGAGTTCGGGAAGTTCGCCGGCATCCTGGAAAAGGCCGAGAAGCAGATCACTACCGTTGGCCGCAGCATCGGCGAGGCCAGCCGCAAGACCCGCACCATCGAACGCCGCCTGCGTGGCGTGGAGTCGCTGGCGTCCGAACAGGCGCAGTCGCTGCTCGGCGACCTGGCCGAGGGTGATGCGGTGGCCGAGGAGGAAGGCAGTGACGGCGAGGGCGACGAGGCCTGAGCCACGCTGACACGCCGCCTGCATCGCCGATGGGTATGCTGGCGGCCTGTCCGCTTCGACCAGGTACCGCCATGCGCCTGCCCCGCTTCACCAGCCTTGTCCTGACCGCGCTGCTCGCCGCCTGCGGCAGCGCGCCAACGACCGTGGGCACGACCACGCAGGCCGCCTCCAGCACCCCCGAAGCGGTCGAGGCCTACCGCGAAGCACGCGACGTCGACTGCCAGGCCGCCGGTGGCACCCTGCAGCGGCTCGGCCGGCTGCAGCGCGAGCAATGCGTGATTCCCTATGCCGACGCCGGCAAGGCCTGCAGCCGCAAAAGCGACTGCACGGGCCAGTGCCTGGCCGCAGGCGAGGCACTGGCCGGTGATGTGGCGTCCGGTACCTGCCAGCGTGATGCCAGCCAGAACTTCGGTTGCCGCCAGCGTATCGATGACGGCAAGGCGCAGGGTACGATCTGCGTGGATTGAGGATGTCCTGTAGAGCCGAGCCCATGCTCGGCTGCCATGGCATCAGCCGAGCATGGGTTCGGCTCTACAACAGCGCGCGCGGCGCTATGCTGGTGGGCCATTCCCGCCGTAGCCGGAGCCCCGCGTGAGCACCCCGATCCAGGACATTCCCCTCACCACCATCGACGGCCAGCCGTCCTCGCTTGCCGACTACCAGGGCAAGGTGCTGCTGCTGGTCAACGTCGCCTCCAAGTGCGGCCTGACCCCGCAGTACGAAGGCCTGCAGGCGCTGTATGCGGAAAAGCATGCGCAGGGCCTGGAAGTGCTGGGCTTCCCCGCCAACAACTTCCTTGGCCAGGAGCCGGGCAGCGAGGCGGAGATCCAGCAGTTCTGCCAGCTCACCTACGACGTCAGTTTCCCGATGTTCTCCAAGATCAGTGTCGCCGGTGATGACACCCACCCGCTGTACCAGCAGCTGACCGCCGCCCAGCCGCAGTCGATCGGCGAAGGCCCGCTGCGCGAGCGCCTGGCCAGCAAGGAGATCCCGATCCATCCGGCACCGGCGGTGCTGTGGAACTTCGAGAAGTTCCTGGTCGGCCGTGATGGCAAGGTGATTGCACGCTTTGCCCCGGACGTGGCGGCCGATGACGTGCGCCTGCGCGACGCCATCGAGGCCGCGCTGGTGGCCTGAGCAAAGCGTGCCAATCCGGGTTGGCACCTGCCGGAAAAGAAAACCCCGCCGAGGCGGGGTTTTTTCATGCACGGGTTGCAGCGATCAGTTGCTCCAGTTCGGCATCGGCATCGCATCCACGGGGATCGGCGAATTGGCATCGTCATGGCCGCGGTCGCGCTTGCTGCGCAGGTCGTTCTCGATCTGGTAGTTGCGGCGCTGCATCCACGCATCGCGCACCAGCGAGTACTCGTCCACGACGGTGTCGCGCAGATCATCGATCGCCAGCAGCTGTGCGCGGGTGTCGACCAGCTGCAGGCCCTGCAGGCCGATGCGGACCTTGTCTTCCTCGATGCGGCGGATCGGCGACAACGGGATGTCACCGGCCAGGCCGAACACATCGCGCACGGTACGCGGGCCGAAGAACGGCAGTTCCACGTAGCGCGAACGACGCCAGCCCCAGGCACCCAGGGTCTGGCCGAAATCTTCATTGCGACGCGGCACCATCGCCTTGCTGGCCGGATCGAACAGGCCACCGATGCCCAGCGTGCTGTTCATCAGGAAGCGGCCGAGGCTGTCCCACGCATCGGCACCGCGGCCCTGCAGCAGCTGGTTGGTGATGGTCACCGGTGCGCGCAGATTGCTGAAGAAGTTGCTGACGCCGGTACGCGCGAAGCGTGGCACCACGTGGGTGTAGGCCGTGGCCAGCGGGCGGGCGATGCCACGGTCGACCGCGTTGTTGAACTTGTGCACCTTGCGGTTGAACGGTTCCCACGGGTCATAGGCGGCCGCACTGCCGGTGTTGCCGGTACCACCGTACAGGGCGTCGAAATCATCGTCGCTGGCGGCGGAGGATGCTGCGGTCATCGGTGGGCTGGCCTCTGCGCCCTGCGGCGCAGCTGTCGGCGCCGCAGCGGCAGGCGTCGCCGGGGTGGCCACGGCAGCGACCGGAGCAGTACCGACCACGCCGGTATCGGCCGTTGCGGCCGGCGCTTCGGCAGCAGGGCCGGGCGCGACCACGGTGCTGGCGACCGGTGCATCGCTGCGCGCGGGCTTGCCGGCACAGGCGGTCAGGGCGGTGGCCAGGAGGATCAGGGGGAAAGTGCGTACGACGTTCATGTCAGCTCGCAGCAGAAGTAGCGTTGAAGTCCAGGTCGGGCGACAGCCGGTAGGCCGCGCTCAGCTCGTTGAAGCCGGCCGGCGCGCCGGAAATGGCCAGCGCATGGCCCGCCTTGCGTGCCCGGGAGGCCAGTTCGGCCAGCAGGGCCAGGCCGGCGCTGTCCACGCGCTCGACCTCGCCCAGCTCCAGCCGCGCCAGCTTGGCTGGCAGGGCCTGCAGTTGCGGCCACAGTGCAATCACCGCGGCACGGTCGAGCACCCCGCGCAGGCGCAGGGTGTCGCCTTCCAGCAGCGCCAGTGCGTTACTTGCCATTGCCCGCCGGCCCGGCCTGCATGCTGCCGCTGTGCAGTTCGCTGGCCACCTGCTTGATGCCCTTCTGGCGCAAGGGCGTATCGAACTGGTTGCGGAAGGTCTGCACGTAGGAAATGCCTTCGATGTTGACGTCGAAGATCTTCCACTGGCCGTTCACGTTGCGCATCCAGTACTCGACCGGGGTCGGTTCGTTGCCGGCGCGCACCAGTTCGGTGCTGACGCGCACGCCACGGTTGCCCGGCAGCGGGCTTTCACCCTTCAGGCGGAAGCTCGGCTTGCCCTGGATGTTGAGCAGGGTCGAACCGTAGCGCTGCATCAGGCTGTCGGCCATCGCATCGGCGAACAGCTTGATGTCGGCGTCGGAGGCGCCGCGGGCGTGCGGGCCCAGCACCAGGCGTGCCGCATAGTCGCGGTCAAAGGTGCGGTTCAGTTCGCTGTCGATGTAGCTGCGCAGGCTGGCCGGGTTGCTGCTGAACTCGCTGCGGCGCTGCTGCAGCGTGGTGAGGATGCGCGTGCTGGCATCGATCACCACCTTGCCGGCCTGGCCCTGCGCTGCGGCAGCGGCGGGGGCGGCCGCCTGGGCCTGGGCAAGGAACGGGGTGGCCATCAGCAGCGCCGAGGCGAGCAGGGCGGGGATCAGTTTCATTTTCATGGTTGCGGTTCCGTTGCAGGCGCCTGCGCGCCATCGTTGGGCTTCTGGGCAGCGCCGCCACCGGCGCCGCCACTGAACATGTACTTGCCGACCAGCTGGATCAGGTCCACCGCCGGCTGGGTGAAGACGATCTCGTCACCGGCCTTCAGCACGTCCGGGTCGCCGCCCGGCTGCAGACCGATATAGCTCTCGCCGAGCAAACCACTGGTGAAGATGCCCGCCGAGGTGTCCGCCGGCAGGTCCTTGACCTTGCTGTCCATGCGCAGGGTCACGATGGATTCGAACTTCACCGGATCCAGGTCGATCGAGGCGACCTGGCCGACGGTGACGCCGCCGATCTTCACCGGCGCCTGCTTGCGCAGCTGGCCGACCTGGGAGAAGCGCGCCTTCAGCTCGTAGCCCTGGCTGCCCCAGCTCCAGCGCTGGTTGGTCGAGGCCGCGGCCAGCACCATCAGCGAGGCCAGGGCCAGCAGCAGGAATGCGCCGACAGAGAATTCGAGTCTGGGACCGCGGATGGCCATGTGGATTACCTGATCGAGTCGTGGTGGCCGCGCGCGCCTGCGCACCACCGGTGGAGGGGTTAGGTGAACAACATTGCCGACAGCACGAAGTTGAACATCAGCACCAGCAGCGAGGCATTGACCACCGCACGGGTGGTCGCCACCGAGGTGCCCTCGATGGTCGGCTCGGCGTGGAAACCAACATAGGCGGCGACCAGCGCTGCGGTGCCGCCGAAGATCGCCGACTTCAGCATCGCCACGCCGAAGTCATCCCAGAAATCGACGCTGTTGCGCAGTGCCGACCAGAACACGCCATTGTCCAGGCCCAGCACATGCACCGCTTCGAAGTAGCTGGCGCTGATCGCCAGCGAGCAGAAGATGCCGGTCAGCAGTGGCACGGTCAGCACCGCCGCCCAGAAGCGCGGCGCGACGGCTTTGGCCACCGGGTCGATCGCCATCAGCTCCAGTGCCTTGATCTGGTCGGTGGCGCGCATCAGGCCCAGTTCGGCGGCGATCGAGCTGCCGGCGCGGCCGATGAACAGCAGCGCGGTCAGCACCGGCGCCAGTTCGCGGTACAGCGACAGGCCGAGCAGGGTCGACAGCGCGTCGGCCGCTCCGAAGGTGGTCAGCGTGCGGTAGCCCTGCAGGGTCAGTACCAGGCCGACGAAGGCACCACCGACGGCGATGATCGGCAGCGAGCGCGCGCCGATCTTGTAGATCTCGCGGGTCAGCTCGGCCAGGAAATCACGGGTCGGCAGCGAACCACGCAGCACGGTCAGCGAGAACAGGCCGGCGCGACCCAGCGAGCGGGTGGCTTGGACGAACGGCATCAGGCGACCCTCGCGCGCGGCGCGGCATCGAACGGAATGGGGCCATCGGGCTGGCCGTGCAGGAACTGCCGCAGCAACGGGTCCTGGCTGGACTGCAGCGCCTCGGGCGTGCCCTGGAACACGATGCCGCCATTGGCGATGGCGATCACCTGGTCGCAGATCGGCAGGGTCTCGTGCACGTGGTGGCTGACAATGATGCTGGTCAGGCCCAGGCTGTGGTTGAGGCGCTGGATCAGGCTCATGATCACGCCGGAGGCGATCGGGTCCAGCCCGGTCAGCGGCTCGTCGTAGATCATCAGTGGCGGATCCAGTGCCAGCGCGCGGGCCAGCGCGACGCGGCGCGCCATGCCGCCGGACAGTTCGCGCGGCCAGGCATCGGCAGCGGCCAGCAGGCCCACGGCATGCAGCTTCATTTGCACAAGCCGGCGCAGCACGGCGGACGGCAGGCGGGTATGCGTGCGCAGCGGCAGCGCGACGTTTTCGGCGACGGTCAGATCGGTCAGCAGCCCGTTGCCCTGCAGCAGAACACCCACGCTCTTGCGCATTTCCAGCAGCGCGCCGCTGTCATGCGGGATCGGCTTGCCGAACAGGGTGACCTCGCCGGCGACCGGACGCAGTTCGCCGGTCAGTGCCGCCAGCAGGGTCGACTTGCCACTGCCGGACGGGCCCAGCACGGCCGTGATGCTGCCCTTGGGCACCTGCAGCGACACGTCGCGCAGGATCGTGCGCCCGCTCCGGTCGATGCGGACGTTGGATAACTGCACCAGACTGGAGGTGGAAGCCGACATGGGCACCATTAACGTTTTTTAGACATCGAAGGATCGGGCCCATCGGCTGAACATAAGCAGACTGGACGGTCCAGTATTGTGGCACGGCATGACCCTTGCCAGGCCGGGACAATCGGCCGGCAGCGCGGAACAATCCGTACCGGAGATGGGCGGGCCATTGAATACTGCCTGCCGTGCTGCACACTGTGCATGACATGATGAGTGACCCGGGCAGCGATTTCCGCCTCTACCATTCCAACTCCCTGGACGTGCTGGCTGCGCTGCTGGCGCGCAACGTGCGTGAGCCGGTTCCGGGCCAGCCGTTGCTCGCGCCGGAGGTGGTGCTGATCCCGCAGGTGGCGATGCGGCGTTGGCTGCAAGCGACACTCGCTGCCGAATATGGCGTGGCCGCCAACCTCGAGTTCCTGACCCCGGGCGAGTTCGTTGCCCGTGCACTCAATGCCAATGTGCCGGGCGAACGCGACGACCTGGACGCGGCGGGCCTGCACTGGAAGCTGTACCAGGCATTGCGCGACCCGGCGCTGCTGGCGCAGCCACCGATGCGCGCGCTGCAGTCCTATCTTGCCGGCGGCGACGCCCTGAAGCCGTGGGCACTGGCCGGTGAACTGGCGTCGGTGTTCGAGAAGTACCAGGCCTGGCGCCGCGACTGGTTGCTGCGCTGGGAGGCCGGCGCCGACCCGGCCGACCCGCAGGCGATCCTCTGGCGCACCATCGCCCATGGCCGCGACTACCGCGCGCGCCGCATCCAAGCGTACCTGGATCGCTTCGAGGGCGCCGGCCAGCCGCTGCCGCAAGGCCTGCCGCCGCGCATGTCCGCGTTCGCGACGCTCAACATCTCGCCCGACGTGCTGCGGGTGATGGCCACCCAGGCGCGGGTGGGCGAGCTGCACTTCTATATGCCCACTCCGGTGCAGTCGTACTGGGGTGACCTGCAGACGCTGGCCGAGCGCCTGCGCAGCGGCGCACCCGATCCCTTCGGTGAAGCGGCTGGTGAGAACCGCCTGCTGGAAGCCTGGGGTGCGGCCGGCCGCGACTTCATGGCGGTGCTGGGCAGCTACGAGGTGGTGCACCCGGCCGGCGAGATTGCCGCGTATTCGGATCCGGAGGAAGACACCCGGCCGACCCTGGACGAAGGCGGCCTGTCCGACAGCCTGCTGCATCGCCTGCAGCGCGATCTGTTCCACCGCCGCGCACTGCCCTCGGGCGTGCTGCGCGATGGGCTGCGCAGCGACGACCCCAGCCTGCAGGTGCATGCCTGCCACACCCGGCTGCGCGAGCTGCAGGTGCTGCACGACCAGCTGAGAAGCCTGTTGCAGGACCCTCGCTTCGACCCGCCGCTGCAGGCGCGCGAGATCGCGGTGCTGGCGCCGGACATCGATCCCTATGTGCCGTACCTGGAGGCGGTGTTCGGCGGCCGCGGCGGCGAGGAGGAGCATATTCCCTACGCGCTGGCCGACAGCAGCCCACTGGCAGGAGAGCCGCTGGCCGATGTGTTCGTGCACCTGCTGGGCCTGCCGGTCTCGCGTTTCGGCCTGAACGAGGTGCTGGACCTGCTCGCCAGCGCGCCGCTGGCCGAAGCGGCCGGGCTGGAAGCAGTGGACTTCGATCGCCTGCATGGCTGGCTGCAGCAGGCCGGCGCACGCTGGGGCCTGGATGCGAAGCACCGCAACCAGCACCAGGCGCCGGCCGACGACGCCTACACCTGGCAGTTCGCACTGGACCGCCTGGTGCTCGGTCACGCCACCGGCAGCGAGGCGGACCTGGCCGGCGTGGCGCCGTGGATCGAGCTTGAAGGCGGCGCGCTGGAAGCACTGGACCGGCTGCTGCGGCTGCTGCGCGTGCTGGCGGTCTACCAGCGTCGCCTCGGCGAGCTGCTGACCCCGGCGCAGTGGCGGCAACGGCTGCTGTCGCTGCTGGACGCGCTGCTGCCGACCGCGCCCAGCTCGCCCAACAGCCAGCGTGCCCTCGAGCGCCTGCGCAAGCTGCTGAATCAGTTCGCCGACGATGCCGCCAAGGCCGGGTTCGAAGACGGCGTGCCGCCTGAGGTGGTGCGTTCGCACTTCGCCGGTGTACTGGGTGAGGCCGATACGCGCGCGCCGCTGCTGACCGGTGGCATCAGTTTCGGCCGCATGGTGCCGATGCGCCTGCTGCCGTTCCGGGTGATCTGCGTGCTCGGTCTCAATGATGGCGATTTCCCGCGTCGTGACCCGGCCGCGGGCCTCAACCAGCTCACCGCCGAGCTGGACACGCCACGCCGCCGCCCGGGCGATCGCTCCACCCGCGAAGACGACCGCTTCCTGTTCCTGCAGCTGTTCGCCGCCGCGCAGGAGGTGTTCTACCTCAGCTACCTCGGCGCCGATCCACGCGATGGCAGCGTACGTGAGCCGTCGGTGCTGGTCAGTGAACTGATCGATGCCGCCGCCGCGTATCACCTCGATCCGCCTGCGGCGGTCCGCGACTTTACCGTGCGCCATGCACTGCAGCCGTTCTCACCGGCGGCGTTCGGAGATGGCGATCCACGCCGCTTCAGCTATCGGCGGCAATGGCATCCCGCTGCCGGCCGCCTCACCGGCCAGCGTGGGGGCCTGCAGCCGTGGTTCGATGCCCCGCTGCCGCCGCCGCTCGACGATGCGGTGGAAGACGAGCTCGCGCTCGACACCCTGCGCCGCTTCCTGTGCGACCCGGCCGGGCAGTTCCTCGCACAGTCGATGGGCCTGCGCCTGGCCGACGATGCCGGGGAAGTTGATGACCTGGAACCGCTGGTGCTGTCATCGCGCGGCCCGGAAAAGCGCAGCGTGCAGGCGGCGGTGGTGCGCGCCACGCTCAGTGGCGATACCGAACCGTTGTACCCGCGGCTGCGCGCGCGTGGCCTGCTGCCGTCCGGTCCATTGGGCCAGCGCCAGTTCGAGGTGGAGCAGTTGAAGACCCGCCCGTATGCCAGTGCGTTGCTGGGCTGGATGCAGGGCGAGCCGCTGGAAAGCCGTCGCTACGAAGTGGACATCGATGGCGTGCGCCTGCACGGTCGCGTGGCCGATCGGCATCCCGAAGGCCTGGTGCGGCTGCGCGCCGGCACGCTCAATGGCAATGCAGTGATCCGCCAGGGCCTGGACTGGCTGCTGGCCAACGCCGCCGGCGACGCACTGCCCCTTGTGCAGTTCCACGATGGCGGCGACGCCGGTCCCGGCCCGCATGTACTGCCGGCACTGAGCGCGCCTGCTGCACGCGCGGCGCTGCGCGCGCTGCTGCAGTTGCGCCAGCGCGGCCTGCGTGAGCCGCTGCGCTTTGCCCCGTATACCGGCTGGGTGCTGTACAACGCGCCGGCAGAAAAACAGCGCAGCGAGGGCTGGAAGCAGTGGCACGGCAGCGACCGCAGCTGGGGTGAATCCAGCAGCGACGCCTGGCAGCTGCTGCTGCGGGGTGCCGACCCGTTCGCCTCCGATGCCAGTTATGCCGACCTGCTGCGCAACAGCCAGGTGGTCTTCAGCGCGGTGCGCGAAGGCCGCACCCTCGGCGCCGAAACGCGCCAGGAGGGCAGCGCATGAGCCCCGCCTTCATCGATGAGCGAGCCCAGTGCATGGCGGTCGATCCCTATCTGGCCCTGCCGCTGGATGGCATCCGCCTGATCGAAGCCAGCGCCGGTACCGGCAAGACCTTCACCCTGGCCACGCTGTTTACCCGCCTGGTGGTAGAGCAGGGCCTGCGCATCGGACAGATCCTGGCGGTGACCTTCACCGATGCGGCTACCCAGGAACTGCGCAAGCGCATCCGCGAGCGCCTGGCGCTGGCGGCGCGACTGGTCGATCTGGAACCGGTCGAAGGCGAAGCACCGGACGTGCGGCTGACCCGCGAGGTGCTGCAGCGCCATCTGCAGGGAGGTACCGAGCGCGCCGCTGCACTGAAGCGCCGCCTGCAGGTCGCCGCCGATGAGATCGACCTTGCGTCCGTCTTCACCATCCATGGCTTCTGCACCCGCGTGCTGCGCGAGCATGCGCTGGAGAGCGGCCACACCTTTGATCCGCCGGAGCTGCTGGCCAGCGACCGTGAGTTGCTGGAAGCGCTCGCGGCAGACCTGTGGCGGGTATATGCCAATGACCCGGCCACGCTGGAACCGCTGACCTGGCTGTGGTCCACCCCGGACGCACTGGTCGCCGATCTGCGCGCGTTGCTGGCCGCGCCGCCGCTGCACCCGTTGCCACAGGCGGTGGCGCTGCCCGATCCGCAGGCCGCCCTGCAGAGTGTTGCCGAAGAGCTGTCCGCAAGCGTGCGCGAGCATGGCGAGCAGTTCTTCATCGACCTCTGCGATGCGGTCGACAACAAATGGATCAACGGCGTGTCGTACAAGCTGGGCTGGCTGCACCCGCTGGGCCGGCAACTGCTGGGCTGGGCCGAACGCGCCGACCCGCGCGAGCTGCTGACCAGCGAGCGCCTGCCGGCACTGCTGCCGGAGGCGCTGGCAGCCAAGACCAACAAGAAATTCGCCGAGCGCACGCCATCGTCGCCATTGCAGGCGCCGTTGGCCCGCTATGTCGCGCTTCTGGCCGAACGCGATGCCTGGCTCCGTGCCACCGCGTTGAACTTCCTGCACGTGCTTCGCGCTGAAGCCAGACAGCGCCTGCAGGCGCTGAAGCGCACCCGCCGGGTGCAGACCTACGACGATCTGATCGATGGCGTGGCACTGGCCCTGGAAGGCCCGCAGCGGCTGGCATTGGTCAAGCAGCTGCGCGCGCAGTACCGCATCGCGTTGGTCGATGAGTTCCAGGATACCGACGACCGTCAGTGGGGCATTTTCCACACCGTGTTCGGCGATTCACCGGAAGTGCGCGAGCTCGGCCTGGCACCGGCGCTGTTCCTGATCGGCGATCCCAAGCAGGCGATCTACGGTTTCCGCGGCGGTGATATCCACACTTACCTGAAGGCCAAGCGGGCGGCGCAACAGGCGCCGGTGCTTGACCAGAACTTCCGCTCGCGACCGGCCGTGCTGCGCGCGCTGCAGGCGCTGTACGACAACGGTGGCGAAGACGCCTTCCTCGAGCGTGGCATCCAGTTCGAGCCGGTGCGGCCCGGTGGCGTGCGCAGCGATGCGGACTACCAGCGCGACGGCCATGCCGCCCCGGCACTCACTCTGCGCGTGCTGCGCAGTGGCGGTGACAAGGCGATGAGTGCCGATGCCTCGCGCGAAGCAGCCGCCCAGGCCTGTGTGGCGGCGATCCACCAGATCCTGGTCGCGGCGCGCGCCGGCAATGCGGTGCTGCGTGGGCGCCCGGTACAGCCGGGCGACATCGCGGTGCTGGTGCGTTCGCATCGCGAGGCCACACTGGTGCAGCGCGCGCTGGCCGTGGTCGGCATTCCTGCCGTGGCAGCGGGCAAGCAGAGCCTGTTCGCCACCAGCGAAGCGCGTGATCTGCGTGCACTGCTGCTGGCGCTGCTGCAGCCGGCTGACGAGGGCC
>OKDH01000003.1_pt1 | contig 50731 bp, 49 predicted proteins | sample 1610621 | NCBI WGS metagenome assembly OKDH01 (sample SAMN04436668, study PRJEB24849) | human gut metagenome | biome: human gut; feature: NICU; material: stool | host: Homo sapiens | place: USA: Saint Louis, MO | collected 2010-06-11
TAACGAAACCAATCCCGTTCCAGCCCGCCAGCTCCGGCTCGAAGCACAGTTTTTTGATGTGAAGGCCGCCCGCACTGAATTGCAGGCGCTGCTGGCCGACCCCGACGAGCGCGGCTGGAAGTTCGCCCTGGCCGCGCTGATCGGCGGTGGCCGCGACCCGGCGGTGCCGGCGCAGGTGCTCGGCGAGCTGGTCGCTGCCAATGCGGTTCCGCCGAAGATCGAGGCCTGGCAGGAGTTCGGCCGCCTCGCCCTGCGCATGGACAAGCCCGACCTGGCGCGTCGCATGATCGATGAAGTGGTCAGGCGCTTCCCCGAAGAACCGCGCGTTGCCTTGCTGCGTGCCAGCCAGCTGCAGCAGGCCGGCGAGACCGACAAGGCCTTGTCGCTGCTGCACGACGTCGAGCCGAAGACCCGGCAGGACCCCGAGCTGCGCAATGCGGTGGCCATCGCCTACGACAGCCTGGGGCAACCGGCTGCTGCCGAGCGCGTACTGGCATTCGGCCCGCAGGATGTGCAGACCTGGGGCATGCGCGCTTCACTGTTGGCCAAGCAGGGCGACAAGGCGGCGCTGTCCAACCTCTACAACGAACTGTCGCGGCAGGCGGCCAAGCCGGACCCCGCGCAGCGCCTGTTGCTGGGCAAGATCGCCGAATACCTGAAGCGCTATCCCGAGGCGGTGCAGTGGTACCACAGTGTGCCCGGCGGTGATGAGCTGAGCGAGGCGCGCCTGCGTGCGGCCAACGCCCAGGCGCTGGCCGGACGGCTGCCGCAGGCACTGGATGAAGTGCACGCGATCCAGTCCGACGCGGTGGTCGACGATGATGTGCGCCGTGACGCGTATCTGCTGGAGGCCGAGCTGCGCCAGCGCGGCGATGACAGTGCTGGCGAACTGGATGCGCTGGCCCGCGGCCTGGCCGCCTACCCGGATGACAATGGCCTGCTGTACGCCCGCGCGCTCACCTGGGAGCGTCGGGACGATATTCCGCGCGCCGAGGCCGACCTGCGCAAGATCCTGGTGACCGACCCGGAAAACGTGCCGGCCCTGAACGCCTTGGGCTACACCCTGGCTGACCGTACCGGGCGCCTGCAGGAGGCGCTGGAGCTGATCGACCGCGCCCGCGTCGCCGAGCCGGACAACGCCGCTATCGTCGACAGCTATGGCTGGGTGCTGTATCGCCTGGGCCGCAAGGACGAAGCGCTGGTGCAGCTGCGCCGGGCCTGGACCCTGGCCAAGGACCCGGAGATCGCCGCCCATGTCGGCGAAGTGCTGTGGGTGCTGGGCAAGCATGACGAGGCCCGCCACTTCTTCGACGAAGCGGCCAAGCTCGATCCTGAAAACCGCGCGCTGCTGCGCGCCCGCGAGAAATTCAATCCATGAGTGTTTCCCTGATCCGGCCGCTGCTGTTGGCGGCTGCGACCCTGGCGGTGACCGCCTGTACCAGCGTGGGCACGCAGAAGACCCCGCCACCGGCGGTGGTCGAGACGGTTTCGGCCGAAGCGGCGCAGGCCGAAGCGGAGCGCGTGGCCGCCCTGCGAGCACAGCCGGACTGGGCCGTCCAGGGCCGGGGCGCGGTCAGCAAGGGCAAGGACGGCGGCAGCGGTCGCATCGACTGGAAGCAGGAAGGCCGCCGCTACGTGGTGGAGTTGAGCGCGCCGGTGACCCGGCAGAGCTGGAAGCTGACCGGCGATACCCATTCCGAAGCTGGCCGCCTGGAAGGACTGACGGGCGGCCCGCGCGACGGCGAGGACGCCCAGCAGCTGTTGCTGGAGGCGACCGGCTGGGACATTCCGGTCAACCAGTTGCCGGAGTGGATCCGCGGGCTGGTCGCCGGCGACGCCGCCGGCCCCGAGACGGTCGAACGCGACGGTGAAGGCCGGCCGCGCCGGATGCAGCAGATGGGCTGGCAGGTACAGTACCTGGACTGGTACCCGGCCGACGCCGGACGGCCGGCGCTGCCGCGCCGGATCGAGGCCAGCAATGGTGACGCCAAGGTGCGCCTTCTGGTGGACCAGTGGGGGCAGGGCACGCCATGAGCGGGGCAGTCGACGACGCGGGCTGGTCCTGGTGGCCGGCCCCGGCCAAGCTGAACCTGTTTCTGCACATCACCGGGCGCCGGGCCGACGGCTACCACGAACTGCAGACCGTGTTCCGCCTGCTGGACTGGGGCGATCGCATCGGCCTGCGCCTGCGTGAAGACGGCCAGGTGCGCCGGCACGGCGAGGGCCTGGCGGGCGTGGCCGAGGGCGACGATCTGGCGGTACGTGCCGCGAAGCTGCTGAAAGAGACGACCAATGTCGCGCAAGGTGCGGACATCATCGTTGAAAAGCATGTTTCAGCCGGCGGCGGCTTCGGTGGCGGCTCGTCCGATGCGGCCACGGTACTGGTGGTGCTGAACCGGCTCTGGCAGGCCGGGCTGGACGAAGAGGCGCTGGCCGCGCTGGGCCTGCGCCTGGGCGCCGACGTGCCGGTGTTCGTGCGCGGTCGCAACGCCTGGGCAGAAGGGGTGGGCGAGCGCCTGCAGCCGATCACGCTGGCGCCGGCCTGGTATGTGGTGGTTGAACCGGGCGTTCATGTTCCCACGCCGGCCCTGTTTGCAGACCCGGATTTGACGCGCGACAGCCCAGTGGCGAAAATAGAGGACTTCGCTTCCGGGACCCTGGTCGGGAACGCGTTCGAACCGGTGCTGCGCCGCCGTGAGCCTGCCGTCGAGGCAGCGCTTGCCGCGTTGAGCGACATCGGCACGGCGCGGCTGACCGGTTCGGGAAGTGGTTGTTTCGTCGAATTCGCGTCGCAGTCTGCTGCAGAGCAGGGACGGTCGAAATTGCCGAAGGAGTTGCGGGCAAGGGTGGCAGCGGGCGTTGCGCGTTCGCCACTGCTGGATGCACTCGAGCAACACTGATTTATCAATGCAGGGGCGTCGCCAAGAGGCCCAAGGCACCAGGTTTTGATCCTGGCATTCGTAGGTTCGAATCCTACCGCCCCTGCCAATAGCGGCTGTGTCCGCGCCTTCCAGCGCATCGCCCGCGCGGGACGTGGAAACAACCGCGGTGTTGTCAGCAGCAGGGGTCCATCCGGGTCCTTGCCGCCCCCGGATCCCCGCCACTCGTCCCCGCCCGAGACAATCATGATGCAAGAGTCCCCGAACCTGCTGGTCTTTTCCGGCAACGCCAACAAACGTCTGGCGCAGAACATCTGCAAGGAACTGGGGGTTCGCCCGGGCAAGGCGCTGGTCTCGCACTTCTCCGATGGCGAAGTGCAGGTGGAGATCGAAGAGAACGTCCGCAAGCAGGACGTGTTCGTGATCCAGCCGACCTGCGCGCCGAGCGCGGAAAACCTGATGGAACTGCTGGTGCTGATCGACGCGCTCAAGCGCGCATCGGTGGCCAGCGTGACCGCGGTGGTGCCGTACTTCGGCTACTCGCGCCAGGATCGCCGCATGCGCTCCTCGCGCGTGCCGATCACCGCCAAGCTGGCGGCGAAGATGTTCAGCACCGCGGGCGCTGATCGCGTGCTGACCGTCGACCTGCACGCCGACCAGATCCAGGGCTTCTTCGATATTCCGGTGGACAACGTGTACGCGTCCCCGCTGCTGCTGGCCGACATCTGGCGCGCCTACGGCACCGAGAACCTGATCGTCGTCTCGCCGGACGTGGGCGGCGTGGTCCGCGCCCGTGCGGTGGCCAAGCGCCTGGATGACGCCGACCTGGCGATCATCGACAAGCGCCGCCCGCGCGCCAACGTCTCCACCGTGATGAACATCATCGGTGACGTCGAAGGCAAGACCTGCGTGATGGTCGATGACATCGTCGATACCGCCGGCACCCTGTGCGCCGCTGCCGCTGCCCTGAAGGCGCGCGGTGCGCTCAAGGTCGCCGCCTACTGCACCCACGCGGTGCTGTCGGGCCCGGCGGTGGACAACATCACCAATTCCCAGCTCGACGAGCTGGTGGTGACCGACACCATCCCGCTGAAGGACGCCGCGCGGGTGTGCAGCAAGATCCGCCAGCTGAGCGTGGCGGAGATGCTGGCCGAAACGATGCGCCGCATCGCCTTCGGCGAGTCGGTCAGCTCGCTGTACGTCGACTGAGTTTTTCGTCCCTGCCGGCAACGGCGGGGACATACCCCGGGTGCTTCTGGTCGCGGAAGCATCTTCAACCGCCACGCCGCAGGGCGCGGCAACAACCTGAGTAGTCGAAAATGTCGAAGACCCATGAAATCAAGGTCACCAAGCGTGAACTGCAGCGTAAGGGTGCGAGCCGCCGCCTGCGTCACGCCGGTGTGATCCCGGCCATCGTGTACGGCGGCAACGCCGAGCCGGTCGCCATCAGCCTGGACCACAACGAAATCTGGCTGGCCCAGCAGAACGAGTGGTTCTATGCCTCGATCCTGGACCTGAACCTGGACGGCCAGGTGCAGAAGGTCCTGCTGCGTGACATGCAGCGCCACCCGTACAAGCAGCTGATCATGCACCTGGACTTCCAGCGCGTGAACGAGAACGAAGCCCTGACCGCTTCGGTCCCGCTGCACTTCGTCAACGAAGACACCTCGCCGGCCGGCAAGGCTGCCGACGTCGTGGTCACCCACGAACTGAAGGAAGTGACCATCACCTGCCTGCCGAAGGACCTGCCGGAGTCGATCGAAGTCGACCTGGGTGAGCTGAAGGCCGGTGACGTGGTGTACCTGTCCGACATCAAGCTGCCGAAGGGCGTGGAAATCCCGGCCCTGGCGCTGGGCAAGGACCACGACGACGCCATCGTCACCGCCAAGGCCGGCAAGGCCGACGCGGCCGACGAAGAAGCGGCTGCCGCCGAGTAATACCGCTGCGGTGCCTGCCTCCGGGCAGGCACCGTACTGGAAGGAACCATGGCAGGACTGCGACTGATCGTCGGTCTGGGCAACCCCGGATCGGAACACGCCCGGACCCGGCACAATGCCGGGTTTCATTTCGTTGAGGCCCTGGCGGAAAAAGCCGGTGCGCGATGGAATGTGGACAGCAAGCTGTTCGGCGAGACCGCCAAGGTCGAGATCGCCGGGCAGACGGTGTGGCTGCTCAAGCCCGCCACCTTCATGAACCTCAGCGGCAAGTCGGTCACCGCCGCGCAGCGGTTCTGGAAGATCGAGCCGGAGGAAACCCTGCTGGCCCACGACGAACTGGACCTGCCGCCCGGCGCGGCACGGCTGAAGTTCGACGGTGGCCACGGTGGCCAGAACGGCCTGCGCGACACCATGCGCCTGCTCGGCCACGGCAAGTTCCATCGCCTGCGCGTGGGCATCGGCCATCCCGGCCACAAGGACCGCGTGGTGGGTTGGGTGCTGGGGCGCCCGTCGAAGGACGACGACGTGCTGATCGCACGCGCCATCGATGATGCGATCGACGTGATGCCGCTGGCGGTGCAGGGCGATTTCAACGAAGCGATGAAGCGGCTGCACACCCCGAAGTAAACCGCTTTGGGTAGGTGCCAACCTTGGTTGGCACACAATGATCGACACCGAGATGGATTGGCCAAGCAGCGCGCGCGCTGTTTCACCAATCACTTTCACCCCAGAGAGCTGTCACCCATGGGTATCAAATGCGGCATCGTCGGCCTGCCCAACGTCGGCAAGTCGACCCTGTTCAATGCGCTGACCAAGGCGGGTATCGCCGCGGCGAACTTCCCGTTCTGCACCATCGAGCCGAACGTCGGCATCGTGCCGGTACCGGATCCGCGCCTGAACGAGCTGGCGGGCATCATCAACCCGCAGAAGGTCATCCCGACCGCGGTCGAGTTCGTCGACATCGCCGGCCTGGTGGCCGGTGCCGCCAGCGGTGAAGGCCTGGGCAACAAGTTCCTGGCGCACATCCGCGAAGTCGATGCGATCACCCACGTGGTGCGCTGCTTCGAGCACGGTGACATCGTGCACGTGGCCGGCAAGGTCGATCCGATCTCGGACATCGAAACCATCGATACCGAGCTGGCGCTGGCCGACCTGGACAGCGTCGAGAAGGCGCTGAACCGTGCCGAGCGCGCCGCCAAGGGCGGTGACAAGGCCGCCGCGGCGCGCAAGCCGGTGCTGGCCAAGCTGCAGGCGGCGCTGTCGGAGGGCAAGGCCGGTCGCTCGGCGGGCCTGGACGAGGAAGAGAAGGCGCTGGTGCGCGATCTGTTCCTGCTCACCCTGAAGCCGGTGATGTACATCGCCAACGTGCTGGAAGACGGTTTCGAGAACAACCCGCACCTGGAAGCCGTGCGCGCGCATGCCGCCGCCGAGGGCGCGCAGGTGGTGCCGGTGTCGGCCGCGATCGAAGAAGAGCTGTCCCAGCTCGACGACGAGGACCGCGATACCTTCCTGGCCGACCTGGGCCTGAGCGAGCCGGGTTTGAACCGCGTGATCAACGCGGCCTACAGCCTGCTCGGCCTGCAGACCTACTTCACCGCTGGCGTGAAGGAAGTCCGTGCGTGGACCGTGCGCAAGGGCGCCACTGCCCCGCAGGCCGCCGCGGTCATCCACACCGACTTCGAGAAGGGTTTCATCCGCGCCGAAACCATCGCGTATGACGACTTCATCAAGTACAAGGGCGAAGCCGGCGCCAAGGAAGCCGGTCGACTGCGCCTGGAAGGCAAGGAATACCGCGTGCAGGAAGGCGACATCCTGCACTTCCGCTTCAACGTCTGATCCAGCGGCATCGGATCGACCCCGGACGCCCCGCCTTGTGCGGGGCGTCTGCGTTTCTGGCGATGGACAAAAAATCACCACGCTGCGAAACGCTTGCGGCGTGACGTTCGCCGGCACTTGTCCACAGCAAACTCCCATCGCTTTCCACGCCGCATGTGGAAAACCGCGCAGCTCCCCTGTAGCGCCGAGCCCACGCTCGGCTTAGGGGGGGGGCATCAGCCGAGCGTGGGCCCGGCTCTGCCAGGGTTGCCCGTGCAATGTGGACAAATTTTCACCACGCTTCGAAACGCCTGCGGTGCAATGCTCGCACCCACTTGTCCACACCAAGTTCCCATCGCTTTCCACGCGTGGTGTGGAAAACAACTGGAGGCGTGGGCAAAAAATCACCACGCCAGGAAATGCCTGCACCGCAACGCTCGAACCCACTTGTCCACACCAAGTTCCCATCACTTTCCACGCGTTGTGTGGAAAACCCTGGTGACCCGCTCTGGTTGCCGCTCACCTTGGTGGGCGCACGGCGAAACAGTGCCGGTGGGCATCTACCAGAGCCGCAAACAACAAGGCCCGCCAATGGCGGGCCTCGTCGTCCACGTGCTGCAAGGCGGCGCGCCTTACAGTGCGCTGCCACCGAACTTGTGGGTGTACTGCAGGTTGATCGTGCGGCCGACACTGTCGAACCAGGACACGTCGTAGTACGGGTAAGCGGTGTACGTACGGTCCTTCGGCGGCATCTTGTTGAACACATTGACCACCGACAGCGACAGGCGCGAGTGATCGTCGAAGCGGTACTGCAGCGAGGCGTTGTAGCGATAGGTCGCCGTCACGTACGGGCTGTCGCCGCTATCCCAGTCGAACACCTGGTCGTAGCTGTCCGAGGTCGGCAGCTTGCCCAGGCGCGAGCCGTACACCGTTGCCGACCACGCATCCTTCTCCCAGGTCACGCTCAGGCTGGTCTTGGTGCGCGGAATGTCGAAGCCACTGTTGACCGCGAACTGGTCTTCGGTGCGGTCGCCGGGGTAGCGCTGGAAATCATGCTTCTTCACCCAGGTGTGCGTGCCGTTGAAGATGAAATCGCCGATGCCCGTCTGCAGGCGATAGCGCAGGCCGACGTCGATGCCGGAGGTGGATTCGCGGGCGACGTTGATCGGCTCCACGTGCACGCCATACAGGCGTCCGTCGTTGCTGCGGGTGATGCGGGCGAGCGCGTCCACGCAGGTCGGCGAATTGATGTCGGCGCTGCCCAGGCGGCAGTTTGCTTCGTTGGCCAGGAGCGTGCGCACGTCCATGTCCTGCACCTGGTTGCGCATGTCGATGTCGAACCAGTCCACCGACAGGTCCAGGCCGATCGCCGGCGACCAGACGATGCCGGCGCTCCACGAGGTGCTGGTTTCCGGGTCGAGCTGGCGGTTGCCGGTGCGACTGCGGATCAGGTTGCGCTCGTAATCGGAACAGTCGCTGGCTTCCTCAAGGCGGCAGGTGTACAGATCCTCGGCGCTGGTCTCGTCGTTGCCCGGTCCGGCAAACACATAGTGCAGGTCCGGTGCACGGAATGCGGTGCCGTAGGAGCCGCGCACCAGCAGGGTATCGATCGGGCGCCATTCCAGGCCGCCGCTCCAGGTCGCCTTGCCGATGCTGTGTCCGGAATAGCGGTACTGGTCGTAGCGGCCCGCCATGCTCAGGTTGACCGTGTCGTGCAGCGGCATGCGCAGCTCCGCAGCCGTCGCCCAGCGGTTGCGCGAACCCTTGCCGTCCGAATCCTTCCAGCTGTAGTAGTAGTACCCGGTCGCCAGCGGATCGGGGTTCAGCGAATAGGCCTGCTGGCCCACTTCCACGGTCGCGGCAAACCCGGCGTCGCCCCCCGGCAGAGCGAACAGGGCCGAGTTGGTCAGGGTGAAGGCGGCGGTCTCCGTGCGCGACTTAGGAGTGTAGGTGGTACGCGCGGCGATCGAGTCGTACTCGGCGCGGGTCATTGGACGGTACAGCCGTGACGGATCGGCGTTGTAGACCGGGAAACCGTCGTCATCCACGCCCAGCTGCGGGCCGAGGAACAGGTCGTTGGCCTTGGCGGCAATGATCTGTGCCCAGCTGATGCGCGACCGGTACTGCGAATGGCTCAACGCCGCTTCGTAATCCCAGTTGCCAATCAGGTTGCCCTTGAAGCCGGTGGTCACGCTGAAGGTCTTCTGAGTGCTGCGCACCATGGCGTTGCGCAGGCCGCCCATTTCCTCGGGCGAGAACTGGCGCTGCCAGAACTCGATCTCGCCAGTGGCTTCGTTGTTGAAGTAGCCCGACTCATCACCGTTGGCATCCATGCGGCCCCACTGGGTGACGTCGCGCATCAGCGACATCGTGTGGTAGCCGAGCTGCACGTCGGCGAACCATTGCTCGCCATTGTCGAAGTCGTAGCTCAGCGACGCGTAGCCGTTGGCACCGCGGCGCTTGCTGAGGATGGTGCCGTAGCCGATCGAGCTGTCGCTGCCGCAGTAGTAGCCGTACTTCGGGCGGTAGGCACGATAGGTGCTGCCCTGGTTCTGGCCGGACAGCGCTTCGCAGGTGGCGGCGCCCGGGTCCAGGTAGTCATCGTTGTAGTCGGTGCGCAGATAGGCACGGCGTGCGATGCGCGAACCTTCGGTGGGGCCATCCTGGGTCGAGTCCTGGATGTCACGGTCATAGGCCCACAGCGGGGTCTGCGACTGCAGCTCGACGCTGTACACGGCGTTGAAGTTGCCACGGCTGAAACCGCTGGCCAGGCTCATGTCGAACGATTCGCCGCCGCCTTCGGTGGTGGTGCCCATGCGCATGTCGATCGTGGTGCCGTCGGCCTTCTTCTTCAGGATGAAGTTGACCACGCCGGCGATCGCGTCCGAGCCGTAGATGGCCGAGGCGCTGCCGGTCAGCACTTCGATGCGCTCGATCATGCCCAGCGGGATGTTGGAGACATCGGTGAAGTTGCTGCGGCCCTTGAACGGCATCGGGAAATCGGCAATGCGCCGGCCATTGACCAGCACCAGCGTGTGGTTCGGGCCCAGGCCGCGCAGGTCCACCTGCTGGGCGCCCGGCGAGAAGTCGGCGCCACTGGAAGACTGCTGGCTCTGCGTCTCACCGCCGTTCTGGGTCATTGCACGCAGTACGTCCGGCACGCTGGTGAAGCCACTGGAGCGGATCTGCTCGGCATTGATCACCGTGATCGGAGCGGGGCCTTCCACCTGGGCGCGCGGAATGCGCGAGCCGGTGACCTGCACCGCGTCCAGTTGTTGCACCGGAGAGGAAACCGGTGCCTGGGCCGCCGCAGAAGCAGCCACGCCCATCAACGCCAGCTGGATCGACCACGCCATCGCCTGTCTACGCATGAGGAATTCTCGGAAATGAAGCCGGCCCGCAGAGGAGGGGCCCTGTCCGCCATTCAGACTTCCGGAATGGGCGCGCGCATTTAACGCCTTTTTCATGTCCTTGACTACTGGGCCCCTATCTGGCAAAGAGTGAAAACGCTTGCAAGTCGATTTTGTTCAGGGAGATCAAGATGCGACGCCTCGACCGGACCCTGCCTGGCCCCTTCGCCTGGCTGGCGCTGCTGGTGCTGGCCTGGCCATTGGCCGCGCCCGCGCAGGACCTGCAGGGCCCCGGCTTCGCCTATTACGAAATCGGCGATCTGGAATCCCCGCGTCCCGGTCCGCGCGCGCCCGCCATGATGCTGATGGGCGGTGGCGAGTGGGTGCCGGAGGCCTTCCAGTGGTGGCTGAAGCAGGCCGGCAATGGCCGTGTGCTGATTCTGCGCGCCTCCGGTGGCGACGAACTGCAGGACCGCCTGTACCGCGAGATCGGCGGCACTACCGCAGTGCAGACCCTGGTCTTCGACAGCCGCCGCGGTGCCGATGATCCGGCGGTGCTGCGCGTGGTCGCCGCGGCCGATGCCATCTTCATTGCCGGCGGCGACCAGTCCCGCTATATCCGCTTCTGGAAGGGCACCGCACTCAACCGTGCACTCAACGCCCATGTGCGCGCCGGCAAGCCGATTGCCGGTACCAGCGCTGGCTTGGCCATCCTCGGCGGCTATGCCTATGGCGCCATGGATGGCGGCAGCATCACCTCGGCCGGTGCGCTGGCCGACCCGATGGGCAGTGCCGTGACCCTGGACAGCGGCTTCCTGCAGATGCCCTACCTGCAGCGCGTGGTCACCGACACCCATTTCGACAAGCGTGACCGGCTCGGTCGCCTGATCGTGTTCGTGGCACGTGCCGCCCAGGACAGCGGCGACCCTGATATCGTCGGCATCGGCGTCGATGAGGACACCGCCCTGTGCGTTGAGCCCGATGGCCGGGCCCAGGTCTACAGCGCAGATGGCGAAGGCAAGGTCTGGGTGGTCAGCCCCGGCCGCGACGCCGACCGCCTGGTGGAGGGCGAGCCGCTGCGCTTCCATGCGGTGCCGGGGACGGTGGTCGCCAGCGGCAGCCGCATGCGGCTGGATGATTTCCAGGCCGAGGCCGATTACCAGGCCGTGGCCGACGTCAGCGACGGCGAGATTGAGTTCACGCTTCGGTAGTACCGGCCGCTGGCCGGCAACCCACCTTCCTGATGCGACCGGTGCCGGCCAGCGGCCGGCACTACCGGTGCAATCCTTTCACTACACCTGCTGGAGATGTACCCGATGAAACTGCGCCTGGTGCTGTCCGCGCTGCTGTCCCTGCCGTTGCTTGCCCAGGCCGCCCCGGCCGCCTCGCCGTTGCTGGTCATCCACGGCGGCGCCGGTGTCGAGCGCAAGGACCTGTCGCCGGCTGAAGAGAAGGCTGCGCGCGACGCCTTGCGCGCGGCGCTGCTGAAGGGCCATGCCGAACTGGCGGCCGGTCGCCCGGCGCTTGCAGCCGTCACTGCGGCAATCACCGTGCTGGAGGACGATCCGACCTTCAACGCCGGCAAGGGCGCGGTGTTCACCCATGACGGCCACAACGAACTGGATGCCGCAGTGATGGATGGCGCCACCCTGGCTGCAGGTGCGGTGGCCGGCGTGCAGCGGGTGCGCAACCCGATCCTGCTGGCCCAGGCCGTGATGCAGAAGTCCAGGCACGTGATGATGGTCGGGCACGGTGCCGAGGCATTCGCGGTGGAGCAGGGCATCGGCCTTGTCGATCCATCCTACTTCCGTACCGACAAGCGCTGGCAGCAACTGCAGCGCGCATTGAAGGAAGAGGCCAGTGGCCAGGCGCACGCCGACCTGGAGACCGCAAGGCACTTCGGCACGGTGGGCGCGGTTGCCCTGGATGCGCAGGGGCAGCTTGCCGCCGGCACCTCCACCGGTGGCATGACCAACAAGCGCTATGGCCGTGTGGGTGATTCGCCGATCATCGGCGCCGGTACCTGGGCCGACGCGGGCTGCGCGGTATCGGGCACCGGCTGGGGCGAGTACTACATCCGGACTGCGGCCGCGCACGAGATCTGTGCGCGCATGCGCTACCAGCGGCAGACGCCGGAGCAGGCCGGCAAGGGCGTGATCAACGAGATGATTCCGAAGATGGGCGGCGACGGCGGCGCGATCGTGCTTGCCGCAGACGGAAAAATGGCCATGCCGTTCAACACCCAGGGCATGTATCGGGGTTGGATCGGCGCCGATGGCGTCCCCCATGTCGCAATTTTCGCCAGCGATACCCTGCCGGTCCCTGGGCAATAACCTTGCGTATCAATGGGTTTGCGACAACGTGTGAAAAAGATGGAAAAAAGCGTTGACAGCCCCCCGCCTGATCAGCAGAATAAGCGGCTCACCACCACACACCGCAACGCTTCGGCGGCAACGGGTTGGGGTGGTAAGGAGGGATACCCAAGCGGCCAACGGGGGCAGACTGTAAATCTGCTGGCTTACGCCTTCGGTGGTTCGAATCCACCTCCCTCCACCAGTTTCACGTTGTGACATTCCCGGCGCGGGAGTAGTTCAATGGTAGAACCTCAGCCTTCCAAGCTGATGGTGCGGGTTCGATTCCCGTCTCCCGCTCCATTGAATGAACTTTGAATATTATCGAGTTCATGTCATAATGCAAAACTCGGCTCACGTAGCTCAGTCGGTAGAGCACTTCCTTGGTAAGGAAGAGGTCGAAGGTTCGATTCCTTTCGTGAGCACCATCTTAAGCATCACCTCTCAGACGAATTCGAGATAAGCAGCCATGGCCAAGGGTAAGTTCGAGCGCACCAAGCCGCACGTCAACGTCGGCACCATCGGTCACGTCGACCACGGCAAGACCACGCTGACCGCCGCACTGACCAAGATCGGTGCCGAGCGCTTCGGTGGCGAGTTCAAGGACTACTCCTCGATCGACGCCGCGCCGGAAGAAAAGGCGCGTGGCATCACGATCTCGACCGCGCACGTCGAATACGAATCCCCGACCCGTCACTACGCCCACGTTGACTGCCCGGGCCACGCTGACTACGTCAAGAACATGATCACCGGTGCCGCCCAGATGGACGGCGCGATCCTGGTGTGCTCGGCCGCTGACGGCCCGATGCCGCAGACCCGTGAGCACATCCTGCTGTCGCGCCAGGTCGGCGTGCCGTACATCGTCGTGTTCCTGAACAAGGCCGACATGGTGGACGACGCCGAGCTGCTCGAGCTGGTCGAGATGGAAGTGCGCGAGCTGCTGAGCAAGTACGAGTTCCCGGGCGACGACACCCCGATCATCGCCGGTTCGGCCCGTCTGGCGCTGGAAGGCGACCAGAGCGACATCGGCGTGCCGGCCATCCTGAAGCTGGTCGACGCGCTGGACAGCTGGATTCCGGAGCCGGAGCGTGCGATCGACAAGCCGTTCCTGATGCCGGTGGAAGACGTGTTCTCGATCTCGGGCCGCGGCACCGTGGTGACCGGTCGTATCGAGCGCGGCGTGATCAAGGTTGGCGACGAAATCGAAATCGTCGGCATCCGTCCGGTGCAGAAGACCACCGTGACCGGCGTTGAGATGTTCCGCAAGCTGCTGGACCAGGGTCAGGCAGGCGACAACGCTGGCCTGCTGCTGCGCGGCACCAAGCGTGACGACGTCGAGCGTGGCCAGGTGCTGGCCAAGCCGGGCACGATCAAGCCGCACACCAAGTTCGAAGGCGAAGTGTACGTCCTGTCGAAGGACGAGGGCGGCCGCCACACCCCGTTCTTCAACGGCTACCGTCCGCAGTTCTACTTCCGCACCACCGACATCACTGGCGCCGCCAAGCTGCCGGAAGGCGTCGAAATGGTGATGCCGGGTGACAACGTCAAGATGGAAGTCACCCTGATCAACCCGGTGGCCATGGACGAAGGCCTGCGCTTCGCCATCCGCGAAGGCGGTCGTACCGTCGGCGCCGGCGTGGTCTCGAAGATCATCGAGTAAGCCTGCAGTACCGGTGGTTGCATAGCGCCGCCGGTTACGCGAATGGCGGGCCGGGAACCTCGGTCCGCCTTCGCCGTCTAAGGGAAGGCAAGTTTTCAACGTACGCCAGTAGCTCAATTGGCAGAGCAGCGGTCTCCAAAACCGCAGGTTGGGGGTTCGAGTCCCTCCTGGCGTGCCATCTGCCCACCTTATCCAGCGGCCTGGGCCGCTAAAGCAGACACAGCCGGATGAATAGCAAGATCGAACACTCCAAGGACAACTCCGCCAACGGTGGAGATATCGTCAAGTATGTCGCCGCATCGCTGCTGGTGCTGGCCGGTCTGTTCGTCTGGTTCTGGTTCTCCGCCGACTCCGGTCGCGCCGCCCAGCTGGGTGCGTGGGCGGGTCAGCTGCGTGCATTGGCGGTCGTGGTCGGTCTGGTTGGCGGTATCGGCGTGTTCATGCTGACCGGCAAGGGGCGCGACACCCGCGAATTCCTCTCCGAGTCGCGCTTCGAACTGCGCAAGGTGGTCTGGCCGACGCGCCAGGAAGCCGTCCGCATGACCTGGGTCGTGATCGTCGTGGTGCTCATCCTCAGTCTTCTGCTGGGTGGCTTCGACTTCCTGATCCAGAAACTGACTCAGTGGTTCCTGAGCCGCTAAGGAGAATTGCATGAAGCGTTGGTACGTCGTTCACGCCTATTCGGGCTTCGAGAAGTCGGTGGCGCAGGCTCTGCGCGATCGCATCGTCCGTGACGGCATGGAAGAGCGCTTCGGCGACGTCCTGGTCCCGACCGAGGAAGTGGTCGAGATGCGCGCCGGCCAGAAGCGCCGTTCCGAGCGCAAGTTCTTCCCGGGTTACGTGCTGGTCCAGATCGAGACCCACGAGGAAGCCGGCATTCCGCGCATCGACAACGAAAGCTGGCATCTGGTCAAGGAAACCCCGCGGGTCATGGGCTTCATCGGCGGCACCGCCGATCGTCCGCTGCCGATCGCCGATTCCGAGGCCGAAGCCATCCTGAATCGCGTTCAGGAAGGTGTCGAGAAGCCGCGTCCGAAGGTGCTGTTCGAGCCGGGCCAGATGGTCCGCGTCACTGACGGTCCGTTCAACGATTTCAATGGCGTCGTCGAAGAAGTCAACTACGAGAAGAGCCGTCTGCGCGTCTCGGTGCTGATCTTCGGTCGTGCCACTCCGGTCGAGCTCGAGTTCGGCCAGGTCGAAAAGGCCGTCTGACCTGTCCTGTCGAGTCGAGCCATGCTCGACTCCGGGGTCTGGATGGTGTGGTAGTCGGGCATGGCTCGACTCTCCAAAGGGAACCGGGCCTGGCCCGGTTCCGTTCGTTTACCTGCCGCTTCAGGCATGTGAAGAAAAAACCTGTTATAGTGCGCGGCTCCCCGCTGGGGAAGCCAGCAGGACGAGGCCGCCGCAAGGTGGCCTTCAGCATGATTTCAAAACGCGATGCCGGGACGCGTGATTCCCGGTCCGATGGGGAGCCTGTTGTCGAAAGGCGCTAGCACCCGGAGAGCACTCACATGGCAAAGAAAGTTGTCGGTTACATCAAGCTGCAGGTGAAGGCCGGTCAGGCCAACCCCTCGCCGCCGGTCGGTCCTGCGCTGGGTCAGCGTGGCCTGAACATCATGGAATTCTGCAAGGCGTTCAACGCTGCCACGCAGAAGCTCGAGCCGGGTCTGCCGGTTCCGGTGATCATCACGGCCTACTCGGACCGTACGTTCACCTTCATCACCAAGAGCACCCCGGCTACCACCCTGCTGAAGAAGGCCGCTGGCATCTCGTCGGGCTCCAAGCGCCCGAACACCGAGAAGGTCGGCAAGGTCACCCGTAAGCAGCTGGAAGAGATCGCCAAGGCGAAGGAACCGGATCTGACTGCCGCCGACCTGGACGCCGCCGTGCGTACCATCGCTGGCTCTGCCCGTTCCATGGGCCTCGTGGTGGAGGGTTAATAAGATGGCACAGACCAAGCGTGAGAAGGCCATCAAGGCCGCCGTCGTTCCGGGCAAGGCATACGCCTTCGAGGACGCGATCAACATCCTGAAGACCGCCACCAAGGCCAAGTTCGTCGAGTCGATCGACGTCGCCGTGCGCCTGGGCGTCGATGCGAAGAAGTCCGACCAGCAGGTCCGTGGCTCCACCGTGCTGCCGGCCGGTACCGGCAAGTCGGTCCGCGTCGCCGTGTTCGCTCCGGCCGGTGCCAAGGCTGACGAAGCCCTGGCTGCTGGCGCCGACGCCGTCGGTATGGATGACCTGGCCGAGAAGATGCAGGCCGGCGATCTGAACTACGACGTCGTCATCGCGACCCCGGACGCCATGCGCGTCGTCGGTAAGCTGGGCACCGTGCTGGGCCCGCGCGGCCTGATGCCGAACCCGAAGGTCGGCACCGTTTCCCCGAACCCGGGTGAAGCCGTGAAGAACGCCAAGTCGGGTCAGGTCCGTTACCGCACCGACAAGGCCGGCATCATCCACTGCACCATCGGCAAGGCCGACTTCGCCGAAGACGCGCTGAAGTCGAACCTGACCGCGCTGCTGCTGGACCTGATCAAGGCCAAGCCGGCCACCTCGAAGGGCACCTACCTGCAGAAGGTTTCGGTCAGCTCGACGATGGGCCCGGGCGTCACCGTCGACCAGTCGTCGCTGACCCTGAAGTAATTGTTTCAAGCGGTCACGGTGCCCCGGGTGCCGTGACCGTGACATTTGAAGGCATCGCTGGCAGTGCATCGCCCGCGGTAGCCGTCAAAGACCGCAGGCGCGGTCGTGGCAATACCGGCGACGGGCATGGAAGCTCGATCTGGCAAGGAGTCGCCGCCGGAGCAGTCAGGAGCGCTTAATCGATTCCCCGGAATCACCCTGCGTAGATGGTGCCCTTCTGGAGTTTTTCTGGTTCACGCACGTCTGGGTTTCCCAGGTTGGCCCACTCCAGGTCTAGAACGGCCCACCCCCGGAACATCATCCCGATGTTCCCGGCGTCCAGGATGGATGCCGCACAGGACCGCACACGGCAGGAGCCGTAAGCGGAGTTCAATAGGAGGAGTGCAATGGCTCTCAATCTGTCCCAGAAGCAAGAAGTAGTCGCCGAGCTGGCAGACGTCGCCGCCAAGGCCCACTCCTTGATCGCAGCCGAATACGCTGGCACCACGGTCGCCCAGATGACCGCGATGCGCAAGCAGGCTCGTGAAACCGGTGTTTTCTTGAAGGTTGTCAAGAACACCCTGGCTTCGCGCGCCGTTGAAGGCACCGAGTTCGCAGTCGCCCAGGACCAGATGGTTGGTCCGCTGCTGTACGCGTTCTCGCTCGAGGAGCCCGGCGCTGCCGGTCGCCTGATCAAGGAAGCCGCCAAGGGCAACGACAAGCTGAAGGCTAAGGTCGTCGCCATCGGTGGCGAAGTGTTCCCGGCAAGCCACGTCGAAGTGCTGGCCTCGCTGCCGACCCGCGACCAGGCCCTGGCCATGCTGGCCCGCGTCCTGACCGAGCCGGTCACGATGTTTGCCCGCGCCATCAAGGCCGTTGGCGAGAAGCAGGGGGGCGGCGATGTCGCCGCTGACGCTGCCGAGCCGGCCGCCGAGACCGCCTGAGTTTCGACTTACCGTGGTTCCTGACGGAACCTCAATCCAGAAAATCATCCAAAGGTATTAATCATGTCCCTTACCAACGAACAGATCGTCGACGCCATCGCCGAGAAGTCCCTGATGGAAGTGATGGAGCTGGTCAAGGCCATCGAAGAGAAGTTCGGCGTCTCCGCCGCTGCTCCGGTTGCCGTGGCTGCTGCCGCTGGCCCGGCTGCTGCTGTTGAAGAGCAGACCGAATTCGTCGTCACCCTGAAGACTGCCGGCGAGAAGAAGGTCGAAGTCATCAAGGCCGTCCGCGCCATCACCGGCCTGGGCCTGAAGGAAGCGAAGGACCTGGCCGAAGCCGGCGGCGTCCTGAAGGACAACGCTTCGAAGGAAGAAGCCGAGAAGATGAAGAAGGACCTGGAAGCTGCTGGCGCGACTGTCGAAGTCAAGTAAGCAGTTACCTTGCATCGTCACCGATTCGCGGCGATGCAGCCAAGGCTGGGGGCGTAAGCCCCCGGCCTTTGGTCGTTGTTGCGGTGTTGTAGATCCGCGCCATGCGTGGATGTGAAAAAAGCAGGAAAAAGCCCAACACGGGCTGCAGTCAAACCCCGGCAGGCCAGCGCCGAGCGCGGCAGCGGGGGAGTGGTAGCAGACGAGTTGGCAGTTGGAAGTAGCGGGAGAAGGCGTGCTGGTGCCGGCAATACCAGCGACTTCCAACTGACAATTTCAAGTTCCCTTCGGATCGTGGGCGCACGATCCGCACAACAAGGTGGAAGACCTCATGACGTCCTATTCGTTCACCGAAAAAAAGCGTATCCGCAAGGATTTCGGCAAGCAGCGCTCGATTCTCGAAGTGCCGTTCCTGCTCGCCATCCAGGTGGATTCCTATCGTGAATTCCTGCAGGAAAACGTCGATCCGGCCAAGCGCACGGACCACGGCCTGCACGCTGCGCTGAAGTCGGTCTTCCCGATCGCCAGCTACAGCGGCAACGCTGCCCTGGAATACGTCGGCTACAAGCTGGGCGAACCGGTCTTCGACGAGCGTGAGTGCCGCCAGCGCGGCATGAGCTACGGCGCCCCGCTGCGCGTGACCGTGCGCCTGGTGATCTACGACCGTGAGTCGTCGACCAAGGCCATCAAGTACGTGAAGGAGCAGGAGGTCTATCTGGGCGAAATCCCGCTGATGACCGAGAACGGCACCTTCATCGTCAACGGCACCGAGCGCGTCATCGTCTCCCAGCTGCACCGCTCGCCGGGCGTGTTCTTCGACCACGACCGTGGCAAGACCCACAGCTCGGGCAAGCTGCTGTACAGCGCCCGCATCATTCCCTACCGCGGCTCCTGGCTGGACTTCGAGTTCGACCCGAAGGACGCGCTGTTCACCCGTATCGACCGCCGCCGCAAGCTGCCGGTGTCGATCCTGCTGCGCGCGCTCGGCTACAGCAACGAAGAGATGCTGGCCGAGTTCTTCGAGATCAACACCTTCCACATCAACCCGGATGAAGGCGTCCAGCTGGAGCTGGTGCCGGAGCGCCTGCGTGGCGAGACCCTGGGCTTCGACCTCGCCGACGGCGACAAGGTCATCGTGGAAGCCGGCAAGCGCATCACCGCGCGCCACATCAAGCAGCTGGAAGCCTCGGGCATCGCTGCCCTGGCCGTGCCGGACGACTACATCGTCGGCCGCATCCTGTCGCACGACGTGGTCGATGCCTCGACCGGCGAACTGCTGGCCCAGGCCAACGACGAGATCACGGACGAGCAGCTGCAGGCCTTCCGCAAGGCCGGTGTGGATGCCGTGGGCACCCTGTGGGTGAACGACCTGGATCGTGGCCCGTACCTGTCCAACACCCTGCGTATCGACCCGACCAAGACCCAGCTGGAAGCCCTGGTCGAGATCTACCGCATGATGCGTCCGGGCGAGCCGCCGACCAAGGATGCCGCGCAGAACCTGTTCCACAACCTGTTCTTCACCTTCGAGCGCTACGACCTGTCCGCGGTCGGCCGCATGAAGTTCAACCGTCGCGTGGGCCGCAAGGAAACCACCGGCGAAGCCGTGCTGTACGACAGCAAGTACTTCGGCGAGCGCAACGACGAAGAGTCCAAGCGCCTGGTCGCTGCCCACGGCGAAAGCTCCGACATCCTGGACGTGATCAAGGTCCTGACCGAGATCCGCAACGGTCGCGGCGTGGTCGACGACATCGATCACCTGGGCAACCGTCGCGTGCGTTCGGTCGGCGAAATGGCCGAGAACGTGTTCCGCGTCGGCCTGGTCCGCGTCGAGCGTGCGGTCAAGGAGCGCCTGTCGATGGCCGAATCGGAAGGCCTGACCCCGCAGGAACTGATCAACGCCAAGCCGGTCGCCGCTGCCATCAAGGAGTTCTTCGGCTCCTCGCAGCTGTCGCAGTTCATGGACCAGAACAACCCGCTGTCGGAAGTGACGCACAAGCGTCGCGTCTCGGCCCTGGGCCCGGGTGGCCTGACCCGTGAGCGCGCCGGCTTCGAAGTGCGCGACGTGCACCCGACCCATTACGGCCGCGTCTGCACCATCGAAACCCCGGAAGGCCCGAACATCGGCCTGATCAACTCGCTGGCCGTGTACGCCCGCACCAACAAGTACGGTTTCCTCGAGACCCCGTACCGCAAGGTCGTGGACGGCAAGGTCTATGACGAAGTCGAGTTCCTGTCGGCCATTGAAGAGAACGAGTACGTCATTGCGCAGGCCAACGCGCTGACCGACGCCAAGGGCACCCTGACCGAGCAGTTCGTTCCGTGCCGCTTCCAGGGCGAATCGCTGCTGAAGCCGCCGGCGGAAGTCCACTTCATGGACGTTTCGCCGATGCAGACCGTCTCGATCGCGGCCGCGCTGGTTCCGTTCCTGGAGCACGATGACGCGAACCGCGCACTGATGGGCGCCAACATGCAGCGTCAGGCCGTGCCGACCCTGCGTTCGCAGAAGCCGCTGGTCGGTACCGGCATCGAGCGCGCCGTGGCGCGTGACTCGGGTGTGACCGTGAACGCCCGTCGTGGTGGTGAGATCGTGCAGATCGACGCCGCCCGCATCGTGGTCAAGGTCAATGAGGAAGAGATCGTTGGCGCCACCGACGCCGGCGTGGACATCTACAACCTGGTCAAGTACACCCGGTCGAACCAGAACACCTGCATCAACCAGCGTCCGCTGGTCCAGGTGGGTGACGTCATCGCCCGCGGTGACGTGCTGGCCGACGGTCCGTCCACCGACATCGGCGAGCTGGCCCTGGGCCAGAACATGCTGATCGCGTTCATGCCGTGGAACGGTTACAACTTCGAAGACTCCATCCTGCTCTCCGAGCGCGTGGTGGAAGAGGATCGCTACACCACGATCCACATCGAAGAGCTGACCTGCGTCGCGCGTGACACCAAGCTGGGGCCGGAGGAAATCTCCGCCGACATCCCGAACGTCTCCGAGCAGGCGCTGAACCGCCTGGACGAGAGCGGCGTGGTGTACATCGGTGCCGAAGTGCGCGCCGGCGACATCCTGGTCGGCAAGGTCACCCCGAAGGGCGAAAGCCAGCTGACCCCGGAAGAGAAGCTGCTGCGCGCGATCTTCGGCGAGAAGGCTTCGGACGTTAAGGACAGCTCGCTGCGCGTTCCGCCGGGCATGGACGGCACCGTCATCGACGTGCAGGTCTTCACCCGCGACGGCATCGAGAAGGACAAGCGCGCGCGCCAGATCGAAGAGTCCGAAATCAAGCGCGTCAAGAAGGACTTCGATGACCAGTTCCGCATCCTGGAAGCGGCCATCTACATGCGTCTGCGTTCGCAGATCGTGGGCAAGGTGGTCAATGGTGGTGCTGGCCTGAAGAAGGGTGACGTGATCACCGACGCCTTCCTCGACGGCCTGAAGAAGTCTGACTGGTTCGCCCTGCGCATGAAGGACGAGGACGCCTCGGAAGCCATCGAGCGCGCCCAGAAGCAGATCCAGGCGCACGAGAAGGAATTCGAGCGTCGCTTTGCCGACAAGCGCGGCAAGATCACCGCGGGCGACGACCTCGCCCCGGGCGTGCTGAAGATGGTCAAGGTGTTCCTGGCGGTGAAGCGCCGCATCCAGCCGGGTGACAAGATGGCAGGCCGCCACGGCAACAAGGGTGTGGTGTCCAACGTGGTGCCGGTCGAGGACATGCCGTACATGGCCTCGGGCGAGACCGTGGACATCGTGCTGAACCCGCTGGGCGTGCCGTCGCGTATGAACATCGGCCAGATCCTGGAAGTGCACCTGGGCTGGGCCGCCAAGGGCCTGGGTCGCAAGATCCAGGCGATGCTGGAAGCCCAGGCCGCGGTGGCCGACCTGCGCAAGTTCCTGGACGACATCTACAACCACGACGACACCAACGTGGCCAACCGTGTCGACCTGTCGCAGTTCAGCGACGAGGAACTGCTGCGCCTGGCCCGCAACCTGACCGACGGCGTGCCGATGGCCACCCCGGTCTTCGACGGCGCCACCGAAGCGGAAATCAAGCGCATGCTGGAACTGGCCGACCTGCCGAGCAGTGGCCAGACCCAGCTGTACGACGGCCGCACCGGTGAAGCCTTCGACCGCCATACCACCGTCGGTTACATGCACTACCTGAAGCTGAACCACCTGGTCGACGACAAGATGCACGCCCGTTCGACCGGTCCGTACTCGCTCGTCACCCAGCAGCCGCTGGGCGGCAAGGCGCAGTTCGGCGGCCAGCGCTTCGGTGAAATGGAAGTCTGGGCGCTGGAAGCCTACGGCGCGGCCTACACCCTGCAGGAAATGCTGACGGTGAAGTCCGATGACGTGCAGGGCCGCAACCAGATGTACAAGAACATCGTCGACGGCGAGCACGAGATGGTCGCGGGCATGCCGGAATCCTTCAACGTGCTCGTGAAGGAAATCCGCTCGCTGGCCATCAACATGGAACTGGAAGACAACTGATCCATGCCGGCGCGGCGGTCCGCCGCCGCGCCGCTGGCAGTGAACTGAAAGCCCATCGACACAGCATTCCTCCTTCTGGAGAACACCATGAAAGACCTGCTCAACCTCTTCAACCAGCAGCGCCAGACGCTGGACTTCGACGCGATCAAGATCGCGCTGGCCTCGCCGGACCTGATCCGTTCGTGGTCCTTCGGCGAAGTGAAGAAGCCGGAAACCATCAACTACCGTACCTTCAAGCCGGAACGCGACGGCCTGTTCTGCGCCGCCATCTTCGGCCCGGTGAAGGACTACGAGTGCCTGTGCGGCAAGTACAAGCGCATGAAGCACCGCGGCGTGGTCTGCGAAAAGTGCGGCACCGAAGTGACCCTGGCCAAGGTGCGTCGTGAGCGCATGGGCCACATCGACCTGGCTTCGCCGGTCGCGCACATCTGGTTCCTCAAGTCGCTGCCGTCGCGCATTGGCCTGATGCTGGACATGACCCTGCGCGACATCGAGCGCGTGCTGTACTTCGAAGCGTACGTGGTGACCGAGCCGGGCCTGACCGCCCTGGAGCGCCGCCAGCTGCTGACCGAAGAACAGTACCTGCAGGCCCGCCAGGAGCACGGCGACGACTTCGACGCCGCCATGGGCGCCGAGGCCGTCTACGAACTGCTGCGCACGATCGACCTGCAGTCGGAGATGACCCGCCTGCGCGAGGAGATCGCCGCTACCGGTTCGGAAACCAAGCTCAAGCGCCTCACCAAGCGCATCAAGCTGATCGAAGCCTTCCTGGAATCGGGCAACCGTCCGGAATGGATGGTCATGACCGTGCTGCCGGTGCTGCCGCCGGACCTGCGTCCGCTGGTCCCGCTGGATGGCGGCCGCTTCGCGACCTCCGACCTGAACGACCTGTACCGCCGCGTCATCAACCGCAACAACCGCCTGCGCCGCCTGCTCGAACTGAGCGCGCCGGACATCATCGTGCGCAATGAAAAGCGCATGCTGCAGGAATCGGTCGATGCACTGCTGGACAACGGCCGCCGCGGTCGTGCCATCACCGGCACCAACAAGCGCCCGCTGAAGTCGCTGGCCGACATGATCAAGGGCAAGCAGGGCCGCTTCCGCCAGAACCTGCTCGGCAAGCGCGTCGACTACTCGGGCCGTTCGGTCATCGTGGTCGGCCCGTACCTGCGCCTGCACCAGTGCGGCCTGCCGAAGAAGATGGCGCTTGAGCTGTTCAAGCCGTTCGTCTTCGCCAAGCTGCAGCGTCGTGGCCTGGCCACCACCATCAAGGCCGCCAAGAAGCTGGTCGAGCGCGAAGAAGCCGAAGTCTGGGACATCCTGGAAGAGGTCATCCGCGAGCATCCGGTGATGCTGAACCGTGCGCCGACCCTGCACCGCCTGGGCATCCAGGCGTTCGAGCCGGTACTGATCGAGGGCAAGGCCATCCAGCTGCACCCGCTGGTCTGCACCGCGTTCAACGCCGACTTCGACGGTGACCAGATGGCCGTCCACGTGCCGCTCTCGCTGGAAGCCCAGCTGGAAGCGCGTGCGCTGATGATGTCGACCAACAACATCCTGTCGCCGGCCAACGGCGAGCCGATCATCGTGCCGTCGCAGGACGTCGTGCTGGGTCTGTACTACATGACCCGCTCGCTGGAGAACAAGAAGGGCGAGGGCATGGCCTTCGCCAACATCGCCGAAGTCAAGCGCGCCTACGACAACCGCGTGGTGGAACTGCACGCCAAGGTCAAGGTCCGCATCACCGAGGTGGTGACCGACGAAGACGGCAACAAGCAGAACAAGACCTCGATCGTGGACACCACGATCGGTCGCGCCCTGCTGGCTGAAATCCTGCCGGAAGGCCTGCCGTTCGCGCTGGCCAATGTCGAGCTGACCAAGAAGAACATCAGCCGCCTGATCAACTCCAGCTACCGCCAGCTCGGCCTGAAGGACACGGTCGTGTTCGCCGACAAGCTGATGTACACCGGCTTCGCCTATGCGACCCGCGCCGGCGTCTCGATCGGCATCGACGACATGCTGATCCCGGACGAGAAGAAGGGCATCCTCACCGAGGCCGAAGCCGAAGTGCTGGAAATCCAGGAGCAGTACCAGTCGGGCCTGGTCACCGCCGGCGAGCGCTACAACAAGGTGGTCGACATCTGGTCGCGCACCAACGAGCGCATCGCCAAGGCGATGATGGACACCATCGGTACCGAGAAGGTCGTCAATGCCAAGGGCGAGACCATCGACCAGAAGTCGATGAACTCGCTGTACATCATGGCCGACTCCGGTGCGCGTGGTTCGCAGGCGCAGATCCGTCAGCTGGCCGGCATGCGTGGCCTGATGGCCCGCCCGGACGGCTCGATCATCGAGACGCCCATCAAGGCGAACTTCCGCGAAGGCCTGAACGTGCAGGAGTACTTCAACTCCACCCACGGTGCCCGTAAGGGTCTGGCCGATACCGCGCTGAAGACCGCGAACTCGGGTTACCTGACCCGTCGCCTGGTCGACGTGGCGCAGGACGTGGTGATCACCGAAGTGGATTGCGGTACCACCGAAGGCCTGATCATGACCCCGATCGTGGAAGGCGGCGACGTGGTCGAGCCGCTGAAGGATCGCGTGCTGGGCCGCGTGGTTGCCGAGGACGTGTTCCTGCCGGGCAACGACGAAGATCCGATCGTCACCCGCAACACCCTGCTGGACGAAGCCTGGGTTGCCAAGCTGGAAGATGCCGGCGTGCAGACCATCAAGGTCCGCTCGACCATCTCCTGTGAATCGGCCTTCGGTGTCTGCTCGCGCTGCTACGGCCGCGACCTGGCGCGTGGCCACCTGGTCAACATCGGTGAAGCGGTCGGCGTCATCGCCGCCCAGTCCATCGGTGAGCCGGGTACCCAGCTGACCATGCGTACGTTCCACATCGGTGGTGCGGCGTCGCGAGCTGCTGCGGTCGACAACATCACCGTCAAGACCACCGGCTCGGTCAAGTTCAGCAACCTCAAGTCGGTCGAGCACGCCAACGGCTCGCTGGTGGCGGTGTCGCGCTCGGGCGAAATCTCGGTGCTCGATGCGCACGGCCGTGAGCGTGAGCGTTACAAGCTGCCGTACGGTGCGACCATCACGTCCAAGGACGGTGATGCGATCAAGGCTGGCCAGACCGTGGCCAACTGGGATCCGCATAACCACCCGATCGTGTCGGAAGTGGCCGGCTTCATCCGCTTCATCGACTTCGTCGACGGCGTCACCGTCATCGAGAAGACCGACGAGCTGACCGGCCTGGCCTCGCGCGAAATCACCGATCCGAAGCGTCGTGGTACCCAGGCCAAGGACCTGCGCCCGATCGTGCGCATCGTCGACGCCAAGGGCAACGACCTGTCGATCCCGGGCACCGACCTGCCGGCGCAGTACCTGCTGCCGCCGCGTTCGATCGTCAACCTGCAGGACGGCGCCCCGGTGGGCGTGGGCGACGTCGTCGCCAAGATCCCGCAGGAAGCGTCGAAGACCCGCGACATCACCGGTGGTCTGCCGCGCGTGGCCGACCTGTTCGAAGCGCGCAAGCCGAAGGATCCAGCGGTGCTGGCCGAGCGTTCGGGCATCATCAGCTTCGGCAAGGACACCAAGGGCAAGCAGCGCCTGATCATCAAGGACACTGATGGTTCGGAGCACGAAGAGCTGATCCCGAAGTACCGCCAGGTCATCGTGTTCGAAGGCGAGCATGTCACCAAGGGTGAAACCATCGTGGACGGCGAGCCGAGCCCGCAGGACATCCTGCGCCTGCTGGGTGTCGAGCCGCTGGCTGCCTACCTGGTCAAGGAAATCCAGGACGTGTACCGCCTGCAGGGCGTGAAGATCAACGACAAGCACATCGAGGTGATCACCCGCCAGATGCTGCGCAAGGTCGAGATCACCGACCAGGGCAGCAGCAAGTTCCTGAACGGCGAACAGGTGGAGCGCCAGCGCGTTATCGAGGAGAATGCGCGCCTGTCGACCCGCAACGAACTGCCGGCGCGCTTCGATCCGGTCCTGCTGGGTATCACCAAGGCCTCGCTGGCGACCGAATCGTTCATCTCGGCGGCCTCCTTCCAGGAGACCACCCGAGTGCTGACCGAGGCTGCCGTCCGCGGTACCAAGGACAACCTGCGTGGCCTGAAGGAAAACGTCATCGTCGGCCGCCTGATTCCGGCCGGTACCGGCCTGTCCTACCACAGCAGCCGCCGTCGCGGCGCTTCCGGTCTCACCGACTCGGAAATGCAGACCCTGGCCGGCACCCCGGCTGCGGTCGAGTCCCCGGTGGTTGAAGCCGAAGCTGAACAGGCCTCGGGCGAAGAATGAGGTATCCGGTCCGGCCGCACGGCCGGACCACCCCGTCGGTCCATCGATGGGATTGGGAAAGGGCAGGGGAGATCGTCCGCGATCGACCCAGCCAACCTGAACGGGGTACATGGAGGCCCCCCAGTAACGTCCCGGGATCAGGGACGGGCTTGACAGGAGGCGTTTGACTGCTTTCCTTGCAGGTTGCTACAATCGTCTGTCTCAGCAGGCCAAAATTTCGGCCTGCTTTAACATTTCCGCATCTCTGGCCGGATTTTCCGGCCACCAATCAGAAGAACCTACTGATGGCGACGATCAACCAGCTGGTCCGCAAGCCGCGGCAAGCGACCACCTACAAGAGTGCCTCGCCGGCGCTCGACAAGTGCCCGCAGCGCCGTGGCGTCTGCACCCGTGTCTACACCACCACTCCGAAGAAGCCGAACTCGGCTCTGCGCAAGGTTGCCAAGGTCCGCCTGACCAACCAGGAAGAAGTGATTTCCTACATCGGTGGTGAAGGCCACAACCTGCAGGAGCACTCCGTGGTCCTGATCCGCGGCGGTCGCGTCAAGGACCTGCCGGGTGTGCGTTACCACACCGTTCGTGGCTCGCTCGACGCCGCCGGCGTTGCCAAGCGTCGCCAGGCCCGTTCCAAGTACGGCGCCAAGCGTCCGAAGGCATAAGGAGAGAGCACTATGTCGCGTAAGGGTAATACTCCGCAGCGTTCCGTCCTGCCCGATCCGAAGCACGGAAGCGAAACCATCGCCCGTTTCATCAACATGGTCATGCAGAGCGGCAAGAAGTCCGTCGCCGAAAAGATCGTGTACGGCGCCATGGACGTGATCACCGAGAAGAACAGCAGCGCCAACGCCATTGAACTGGTGCAGAAGGCTCTGGACAACGTCGCTCCGGCGGTCGAAGTCAAGTCGCGCCGCGTCGGTGGTGCCACCTACCAGGTGCCGGTCGAAGTGCGTTCGTCGCGCAAGATGGCCCTGGCCATGCGCTGGCTGATCGACTCCGCGCGCAAGCGTGGTGAGAACACCATGCCGAAGAAGCTGGCTGCTGAACTGATCGACGCCTCGGAAAACCGCGGCGGCGCCATCAAGAAGCGCGAAGAAACCCACCGCATGGCCGAAGCCAACAAGGCATTCGCGCACTACCGCTGGTGAGTTTGACGGCCTTGTAAAACAGGCAGGGCAGCACCACTTCGGTGCGTGCTGCCTCGCGGTCCCAGAAGGACTGCGCCAATCCGAAGGCCGCCGAAAGGCGGCGTTCGGCCATCCGAAATCCAAGAAATCTGAGAGGCTCCCGTGGCCCGTTCCACTCCCATCGAGCGTTACCGTAACTTCGGCATCATGGCTCACATCGATGCCGGCAAGACCACCACGTCCGAGCGCATCCTGTTCTACACCGGCAAGAGCCACAAGATCGGTGAAGTGCACGACGGCGCCGCCACCATGGACTGGATGGAGCAGGAGCAGGAGCGTGGCATCACGATCCAGTCCGCTGCCACCACCGCGTTCTGGAAGGGCATGGACAAGTCCCTGCCGGAGCACCGCTTCAACATCATCGACACCCCCGGGCACGTCGACTTCACCATCGAAGTGGAGCGTTCGCTGCGCGTGCTCGACGGTGCCGTCTTCGTCCTGTGCGCCGTCGGTGGCGTGCAGCCGCAGTCGGAAACCGTGTGGCGCCAGGCAAACAAGTACCACGTGCCGCGCATCGCGTTCGTCAACAAGATGGACCGCACCGGTGCCAACTTCCAGAAGGTCGTCGGCCAGCTGAAGGCCAAGCTGGGTGCGGTTGCCGTGCCGATGCAGCTGCCGATCGGCGCTGAAGACAACTTCAAGGGCGTCGTCGACCTGCTGAAGATGAAGGCCATCCACTGGGATGAAGCTTCGCAGGGCATGAAGTTCGAATACAGCGACATCCCGGCCGAACTGCAGGGCCCGGCTGAAGAGGCTCGCCAGTTCATGGTCGAGACCGCTGCCGAAGCCAGCGAAGAGCTGATGGAAAAGTACCTGGGCGGCGAAGAGCTGGCCGAGGCTGAAATCATCAACGCCCTGCGTACCCGCACCCTGGCCACCGAGATCGTGCCGATGTACTGCGGCTCGGCCTTCAAGAACAAGGGCGTGCAGGCCATGCTGGACGGCGTGATCCAGCTGCTGCCGTCGCCGGTCGACGTGCCGGACGTGAAGGGCGTGGACGTTGACGACGACACCGTCGAAATGACCCGCAAGTCGGACGACAAGGCTCCGTTCTCGTCGCTGGCCTTCAAGATCATCACCGACCCGTTCGTCGGCGCGCTGACCTTCTTCCGTGTCTACTCGGGCACCCTGAACGGTGGCGACACCGTGCTGAACTCGGTGAAGGGCAAGAAGGAGCGCATCGGCCGCATCCTGCAGATGCACTCGAACAACCGCGAGGAAATCAAGGAAGTTCTGGCTGGTGACATCGCCGCTGCCGTGGGCCTGAAGGACACCACCACCGGTGACACCCTGTGCGCCGTGGACGCCCCGATCATCCTGGAGCGCATGACGTTCCCGGAGCCGGTGATCTCGATGGCCGTCGAGCCGAAGACCAAGTCGGACCAGGAAAAGATGGGCTTGGCCCTGGGCCGCCTGGCGCAGGAAGATCCGTCGTTCCGCGTCAAGACCGACGAAGAATCCGGCCAGACCATCATCTCGGGCATGGGCGAGCTGCACCTGGACATCATCGTTGACCGCCTGAAGCGCGAGTTCAACGTTGAAGCCAACGTCGGCGCGCCGCAGGTGGCCTACCGCGAAACCATCACCCTGGCCGACGTCAAGTCGGACTACAAGCACGCCAAGCAGTCCGGTGGTAAGGGTCAGTACGGTCACGTCGTGATCGAGCTGTCGCCGATCACCGCTGCCGACCGTGCCGATCCGAAGATCGCTCCGATGATCAAGGACGACTTCCTGTTCATCAACGACATCACCGGCGGCGTGATCCCGAAGGAATTCATCCCGTCGGTCGAGAAGGGCCTGCGCGAAACCATCACCAGCGGCCCGCTGGCTGGCTTCCCGGTCGTGGACGTCAAGGTGAAGCTGGTGTTCGGTTCGTACCACGACGTCGACTCCTCGGAAATGGCGTTCAAGCTGGCTTCGTCGATGGCCTTCAAGCAGGGCTTCGCCAAGGCCAAGCCGGTGCTGCTGGAGCCGATCATGAAGGTCGAGATCGTGACCCCGGAGGATTACCAGGGTGACGTGATGGGCGACGTCAGCCGTCGTCGCGGCGTGCTGCAGGGTTCCGACACCACCGGTGACGGTTCGGCCAGCATCATCAACGCGATGATCCCGCTGGGTGAAATGTTCGGCTACGCCACTGCGCTGCGTTCGCAGACCCAGGGCCGCGCCACCTTCACCATGGAATTCGATCACTACGAGCCGGCTCCGAGCAACATCGCCGAAGCCGTCATGAAGAAGGGCTGAGCCTCGCTCAGCCTCTCTTGAAACCACTTACGAACAATCAAGGTATAGAACAATGGCAAAGGGTAAGTTCGAACGCACCAAGCCGCACGTCAACGTCGGCACCATCGGTCACGTCGACCACGGCAAGACCACGCTGACCGCCGCACTGACCAAGATCGGTGCCGAGCGCTTCGGTGGCGAGTTCAAGGACTACTCCTCGATCGACGCCGCGCCGGAAGAAAAGGCGCGTGGCATCACGATCTCGACCGCGCACGTCGAATACGAATCCCCGACCCGTCACTACGCCCACGTTGACTGCCCGGGCCACGCTGACTACGTCAAGAACATGATCACCGGTGCCGCCCAGATGGACGGCGCGATCCTGGTGTGCTCGGCCGCTGACGGCCCGATGCCGCAGACCCGTGAGCACATCCTGCTGTCGCGCCAGGTCGGCGTGCCGTACATCGTCGTGTTCCTGAACAAGGCCGACATGGTGGACGACGCCGAGCTGCTCGAGCTGGTCGAGATGGAAGTGCGCGAGCTGCTGAGCAAGTACGAGTTCCCGGGCGACGACACCCCGATCATCGCCGGTTCGGCCCGTCTGGCGCTGGAAGGCGACCAGAGCGACATCGGCGTGCCGGCCATCCTGAAGCTGGTCGACGCGCTGGACAGCTGGATTCCGGAGCCGGAGCGTGCGATCGACAAGCCGTTCCTGATGCCGGTGGAAGACGTGTTCTCGATCTCGGGCCGCGGCACCGTGGTGACCGGTCGTATCGAGCGCGGCGTGATCAAGGTTGGCGACGAAATCGAAATCGTCGGCATCCGTCCGGTGCAGAAGACCACCGTGACCGGCGTTGAGATGTTCCGCAAGCTGCTGGACCAGGGTCAGGCAGGCGACAACGCTGGCCTGCTGCTGCGCGGCACCAAGCGTGACGACGTCGAGCGTGGCCAGGTGCTGGCCAAGCCGGGCACGATCAAGCCGCACACCAAGTTCGAAGGCGAAGTGTACGTCCTGTCGAAGGACGAGGGCGGCCGCCACACCCCGTTCTTCAACGGCTACCGTCCGCAGTTCTACTTCCGCACCACCGACATCACTGGCGCCGCCAAGCTGCCGGAAGGCGTCGAAATGGTGATGCCGGGTGACAACGTCAAGATGGAAGTCACCCTGATCAACCCGGTGGCCATGGACGAAGGCCTGCGCTTCGCCATCCGCGAAGGCGGTCGTACCGTCGGCGCCGGCGTGGTCTCGAAGATCATCGAGTAATCTGGTAGTATCTGCGCCCCGATGTTGCCTGGGTAGGGCATCGGGGCGTATCAAATGGGAAAGCAGGCACAGGATGTGCCTTGTGTTCCCCGGACCAGGAAGGGTCAATGCCATTCAGGCGGCGTCAACAGGTGACTGTTGACAGCTGCCTTGCGTGCCATTATGCTTCTACGTCTGGGCAGGCCGGGTAACTGGTCTGCCTACGTTTTTGAGGTCCACGGATTGACCTTGGCGGCCTGCAGGACTGCGGGCCGTCCGTATTCAGGAATTTCATGGGGCAAAGCAACCCAGAGGCTTTGTCTGTCGCTCTTTTAACGAAGGAACCTACCGCCATGGCGGACCAAAAGATCCGGATCCGGCTGAAAGCGTTCGATCATCGTCTGATCGACCGTTCGGCCAGCGAGATCGTTGAAACGGCAAAGCGGACCGGCGCGCAAGTGCGTGGCCCGATCCCGCTGCCGACCAAGATCGAGCGTTACACCGTTCTCGTTTCCCCGCACGTCGACAAGGACGCGCGTGACCAGTACGAGACCCGCACGCACAAGCGCGTGCTCGATATCGTTGACCCGAATGACAAGACCGTGGACGCGCTGATGAAGCTCGAACTGGCTGCCGGCGTCGACGTTCAGATCAAGCTGACCTGAGGACTACGACCATGACGAAGAAGTATTCGTTGGGCTTCGTGGGCCGCAAGGCCGGCATGAGCCGCGTGTTCACTGAAGATGGCCGCTCCATCCCGGTGACCCTGATCGAAGCAACCCCGAACCGCATCGCGCAGATCAAGACCGTCGAAACCGACGGCTACAGCGCCGTGCAGGTGACCGTCGGCGCGCGTCGCGCTGCCCTGGTCAACAAGCCGGAAGCCGGCCACTTCGCCAAGGCGAAGGTGGAAGCGGGTCGTGGCCTGTGGGAATTCCGCGTTGAAGACGCGCAGCTCGGCGATTTCGCCGTTGGCGGCGAAGTCAAGGCGGACATCTTCGAAGTCGGCCAGATCGTCGACGTCCAGGGTGTCACCAAGGGTAAGGGCTTCCAGGGCACCATCAAGCGCCACAACTTCCGTATGGGCGATGCAACCCACGGTAACTCGCTGTCGCATCGCGCGCCGGGTTCGCTGGGTCAGCGCCAGACCCCGGGTCGCGTTTTCCCGGGCAAGAAGATGTCGGGCCACATGGGCGCGGTGCAGCAGAGCACCCAGAACCTGGAAGTGGTCAAGGTCGACGTCGAGCGCGGTCTGATCGCGGTTCGCGGCGCCGTTCCGGGCGCGGCGGGTGGCGATGTGATCGTCCGTCCGGCGAGCAAGGCATAAGGAGAGATGACGATGGAACTCGTTATCACGGGTAGCAACAACAAGGTCTCGGTCTCCGAAGCCGTGTTCGGTCGCGATTTCAGCGAAGATCTGGTCCACCAGGTCGTCGTTGCTTACCGCAACGCCGGTCGCGCCGGCACCAAGGCACAGAAGACTCGCTCCGAAGTGGCTGGTACCACCAAGAAGTCGAAGAAGCAGAAGGGCGGCGGCGCGCGTCATGGCGCACTGACGGCTCCGATCTTCGTCGGCGGCGGTGTCACCTTCGCGGCCAAGCCGCGCAGCTTCGAGCAGAAGGTCAATCGCAAGCAGTACCGTGCCGCCATGTGCGCGATCCTGTCCGAGCTGAACCGTCAGGGCCGTCTGACCATCGTGGAGGCCTTCGACGTCGAAGCCACCAGCACGAAGGGTCTGATCGCCAAGCTGGCCGGCCTGGAAGTGGGCAAGCGCCCGCTGATCGTCACCGAGGAAGCGTCCGAGCACCTGTACCTGTCCGCCCGCAATCTGCCGTACGTGCAGGTGCGTGACGTGCAGGGTCTGGACCCGGTCTCGCTGGTGGGTGCCGACACGGTCGTCATCACCGCTGACGCGGTCAAGAAGGTCGAGGAGTGGCTGGCATGAACAGCAACGAAAAAATCTTCAGCGTGCTGCGTGCCCCGCGTGTCTCGGAAAAGACCGCGCGCCTGCAGGAACTCTCCAATCAGTATGTCTTCGAAGTTTCGAACGAAGCCACCAAGGCCGATGTAAAGGCCGCGGTTGAGCAGCTGTTCGACGTCAAGGTCGAAGCCGTCAACGTGGTCAACGTCAAGGGCAAGAACAAGTCCTTCCGTAACCGTGCTGGCCGCCGCGGCGATTGGCGCAAGGCGTACGTTCGCCTGGCCGACGGCCAGTCGATCGATGTAACGGCCAAGGCCTGAGGTACATCCCATGCCATTGATGAAATTCAAGCCCACCTCCCCCGGCCGCCGTTCGGCCGTGCGCGTGGTCACCCCCGACCTGCACAAGGGTGCTCCGCACGCCGCGCTGGTCGAGTCGCAGAGCCGCTCGGGTGGTCGTAACCACCACGGTCGCATCACCGTGCGTCACGTCGGTGGTGGTGCCAAGCAGCACTACCGCATCATCGACTTCAAGCGCAACAAGCTGGGCATCCCGGCGCGCGTGGAACGCATCGAATACGATCCGAACCGCACCGCCCACATCGCTCTGCTGTGCTACGTCGACGGTGAGCGTCGCTACATCATCGCCCCGAAGGGCCTGAAGGCTGGTGATCAGGTGATCGCTGGTTCGGACGCCCCGATCAAGGCCGGCAACACCCTGCCGCTGCGCAACATCCCGGTCGGCACCACCATCCACTGCATCGAACTGAAGCCGGGCAAGGGCGCTCAGATCGCTCGTGCCGCTGGTGCGGCCGTGCAGCTGGTGGCTCGTGAAGGCATCTACGCCACCCTGCGCCTGCGCTCGGGTGAAATGCGCAAGGTTCCGGTCGAGTGCTGCGCCACCATCGGCGAAGTCGGCAACGACGAGCACAGCCTGGAAAAGCTGGGCAAGGCCGGTGCCAAGCGTTGGCGCGGCGTCCGCCCGACCGTTCGTGGTGCTGCCATGAACCCGGTTGACCACCCGCACGGTGGTGGTGAGGCCAAGGCCGGCCAGGGTAACCCGCATCCGGTCACCCCGTGGGGTGTCCCGACCAAGGGTTACAAGACGCGCCATAACAAGCGCACTCAGCAGTTCATCGTCCGCGATCGTAGGGGCTAATCGACCATGGCACGTTCACTCAAGAAGGGCCCGTTCGTCGATCACCACCTCGTCAAGAAGGTGGAGGCCGCTGCGGGCAGCAAGAAGCCGATCAAGACCTGGTCGCGCCGTTCGATGATCCTGCCTGACATGGTAGGCATCACCATTGCCGTGCATAACGGCAAGAACCACATCCCGGTTCTCGTCAACGAGAACATGGTCGGCCACAAGCTCGGCGAATTTGCCATCACCCGGACCTTCAAGGGTCACGGTGGTGACAAGAAGTCGGGCAAGTAAGGAGAGATGACAATGGAAGCGAAAGCCATCCTGCGCACTGCGCGCATCTCCCCGCAGAAGGCTCGTCTGGTCGCTGACCAGGTGCGCGGTCTGCCGGCCGAACGTGCGGTCAACCTGCTGAAGTTCTCGGACAAGAAGGCTGCCCACCTGATCAAGAAGGTGGTGGAGTCGGCAATTGCCAACGCCGAGAACAACCAGGGCGCCGACGTCGACGAGCTGAAGGTTCAGACCATCATGGTTGATGAAGGTCCGACCCTGAAGCGTTTCATGGCGCGGGCGAAAGGCCGCGGTACCCGCATCCTCAAGCGCACCAGCCACATCACTGTGGTTGTGGGCGCCGCCAAGTAAGCGGATAAGGAAAAGACCATGGGTCATAAAGTTCATCCGATTGGTATCCGCCTCGGCATTTCCAAGGACTGGAACTCCAAGTGGTACGCCAACAAGGCCGAGTTCGCCGGTTACCTGGCAGCCGACCTGAAAGTGCGCGACATGCTGCGCAAGAAGCTGGCTCAGGCCGGCATCAGCAAGATCCTGATCGAGCGTCCGGCCAAGACCGCTCGCGTGACGATCCACACCGCCCGTCCGGGCGTGGTGATCGGCAAGCGCGGTGAGGACATCGAGAAGCTGCGCAAGGAAGTGAGCGAGATGATGGGCGTCCCGGCGCACATCAACGTCACCGAAGTGCGCAAGCCGGAACTGGACGCGCAGCTCGTTGCCGAGTCGATCGCCCAGCAGCTGGAGCGTCGCATCATGTTCCGCCGTGCAATGAAGCGCTCGGTCGGCAACGCGATGCGCCTGGGTGCCCTGGGCATCAAGGTCAACGTCGGTGGCCGCCTCAACGGTGCAGAAATCGCCCGTTCGGAGTGGTACCGCGAAGGCCGCGTGCCGCTGCACACCCTGCGTGCCGACATCGACTATGGCTTCGCTGAAGCCAAGACGACCTACGGCATCATCGGCATCAAGGTCTGGATCTACAAGGGCGAGGTCTTCGATTTCTCCCAGGTTGGCCAGGAAAAGCAGGACGACACCCCGTCGCGCAACGATCGTCACGATCGCGGCGACCGTGGTGACCGTCAGCGCCCGGCCCGTGAAGCGAGGTAACGACAATGTTGCAACCCAAGCGAACCAAGTACCGCAAGGTACACAAGGGCCGTAACGATGGCCTGAGCTGGAGCGCCAACGCTGTCAGCTTCGGCGAATACGGCCTGAAGGCAACCGCACACGGTCAGCTGACCGCGCGCCAGATCGAAGCGGCCCGCCGCTCGATCAGCCGCTACGTCAAGCGCGGCGGCAAGATGTGGATCCGCGTGTTCCCCGACAAGCCCATCACCAAGAAGCCCATCGAAGTCCGAATGGGTTCGGGTAAGGGTAACGTGGAATACTGGGTGGCCCAGATCCAGCCCGGCCGCATGATCTATGAAATCGAGGGTGTTTCCGAGGAAGTGGCTCGCGAGGCGTTCCGCCTGGCCGCCGCCAAGCTCTCGGTCACCACCACTTTCGTGACCCGTACGGTGCGCTGATGGATATCAAAACTCTCCGTGAAAAGTCGGCTGACGAACTCAAGGCCCACCTGATCGACCTGCGTAAGGAACAGTTCTCTGTCCGTATGCAGCAGGTCACCGGCCAGCTGCCGAAGACCCACGACATTCGCCGGGTCCGTCGCGAGATTGCTCGCGTCAAGACCCTGCTCGGCAGCACGAAGTAAGGATGGCCGCTATGAGCGACAATACTGAAAAGAAGACGCTGCGCACGGTCGAAGGCCGTGTCGTCAGCAACAAGATGGACAAGACGGTTACCGTCCTGGTTGAGCGTCAGGTCAAGCACGCGCTGTACGGCAAGTACATCAAGCGCTCGACCAAGCTGCACGCCCACGATGCCGACAACGCCTGCAAGGAAGGCGACGTCGTCCGCGTGACCGAGATTGCTCCGATGTCCAAGACCAAGAACTGGCGCGTGGTGGAAGTCATCACGCGTGCGGCTGAATAAGGAGTCTGAATCATGATCCAGATGCAGAGCTACCTTGACGTCGCGGACAATTCGGGTGCCAAGCAGGTGATGTGCTTCAAGGTGCTGGGTGGTTCCAAGCGCCGTTACGCCGGTATCGGCGACATCATCAAGGTCACCGTGAAGGATGCAATTCCGCGCGGCAAGGTCAAGAAGGGTGAAGTGTATGACGCCGTCGTGGTGCGTACCCGCAAGGGTGTGCGTCGCGCCGACGGTTCGCTGATCCGCTTCGACGGCAACGCTGCCGTCCTGCTGAACAACAAGCAGGAGCCGATCGGTACCCGTATCTTCGGGCCGGTGACCCGTGAACTTCGTTCGGAGAAGTTCATGAAGATCGTCTCGCTCGCTCCCGAAGTGCTGTGAGCGACAGGAGATAATCATGGCTAACCGTATCAAGAAGGGCGACCAGGTTGTCGTCAACGCTGGCAAGGACAAGGGCAAGCAGGGCGAAGTCGTCCGCGTCGACGGCGACCGCGTGGTCGTCGCCAACGTGAACATCGTCAAGCGCCACACCAAGCCGAACCCGCAGGCAGGTGTTGCCGGCGGCGTGGTCGAGCGCGAAGCTTCGATCCATATCTCCAACGTGAACGTGCTGAACCCGGCTTCGGGCAAGGGCGAACGCGTTGGCTTCAAGGTGCTGGAGGATGGACGCAAACTGCGTGTGTTCCGCTCCAGCGGTGAGGCGCTCGACGCCTGAGGAATGTGAAGATGACTTCCCGTCTCGAAAAGATCTACAAGGAAGAAGTGGTGCCGGCGCTGATGAAGCAGTTCGGCTACACCAATCCGATGGAAGTACCGAAGCTCGTCAAGGTCACCCTGAACATGGGTGTGGGCGAGGCTGCCACCAACAAGAAGATCCTGGAAAACGCCGTCGCGGACATGACCAAGATTTCCGGCCAGAAGCCGGTTGTCACCAAGTCGCGTATCTCGGTTGCGTCGTTCAAGATCCGTGATGGTTGGCCGATCGGCTGCAAGACCACGCTGCGTCGCCACAAGATGTACGAGTTCCTGGACCGCCTGATCAACATCTCGCTGCCGCGCGTGCGCGACTTCCGTGGTGTTTCCGGTCGTTCCTTCGACGGCCGCGGCAACTTCAACATGGGTGTGAAGGAGCAGATCATCTTCCCGGAAATCGACTTCGACGCCGTCGACGCGATCCGCGGTATGGATATCGCCATCACCACCACTGCGAAGACCGACGCGGAAGCGAAGGCGCTGCTGGCAGCGTTCAAGTTCCCGTTCCGTAACTGATCTGTCGAGGAAACCGAAATGGCAAAGACCTCCATGGTCAACCGCGACATCAAGCGGGAAAAGCTGGCCAAGAAGTACGCTGAGAAGCGTGCGGCTCTGAAGAAGATCGTGTCCTCCGTGGACGCGACCTACGAAGAGAAGATCGACGCCGCAACCAAGCTGGCCAAGCTGCCGCGCGATTCGTCGCCGAGCCGTCAGCGCAACCGTTGCGAGCTGTCGGGTCGTCCGCGTGGCGTGTACAGCAAGTTCGGCCTCGGCCGCAACAAGCTGCGCGAAGCCACCATGCGTGGCGACGTCCCGGGCCTGCGCAAGGCCAGCTGGTAATCCCAGCCGGCCCTGCGATCAGGAGCCCCCTCGGGGGCTTCTGAACCGGGGAGGGAGGCGTTCAGCTTCCTTTCTGCGAAAAAACCCGAAGAGCCCGGCGCAAGTCGGGCTCTTTTGGCGTATACTCCCGCGTCTTGCCCTGCGCAAACGGGGTTGTAGGAGTGGGCCCCGGCCCGCTGCATCAAGGGACCTGGCCCGTTTCCAGGAGACAACAGATTTTCGCGAAAGCGGATATCGGTGCACTCAAAGGTACTCATATGAGCATGACTGATCCCATCGCCGACCTGCTGGTCCGCATCAAGAATGCGGCTGCGGTTGGCAAGCAGACGGTGAAAGCCCCGTCGTCCAAGATCAAGGTTGCGATCGCCCAGGTCCTGAAGGACGAGGGTTACATCACCGACCTGCGCGTGACCCAGCTGGAAAACAACAAGTCCGAGCTGGAAATCGTGCTGAAGTATTTCGAAGGCAAGCCGGTCATCGCGACCCTGAAGCGCTTCTCGCGTTCGGGCCTGCGCCAGTACCGCGGCAAGAGCGAGCTGCCGAAGGTCATGAATGGCCTGGGCATCTCCATCATTTCCACCTCCAAGGGCATCATGACTGATGCGCAGGCGCGCCAGCTGGGCGTCGGCGGCGAAGTCCTGTGCTTCGTGGCCTAAGGCGAAAGGAGTAGAACTATGTCCCGCGTAGCCAAGAAGCCCGTCACCCTGGGTAAGGTCGAACTGAACGTCCAGTCGGAAAGCATCACCGTCAAGGGCCCGAAGGGCACCCTGTCGCTGGTCAAGCCGGCCGGTATTGCCATCAACGTCGACAGCGGCGTTGCCACCCTGAGCACCGAGAGCGCCGACCTGGTCGCGCTGACCGGTACCGTGCGCGCGATCCTGGCCAACATGGTCAAGGGCGTGTCCGAAGGCTTCGAGCGCAAGCTGGAGCTGGTCGGCGTGGGTTACCGTGCTGCCATGCAGGGCAAGGATCTGAGCCTGTCGCTCGGTTTCTCGCATCCGGTCGTGTTCGTGGCACCGGAAGGCATCACCATCTCCACCCCGACCCAGACCGAGATCCTGGTCCAGGGCGCTGACAAGCAGGTCGTCGGTGAAGTCGCCGCCAAGATCCGTGCGTTCCGCAAGCCGGAGCCGTACAAGGGCAAGGGCGTGAAGTACTCCGACGAAGTCATCATCCGTAAGGAAGCCAAGAAGGCCTAATTAGGCGCTTCCGCTTTCAAGGAAAAAACATCATGAACAAGAACATCGCCCGCCTGCGTCGCGCCAAGTCGACCCGCGCCCACATCCGTGAGCTCGGCGTCGCCCGCCTGTCGGTGCTGCGCACCGGCCAGCACCTGTACGCCCAGGTCTTCACCGCTGACGGTTCGCAGGTGCTGGCTGCCGCCAACACCACCCAGACCGACGTCAAGGAAGGCCTGAAGAACGGCAAGAACGCCGATGCCGCTGCCAAGGTCGGCCGCATCGTTGCCGAGCGTGCCAAGGCCGCCGGCATCGAAAAGGTTGCCTTCGATCGTTCGGGCTACCGCTACCACGGCCGCATCAAGGCCCTGGCAGAAGCCGCCCGCGAAGCCGGCCTGCAGTTCTAAGGGACAAGGGCAGGGGGCCGATGGCCTCCTGCCTGCCTGCTCGCCAGCCTGAGCGAGGCTGGACGGCGCCGCTCTTCTGCAGCGGTCCACCGGAACAACGCGTCACTCCACAACCATAAGCGGCCTCGAGCCGTACATACCCAAACAACCAAGGAATCAACATGGCAGAAGAGCGTCAGCAGCGGGGTCGCGATCGCGACCGTAACCGCGAAGAGAAGATCGACGACGGCATGATCGAAAAGCTGGTCGCGGTCAACCGCGTCAGCAAGACCGTCAAGGGTGGCCGCCAGTTCACCTTCACCGCCCTGACCGTGGTCGGCGACGGCGAAGGCAAGGTCGGTTTCGGTTATGGCAAGGCCCGCGAAGTGCCGGTCGCCATCCAGAAGTCGATGGAACAGGCCCGCAAGAACCTGGTCAGCGTTGACCTGAACAACGGCACCCTGTGGCACACCATCAAGGATGGTCACGGCGCAGCCCGCGTGTTCATGCAGCCGGCTTCGGAAGGTACTGGCGTCATCGCCGGCGGTGCCATGCGCGCCGTGCTGGAAGCCGTTGGCGTGAAGAATGTGCTGGCCAAGGCCACCGGTTCGCGCAACCCGATCAATCTGGTGCGCGCCACCGTGAAGGGCCTGACTGCTGCGCAGTCGCCGGCCCGCATCGCGGCCAAGCGCGGCAAGAAGGTGGAGGAACTCAACCATGGCTAATGAGTCCAACAAGACTGTGAAGGTCCGCCTGGTGCGTGGCCTGCGTGGCACCCAGTCGCGTCACCGCCTGTCGGTGCGTGCCCTGGGCCTGAACAAGCTCAACGATGTGCGTGAACTGAAGGACAGCCCGCAGGTGCGCGGCCTGATCAACAAGGTTCAGTACCTCGTCCAGGTTGAGGAGTAATCGACCATGACTCTGCGTCTCAATGAACTGAGCCCGGCACCGGGCGCCCGCACCGAGCGCACCCGCGTCGGCCGCGGTATCGGCTCGGGCCTGGGCAAGACTGCCGGCCGCGGCCACAAGGGTTCGTTCGCCCGCAAGGGTGGCGGCAAGATCAAGGCTGGCTTCGAAGGCGGCCAGACCCCCATGCAGCGTCGTCTGCCGAAGATCGGCTTCCGTTCGCCGATCGCCAAGGACACCGCTGAAGTGCTGCTGTACGCGCTGGACAAGCTGCCGGCCGGTGAGATCGACTTCGCCGCCCTGCGTGCTGCCAAGCTGGTCCCGAGCACTGCCAAGAAGGCCAAGGTCGTCGTCAAGGGCGAAGTGACCAAGGCGTTCACCCTGAAGGGTATTGCTGCCACGGCTGGTGCCAAGGCTGCGATCGAAGCTGCCGGCGGCAGCGTAACGGAGTAAGAAAATCATGGCGCAAGCTGGCATCGGTAACCTCGCGGGCGGAATGGGCAAGTTCACTGAACTTCGCCAACGTTTGCTGTTCGTCGTCGGGGCTTTGATCGTCTATCGCATCGGCTGCTACGTGCCGGTGCCGGGCGTCAATCCCGATGCCATGCTTGCCATGATGCAACAGCAGGGCGGCGGCATCGTGGACATGTTCAACATGTTCTCGGGCGGCGCCCTGCACCGTTTCAGCATCTTTGCGCTGAACGTGATGCCGTACATCTCGGCATCGATCGTGATGCAGCTGGCCGTGCACATCTTCCCCGCCCTGAAGGCGATGCAGAAGGAAGGTGAGTCCGGCCGCCGCAAGATCACCCAGTATTCGCGCATCGGCGCCGTGCTGCTGGCAGTGGTGCAGGGCGGTTCGATCGCGCTGGCCCTGCAGGGGCAGGTTTCGCCGTCGGGCGCTCCGGTCGTGTACGCCCCCGGCATGGGCTTCGTGCTCACCGCGGTGGTCGCACTGACTGCCGGCACCATGTTCCTGATGTGGGTCGGTGAGCAGGTCACCGAACGCGGTATCGGCAACGGCGTGTCGCTGATCATCTTCGCCGGTATCGTCGCCGGCCTGCCGGGTGCGGTCATCCACACCTTCGACGCCTACCGCGACGGCAACATCCAGTTCATCCAACTGCTGCTGATCGCTATCGTCGTGCTCGCTTTCACCTTCTTCGTGGTGTTCGTGGAGCGCGGCCAGCGCCGGATCACGGTCAATTACGCGCGCCGCCAGGGCGGTCGCAACGCGTACATGAACCAGACCGCGTTCCTGCCGCTGAAGCTCAACATGGCCGGCGTCATCCCGGCGATCTTTGCCTCGAGCCTGCTGGCCTTCCCGGCCACCCTGGCCATGTGGTCCGGCCAGGCTGCCAACCAGAGCAGCTTCGGTCAGGTCCTGCAGAAGGTCGCCAATGCCCTGGGCCCGGGCGAGCCGCTGCACATGATCGTGTTCGCTGCGCTGATCACCGGTTTCGCGTTCTTCTATACCGCGCTGGTGTTCAATTCGCAGGAAACCGCCGACAACCTGAAGAAGTCGGGCGCTTTGATTCCGGGCATCCGTCCGGGCAAGGCCACCGCCGACTACATCGACGGCGTGCTGACCCGCCTGACCGCGGCCGGCTCGGCCTACCTGGTGATCGTCTGCCTGCTGCCGGAACTGATGCGCACGCAGCTGAATGCCTCGTTCTACTTCGGTGGCACGTCGCTGCTGATCGTGGTGGTGGTGGTGATGGACTTCATCGCCCAGGTGCAGGCACACCTGATGTCCCACCAGTACGAGAGCCTACTGAAGAAGGCCAACCTGAAGGGCGGCAACCGCGGCGGTTTTGCCCGCGGCTGATAGGCCTGTTATACTTTCGTCTTCCTGACGTGATGGTCCCTCCGCTTCGCGGATTCCGGCCACACAAACGAAGGGCGGCCCCCGCAGCGGTTCCGGGTGGGGGTGTGATGAGGTGGTCCCGCGCTGGAGTAGCGCGGGCGGCCCCGGGGGAAACCCCAGGTCCAACCCCATCCGGCGCCGGAGCCTGGGCACACTCCCCAGGCCGGGTTCATGAAACCAATGGTTTCACGGGCTTCCATGTAAACCGGAACCTTGTTAGTATTGCTAGTTCACTTTTTTGATCCATCCTGCCGGATTGGCGTGCCCGAGGCGCGCTGTCGGCCATCACTCAGCTGGAGAACCGCGTCATGGCGCGTATTGCAGGCGTCAACCTGCCAGCCCAGAAGCACGTCTGGGTCGGGTTGCAAAGCATTTACGGCATCGGCCGTACCCGTTCGAAGAAGGTCTGCGAAGTCGCAGGCGTTGCTTCGACCACCAAGATCCGCGATCTGTCGGAGCCGGAAATCGAGCGCCTGCGCGCCGAAGTCGGCAAGTACATCGTGGAAGGCGATCTGCGCCGTGAGATCGGCATCGCGATCAAGCGCCTGATGGACCTGGGCTGCTACCGCGGCCTGCGTCACCGTCGTGGCCTCCCGCTGCGTGGCCAGCGCACCCGTACCAACGCCCGCACCCGCAAGGGTCCGCGCAAGGCGATCAAGAAGTAAGGGACTGAGAAATGGCTAAGCCCGCTGCTAAGACCAAGAAGAAGATCAAGCGCGTCGTCACCGACGGCGTTGCCCACGTCCACGCTTCGTTCAACAACACCATCGTCACCATCACCGATCGCCAGGGCAATGCTCTGTCGTGGGCGACCTCCGGTGGCGCTGGCTTCCGCGGTTCGCGCAAGTCGACCCCGTTCGCTGCCCAGGTGGCTGCTGAAAAGGCCGGTCGTGCTGCGCTGGACTACGGCGTGAAGTCGCTGGAAGTCCGCATCAAGGGCCCGGGTCCGGGCCGTGAGTCGGCCGTGCGTTCGCTGAACAACGTCGGCTACAAGATCACCAACATCATCGACGTGACGCCCATCCCGCACAACGGGTGCCGTCCGCCGAAGAAGCGTCGCGTCTAAAGGGAGCGATAAGAAATGGCTCGTTATATCGGTCCTACCTGTAAGCTCGCCCGCCGCGAAGGCGCCGACCTGTCCCTGAAGAGCCCGGCGCGTGCGCTGGACTCCAAGTGCAAGCTGGAGCAGAAGCCCGGCCAGCACGGCGCCACTGCCCGCAAGGGCAAGCTGTCCGACTACGCCACCCAGCTGCGTGAAAAGCAGAAGGTCAAGCGTATCTACGGCCTGCTGGAGCGTCAGTTCCGCAACTACTACAAGAAGGCCTCGACCAAGAAGGGCAACACCGGCGAGAACCTGCTGCAGCTGCTGGAAACCCGCCTGGACAACGTCGTCTACCGCATGGGCTTCGCCGTGACCCGTCCGGCTGCCCGTCAGCTGGTGTCGCACCGCGGCGTCACCGTGAATGGCAAGTCGGTCAACCTGGCTTCGTACCAGGTCAAGGCTGGCGACGCCATCGCTCTGTCCGAAAAGGCTGCCAAGCAGCTGCGCGTCCAGGAAGCCCTGACCGTCGCCGCCCAGCATGACCTGAGCCCGTCGTGGGTTGAAGTGGATTCCGGCAAGTTCACCGGCATCTTCAAGGCTGTTCCGGATCGTTCGGATCTGCCTGCGGACATCAACGAAGCGCTGATCGTCGAGCTGTATTCGAAGTAATTCACATTGGAGAGCCCCCGGCGACGGCCGGGGGTTCACTAGGAGAACCCGCAACATGACGGTTACCGCCAACCAGGTTCTGCGTCCTCGCGGTCCGCAGATCGAACGCCTTACCGACACCCGTGCAAAGGTCGTTATCGAACCTTTGGAGCGGGGTTACGGGCATACGCTGGGCAACGCCCTGCGTCGCGTGCTGCTGTCGTCCATCCCGGGCTTCGCCATCACGGAAGTCGAAATCGACGGCGTGTTGCATGAGTACACCACGGTCGAAGGTCTGCAGGAGGACGTGCTCGAAGTCCTGCTCAACCTGAAGGATGTGGCCATCCGTATGCACTCCGGCGACAGCGCCACCCTGTCCCTGTCCAAGCAGGGCCCGGGCGTTGTCACCGCTGCCGACATCAAGGTCGACCACAATGTGGAGATCCTGAACGGCGACCATGTGATCTGCCACCTGACCAAGGACACGGCAATCAACATGCGTCTGAAGATCGAACGTGGTTTCGGCTACCAGCCGGCTGCCGCGCGTCGTCGTCCGGACGAAGAAACCCGTGCCATCGGCCGCCTGGTCCTGGATGCCTCGTTCTCGCCGGTCCGCCGTGTCGCCTATGCCGTGGAAGCGGCGCGTGTCGAACAGCGCACCGACCTGGACAAGCTGGTCATCGATATCGAGACCAACGGCACCATCGATGCCGAGGAAGCCGTGCGCACCGCCGCCGACATCCTCAGCGACCAGCTGTCGGTGTTCGGTGACTTCACCCACCGCGACCGCGGTGCGGCCAAGCCGGCCAACAACGGCGTGGATCCGGTGCTGCTGCGCCCGATCGACGATCTGGAGCTGACCGTGCGTTCGGCCAACTGCCTGAAGGCTGAAAGCATCTACTACATCGGCGATCTGATCCAGAAGACCGAAGTGGAGCTGCTGAAGACCCCGAACCTGGGCAAGAAGTCGCTCACCGAGATCAAGGAAGTGCTGGCTCAGCGCGGCCTGTCGCTCGGCATGAAGCTGGAGAACTGGCCGCCGGCCGGCGTCGCCAGCCACGGCATGCTGGGCTGATATCGGCAATGCCTGAAGGCTCCACCGTTCGCGGTGGGGCCTTCAACGCAACACAACATGCCACGACGAACCCCAGGTTCGCGGGCAGGTCGTCCAGGACGGGCGGCCAGGACCATCCGCAGTCCGCGCAGCAACGCCAGGATGGCGACAACGATCCGCACAGCCTCATCATTAACCAAGGAATATCACCATGCGTCACCAGAAGTCTGGCCGTAAGTTCAGCCGCACCAGCGCCCACCGCGAAGCGATGTTCAAGAACATGGCCGCCTCGCTGTTCAAGCACGAGCTGATCAAGACCACCCTGCCGAAGGCCAAGGAACTGCGCCGCGTTGCCGAGCCGCTGATCACCCTGGCCAAGGTCGACTCCGTCGCCAACCGCCGTCTGGCTTTCGCTCGCCTGCGCGACAACGAAGCCGTGGGCAACCTGTTCACCATCCTGGGCCCGCGCTACGCGAACCGTCCGGGCGGCTACCTGCGCCTGCTGAAGTGTGGCTTCCGCGCTGGCGACAACGCGCCGATGGCCTACGTCGAGCTGGTTGACCGTCCGGTCGTGGCCGAGGAAGTGGCCGAGTAATCGGACCGCTCCAACGCGACACAGCGAAAGCCCGGCCTCTGCCGGGCTTTTGCGTTTCTGCGGGATCTGACCCGCACCGTTCCGACAGGCGTCACCTGTGGCGGTTCGAATGGCATGCACTCTCGGTTACGCTTGGCGCCTTGATCCATTCGAGCGTTGACGATGAATCCACTGCGCTGGCCCTTCCGCGCCCAGTTCTTCCTGGGCTTCCTGATCTGCGCGGGCCTGCTGGGCTACGCGATCTTCCTGCAGCTGAAGATGGGCCTGGAGCCGTGCCCGCTGTGCATCTTCCAGCGGCTGGCGTTCGCCGCGCTGGGCCTGCTGTTCCTGATCGGTGCACTGCACGGGCCCTCCAACCGTCCTGGCCGGGCAACCTACGGCGTGCTCGCCTTCATTGCCGCCGCGGTCGGCGTAGGCATCGCTGCGCGCCACGTCTACGTGCAGATGCTGCCACCGGAGATGGGTGCGACCTGCGGCCCGCCGCTGAGCTTCCTGCGCGAGACCATGGGGCCGCTGGAAGTATTCCGCACGGTGCTGACCGGTACCGGCAACTGCGGCAATATCGACTGGACGTTCCTGGGCCTGACCATGCCGATGTGGTCGGGCGTGTGGTTCGTGCTGCTGGCGCTGTGGGCGTTGGTGGTGTCGCTGCGCAAGGTCAAGCGCTGAACTAAGGCGGGGTCGGAGCCCTCTCCTGCGGAAAGGGGTCCGACCCCAGGCACCCTGGCGTCCTCAGAAATCCTGCTGCAGGCTCAGGTAGGCGCCACGGCGCGGTCCCCACTGCGGGGCGAACACGCCGACGCCACCGCCATCGCGCAGTTGGTAGCTGCGGTCCAATGCATTGATGACCGCCAGCTGCACATGCAGCGGATGGCCGCTGCCGGCATTGAAGTCATGCCCGGCGCTGAGGTTCACCTGCAGGTAGGACGGCAGCTCGCCGCCGTTGGGCACGCCCTCGATGTCCGAACGCAGGCCGCTACCGAACACGTAGTTGGCGCCGACCCGGTTGTGTCCGGCAAAGGCGTAGCTGAAGCCACCCGATGAGGTCAGCTTCTGGTCGTGGTCGAGGTGGATCCAATGGTTGGCCACATAGGCCAGCGCGTCCGGATCGAGGTTGTACTGGCTGGTGATGACCTGGGTGCCGATGGCCTTGTTGTACGCTGCGTTGACGTAGGCGCTGAACGGACCGTCGCTGTAGTCGGCACTGAACTCCAGGCCATGGATATGGCCGCGGCGGTAGTTGAACGTCGAGTAGATGTAGGCGGCACCGAACTGGCCTTCGTCCTGCAGGCGCGCGACGCGTCGGTCATAGGCATCCAGGCCCAGGGTCAGGTGTTCGCCCACCTGCTGCGACACGCCGATGTCGTAGTAGTCGCTGCGCTCGGCCAGTGGCGTGTTGTTGCCGCCGCTGGGTTGCTGGTTGGTGGTGCCGTCGTACAGCGCGATGTCGCTGCTGGCGATCAGCTCACTGGCCGGTGGCGTGAAGTAACGCGAATAGCCGGCATGCACGGTGGTGCTGTCGCTGGCATTCCAGGCCACGCCCACGCGGGGGCTGAGCTGGCCCTCGGTGTGGCCAAAGGCCTTGTAGCGATCTCCGCGCAGGCCGTAGTTGACGGTCCAGTCGTCGCCGATCTTCCATTCATCCTGCACGTACAACGCCTGCGTGCTGGCATGGAAGGCACTGTGGTCAGGTATCAGCAGCGGCGTGGTGCTGGATTGCTGGCCGGCGTCATCGACCGGAAACACCCAGCTGCTGTTGTTCGCACGCGCGTTCTCGTAATTGCCGTACAGGCCATAGCGCAGCGTGTGGTCGCTGCCCAGCGGGGTGGAGAAATCGGCCTGCAGCGTGTTGGCGCGGTTGCTGCGCTGCACCTGCGAGGCGACGCCACTGAATACCAGGTCGCCGATGACATCCGGGTTGAACGCCACATCGCTGTAGCGCTGCCCGGCTGACAGCTGGTAGGCGGTGCTGCCCAGCGCGCCCTGCAGCACCAGCATGCCGAAGCGGGTGGTCTCGCGCTGGGTTTCATCCAGCTGGCTGGAGTCGAAGGTGGTGGTGTCCAGGTAACCGAACTGCGGGGTCTGGCCGGGGTTGACCGGGATCTGCAAGCGATTGTTGGCGAAGCCGGCGAACACGCTCAGGCGCGTGTTCTCGTTGACCAGGTAGGTGAGGTCAGCGAACGCTTTGCCTTGGTGGGTGTCGTCGTGCAGCGGCTTGCGCGAGCGGGTCGGGTTCTCCAGGCCAACCTCGTTCTGGTCGTAGTTGCCAGTAAGGAACCAGCTCCATCGCCCCTGGTTGCCCCACCACGAGGCATTCGGATTGATCTTGCCGAACGAGCCTGCGGTCAGACCGGCGCTGCCGCCATTGCCGAGCTCGGCGCCATTGCGGGTGGTGATGTCGACCACTGCAGCGGTGCGCTCGCCGAACTGCGCCGGCAGCGCGCCATCCATCAGGCGGATGCTCTTGATGGTGCGGGCATCCAGTGTCTGGCCGAAGCCGGAGATCGATTCGGGCAACAGCACGCCATTGATGCGGTACTGCAGATTGGCGTGGTCGCCGCGCACGTGCACGCCGCCATAGGAATCCTGGACCACGCCCGGGGCCTGCAGCAGTACCTGGCTGAGCGGCGCGGAGGCACCCAGCGGCTGCTTCTGGATGTCCTCGGCGGTGATCTGGTACTGGCTGCTGCCGATGTCCGGCGACAGCGCGTTGCGGGCCTGGTCGAGCTGGGCGTGGACGGTGACTGCGTCCAGATCCTTGACGGAGGAAGAGGTGTCGTCGGTCGTTGCGGCGAAGGCGGGCAGGCTGGCCAAGGCCAGGGCGAAGGCAATGCCGGTAGCGAGGGGTGAGGGCTTCATGGTGAGAGAGGGGGCGGCTGGGCGTGGAAGGGGCCGGTCCATGACGTGGAAGTGTTACTCCGTAACAAATCATGCGCCTGTCCCGTGCGGCTGACCATGCTGGATCTGGCTGCCGGCGCTGGCCTTTCCCTGCCGTTCAGGTGGCTGGGGCGGTGGGTGTGGGCCTTTGCGTCAGCGGCTGGCTCTGCGACCATGACCGCCCCCCACCCCGGAAGTCTGCAATGAGCCTGTCCGCCGTTCCACCCGCGTCCGATCCCGCCGCGACCACCGCTGGCGCTGCCTGGTCGCCGGAGAGCTGGCGTGGCAAGACCGCGCTGCAGATGCCGACCTACCCGGACCCGGTGGCATTGGACGCCGCTCTGCACGAGCTGAAGCGGCTGCCGCCGCTGGTCACCTCGTGGGAGATCCTGGCGTTGAAGCAGCAGCTGGCCGAGGCCCAGGAAGGCAAGCGCTTCCTGCTGCAGGGCGGCGACTGCGCCGAGAACTTCAGCGACTGCGAATCGGGCACCATCTCCAACCGCCTGAAGGTACTGCTGCAGATGAGCCTGGTGCTGGTGCACGGCCTGCGCCAGCCGGTGATCCGCGTGGGCCGCTTCGCCGGCCAGTACGCCAAGCCGCGCTCGGCCGACACCGAGACCCGCGACGGCGTGACCCTGCCCAGCTACCGCGGTGATGTGATCAACGCACCGGCGTTCACCGAAGCGGCGCGCCTGCCGGACCCGAAGCGGATGCTGCAGGCCCACGCGCATTCGGCGATGACGATGAACTTCGTGCGTGCGCTGATCGACGGCGGTTTCGCCGACCTGCACCACCCCGAATACTGGAATCTGGAGTGGGTAAGCCACTCGCCGCTGGCGGCCGAGTACCAGAAGATGGTGGCCTCGATCGGCGATGCGGTGCACTTCATGGAGACCCTGGCCGGGGCCCGCGTGCACAATCTCAACCGCATCGACTTCTACACGTCGCACGAAGCCCTGCTGCTGCCCTACGAGCAGGCGTTGACCCGCCAGGTGCCGCGCCAGCAGGGCTGGTTGAACCTGAGCACGCATTACCCGTGGATCGGCATGCGCACGGCCGCGCTCGATGGCGCGCACGTGGAGTACCTGCGTGGCGTGCGCAATCCGATTGCGATCAAGGTGGGCCCGTCGGTGACGCCGGACCAGCTGCTGCGCCTGATCGATGTGCTCAACCCACATGACGAGCCGGGCCGCCTGAGCTTCATCCACCGGATGGGCGCAACGCAGATCGCAGAGAAACTGCCGCCGCTGCTGGACGCGGTCAAGCGTGATGGTCGCCGCGTGCTGTGGGTGTGCGATGCGATGCATGGCAATACCGAAAGCACCGCCAACGGTTTCAAGACACGCCGCTTCGACAACGTGCGTGGCGAGGTGGAGATGTCGTTCGACCTGCATGCCGCCGCCGGTACGCGCCTGGGCGGTGTGCACCTGGAACTGACCGGCGAGGACGTGACCGAGTGCATCGGCGGCGCGCGCGAACTGACCGAGCGCGACCTGGAGCGTGCGTATCGTTCGACGGTGGACCCGCGGTTGAACTACGAGCAGTCGCTGGAGATCGCGATGGCGATCGTGCGCAAGCAGGAGCAAGTGCGGTAAGTGCGTTGCGGCAGGGCTTGCAGCCCTGCACCTGCCGAATCAACGTCAACTTCAACGTCAAACGCGGGCATTCCGTGGGAAGGCGGGGTGGTATCGGAGTGCGGGGACGCCGCAAGTACGTCCTTGTAGGCTTGGCAGCCGCTTGCTCGTGTGCGCTTTTCTGCGCACACGGCAAGACCGGGGTTGGGCGTCCTGCCCAACCCGCCCGAGGCATG
>OKDH01000004.1_pt1 | contig 47778 bp, 47 predicted proteins | sample 1610621 | NCBI WGS metagenome assembly OKDH01 (sample SAMN04436668, study PRJEB24849) | human gut metagenome | biome: human gut; feature: NICU; material: stool | host: Homo sapiens | place: USA: Saint Louis, MO | collected 2010-06-11
CCACAGCACCGCGCCGTAATAGAACACCACGTTGATGCCGACCAGCTGCTGGAAGCAGGCCAGCCCGACGCCGACCCACACAATCGGGCGGATCCGCCCGGTCGCCCGGCTCTTCAGATCGGACAGGCGCGGGCGATGATGGTCGTTGGACAGCGAGGCATCGATCTCCTCGAGCGTGGCCCTGGCCTTGTCGCTGCCCAGCAGCCGGGTCAGCACCCGCAGGGCGTCTTCCTTGCGCCGTTTCACCACCAGGTAGCGCGGGCTCTCCGGAATGGTCAGCAACAGCAGCAGGAACACCAGTGATGGCGCGGCCTGCATCCAGAACATCCAGCGCCAGGCGGCCTGCCCGCCCCACAGCGGCTCGGTCGACGCGCCCGCTGCGGCCGCCAGCAGGTAGTTGGACAGGAACGCGGCGGTGAGGCCGGTGATGATCGCGATCTGCTGCACCGTAGCCAGGCGTCCGCGGTAACGGGCCGGAGCGACCTCGGCAATGTAGGCGGGCGAGATCACGCTGGCCGCGCCGACCGCGAATCCGCCCACCACCCGCGCCGCAATGAACCAGCCCGACGAGACCGCCGCCCCGGCACCGAGCGCCGACAGCAGGAACATCACTGCCGAAAGGATCAGTACGTTGCGACGGCCGAGCCGGTCGGCCAGCCGTCCAGCACTGAACGCGCCCACCGCACAGCCCAGCAGCATCGACGCGATCTCGAACCCCTGCATCCATTCGCCGGACCGGAACGCCTGGTGCAGGCCATCCTGGGTGCCATTGATCACGCCGCTGTCGAAGCCGAACAGAAAACCGCCAATCGTCGCCACCACGCTGATCAGTACGATCAGCCGCGTGTTCTCACCGCTGCCTGCTGCCTGGTTCATCCCCGTCCCCTTGAGTGCACCGTTGCCGCGCTCAGCGCAGCAGGTACTGGTTGAGCAGGTTTTCGTAACGCTCCTGCTTGCCGCTGGCCTGGCGCGGTTCGCCGAGGCGGGCGGCCAGTGCCGCCAGGTCCGGCAGGCTGAGCGTGCCACGCTCGAAATCCTGGCCGGCGCCGGAATCGAAGCTGGCGTAGCGCTGCGCACGCCATTGCTCCCACGGCGACTCGGTCAGCAGTGCATGGGCAACCTCCAGCCCGCGTGCGAACGCATCCATGCCGCCGATATGGGCAATGAACAGATCCTCCAGGTCGGTCGACTCACGGCGCACCTTCGCATCGAAGTTCAACCCGCCCTCCAACCCGCCCTGACGCAGCACGACCAGCATTGCGCCCACGGTGTCGTACAGATCGCTGGGGAACTGGTCGGTGTCCCAACCGTTCTGTGCGTTGCCGCGGTTGGCATCGATGCTGCCGAGCAGGCCATGATCGGACGCGACCTGCAGATCGTGCTCGAAGGTATGGCCGGACAACGTGGCGTGGTTGGCCTCGATGTTGAGCTTGAAGTCCTTGTCCAGCCCGTGTTCCTTCAGGAAGCCCACCACCGTGGCACTGTCGAAGTCGTACTGGTGCTTCATCGGCTCCATCGGCTTGGGCTCGATCAGGAAGTTGCCCTTCAGCCCGATGCTGCGGCCATAGTCGCGTGCCATGGTCAGGAAGCGCGCGAAATGCTCGATCTCCCGCTTCATCTGGGTATTGGCCAGCGACGCATAGCCTTCGCGCCCGCCCCAGAACACATAGTGCTCGCCACCGAGTTCGACCGTGGCCTCCAGGGCGGCCTTGACCTGCACGGCTGCACGCGCGACCACCGCGAAGTCGGGATTGGTCGATGCGCCGTTCATGTAGCGCGGGTGCGAGAACAGGTTGGCCGTGCCCCACAGCAGCTTGACGCCAGTGGCCTCCTGGCGTGCCTTGGCCAGGCCCACCATATGCGAAAGGTTCTTCTGGTACTGGCCGATGTCGTCGGCATCCGGCGCCAGGTCGATATCGTGGAAGCACCAGTACGGCACGCCCAGCTTGGTGAAGAACTCGAACGCTGCGTCCACCTTGGCTTCTGCCGTGGCCAGTGGCGAGGCGGCCTCCCACGGGAACTGCCGGGTGCCCGGGCCGAACGGATCGTGCCCGGCATTGCAGAAGGTGTGCCAGTAGCACACGGCGAAGCGCAGATGCTCCTGCATGGTCTTGCCACCGATGACCCGGCTGGCATCGTAGACCTTGAAGGCAAGCGGATTGTCCGAGCCCTTGCCCTCGAACGGAATGCGGCCGACGCCGGGGAAGTATTCCTTGGCGCCGATGAAGGGCTGCGTGCTCATGGTGCGTGCTCCTGTCGTTGTACGGGGTGTCGTGGAGGAGCCATCAACCGCGCTGCAGCGGCGTGATGGCATCGAGATGACTGAGGAAGCGTGCGTAGGCCCGTGCATAGGCATCGCTGCGATCCGGATCCGGTCGTGCGGACAGCGCGGGATCGACGGTGACGTGCCGTGCGGTGATGTCGCTGATCGAAGTGGCGTTGCCCTGCGATCGCGCGAGCGCCCACAGCGCCTGCAGCGCTGCTCCAAACGCCGCACCCTCGGCCTGCGCCGGGACCTCCACCGGCAGGCCGAATACATCGGCCACCAGCTGACGCCAGGCAGCGCTGTTGCTGCCGCCGCCCGTGAGCACGATGCGATCGAACTGCATGCCCGCGCGGACGAAGGCGTCGTAGCCGTACTTCAGGCTGTAGGTCGCGCCCTCCATGGCGGCGCGGTACACATGCGCCGGGGTGAAATTGGCGATGTCCAGGCCAGCCAGCACGCCCTTGCCGAGCGGCAGGTCAGGGGTACGTTCGCCATTGAGGAACGGCAGCATCACCAGGCCCCCTGCCCCCGGCGGCGTTGCGCGAAGATGCGCGTCGCCGTCGCGGCTGCTGAAACCGAAGGCGCTGGCCACGCGTTCGGTGGCCACGGTGCAGTTCATGGTGCAGATCAGCGGCAGCCAGCCCCCCGTGGACGAGCAGAACGCCGCCCACGCGCCATCCGGATCGATCACCGGCGAGCCGGAATACGCAAACAGCGTTCCGGAGGTTCCCAGGCTCATCGCCAGCCGCCCTTCCGTGACGCAGCCGGTGCCGATCGCCGCCATCATGTTGTCGCCGCCACCAACGGCCACCTTCACCGCCGCTGCAAGCCCGAGCGCGGCCGCAGCCTCCGGCGCGATATCGAACAGGGCATCGGGCGCAGCGACCGGCGGCAGGCAGGCAGCAAGATCACGATCAGGATCGGTGGCGCGCAGCAGTTCCTGCGACCAGGTGCGCGTGCGCACGTCCAGCCAGCCGGTTCCGGACGCGTCGCCAAGCTCGCAGAACCGCTGCCCGGTCAACACGAAATTCAGGTAGTCGTGTGGCAGCAGGATGGTCACCAGCCGCGCATAGGCGTCGGCACGGTGGGTGCGGGTCCAGGGCAGCTTGGACGCTGTGTAGCCGGCCAGGATCGGGTTGCCCGCCAGCGTTATGGTTCGTTGGAACCCGCCCACGGCGTCCATGATCTGGATGCATTCGGCCGAGGTGCTGGTGTCGCACCACAGCTTGGCCGGTGCCAGCACCTCGCCAGCATCGTCAACTGGCACGAATCCATGCTGCTGGCCCGATACCGCCAGCGCAACGATGCGTGCGCGCAGCGAGGGATCGATCCGGGCAAAGCAGTCGCGCAGGGCCGACACCCAGTCGGCCGGCGCCTGTTCACGGCTGCCATCGGCACCGCTGTCCAGCGCGAGCGGCGCGCTGGCCGAGGCCACCACCGCCTGCTTCCGCGGGTCATAGACCAGCACCTTCAGGCTCTGCGTCCCTGCATCGATCCCTGCAACCAGACCCATCGAAACCGCCTCCGATCAAGAAAGGTAGCGCTAACATTCCGTGGACTCAAAAAGGGGGCGTGGTGTCCGGCCCCCTCGTTGCCACCGCGCGCGTCATCGCCCGCGGTGTTGCCGCACTGTAACCAGCCGCAGCGGAAAAAGCGTGCTGCAACGCAAAACCCTGCTACGCGCTTGCTTCCGTCGAACGCCACACGTCCACGCCGGACCTGCAGTACTGCGCGATGAACTCCGCCTGCGCCGGCATCTGCGCGGCGGCCTGCTGCACAGGCCGTTGGATGCCCTTCAACAAGGTGCGCAGATCGACATCACTCACGGCCCGCGCCAGCGGGTGCGCAGGACCGGGCGCGATGCCCTGCCCGAGCAGCACGCTGGTCCAGGATTCGACGCGGAACAGCTCGCCGGGGTCCTGCCACGCATGCGCACGCTCGCGCCACGCCTGCAGCCGATGCTGCAGCGACTCGGGCACGCGCATCTCGCGACAGGCCTTCCACATCGGTTCGCTGCGCTGCGTGGCGTGGTAGTGCAGGATGATGAAGTCGCGCACGTGCTCCATTTCCTGGCGGCTGACATCGTTGTACAGCTGCACCAGCGATGCACTGATGCCGTCGAACGGGAACAGCTGGATCAGCCGCACCACTGCGCTGATCGTCAGATGGATGCTGGTCGACTCCAGCGGTTCGATGAAGCCGCTGGCCAGCCCGAGCGATACCACGTTCCTGTTCCAGGCCTTCAGCCGGCGTCCACTGCGGAACGGCACCTTCCATGGATCGCGCAAGGGTGGAGCCCCGGCATCGCGCAACAGTTTCGCGGCGGCCTCGTCATCGGACAGATGGCGGCTGTCATACACCAGCCCGCAGCCAACGCGGTGCTGCAGCGCGATGTGCCAGCGCCACCCCGCCTCGTGGGCGATCGCCCGGGTATAGGGTACCGGCGGCGCCACCGCTTCGGTCTGCACCGCCACGGCCCGGTCGCACGGCAGCCATTCGTGCCAGTCCTCGTAGCCGGTGCCCAGTGCCTGCTCGATCAGCAGGCCGCGGAAGCCGGTGCAGTCGATGAACAGATCGCCCTCGATCACCTGGCCGTCGTCCAGCACCAGCGCCTGCACCGAACCGTCGTGCGCGTGCTGCCTGACCTGGGCGATCCGGCCTTCGATCCGGCGCAGGCCGTGGGCCTCGGCCCTGCCGCGCAGGAACCGCGCATACAGACCGGCATCGAAGTGATACGCATAGCTGGCCTGCGGCTGGGTGTGCAGCGAAAAGCGGTCGCCACGCGAGGCGATGCTCTCCAGACAGAAGTCGCCCAGGTCCGAGGGCATGCCGCGGCGCAGGCTGTCCAGCCAGAAGTGATGGAAGGGGGCCGCCCAGGTGCCATGGCCGATGGTGCCGAACGGATGGAAGAAGCGATCGCCCGGCAGGCGCCAGTTCTCGAACGAGATCGACAGCTTGAAGGTGCCGGCCACCGCGCGCAGGAACTCCTGCTCGTCGATCTGCAGGAAGCGGTGGAAGGTGCGGATCGGCGGCACAGTGGACTCACCGACACCGACCGTGCCGATCTGCTCGGACTCGACCAGCGTGATCTGCAGCTGGTCACGGAACTGGTGCGCAAGCGCGCAGCCGGCCAGCCAACCCGCCGTACCGCCACCGGCAATGACCACCTTGCGGATGCGCCCTGAAGGCGTGCTCTGGGTATCCAACATGGTGCCCTCTCTCAACGGTTGAGCCTGCCCAGCAGCATCGCGCGCATGCGGCGGGCGCGCTGCTCGTCGAACGGTGCCAGATCCCCGCGCGCGGCGGCAGGCAGGTGCTGCCCCGCGCGCTCGCCAGGGCCGAATGCGTAGTAGCGGAAGAGCCCTTCCCAGGCCTGCTTTTCGCGCGCCGGCAGATCACGCACGGCCCACATCGCGTGGTGCAGCGCCGCCAGCGCGGATCCCAGCCAGGCCGGCGAGCTTCGCCACCAGTAGTTCACCAGCACGTTGAACGGTTCCAGGCTGCGTACATGGTGCCACCACATGCTGGGGATGAAGATCGCATCGCCGGGCCCAAGCACCGCGCGGCGCGCGTGCGCCAGCGCCTCGCGGAAACGTGGATGCCGATCGAAGTCGGGCTGTTCGAAGTCCACCACGCTGACCACCTGTCCCCCCGGCGTGGGATCGAGCGGGCCCGGATACAGATTGTCGATCTGGTCGGGCGGGAACAGGGTGAACTCGCGCTGCCCCACCGCGCAGCAGGCGAGGTTGTCGGGTGTGTCGAAATGGCACGAGGCCGTCACCCGGTTGCCGATCCAGATGCTGGCGGTGGCGTCGATGCCCTGCTTGGCCAGACCGGCGTCGTTGGCCTGCGCGAATGCCGGCAGGAGTGCCCGCGCGATCGGCAGCGAGGCCACGTAGTAGGTTGGCGGTTGCGGTACATGCAGCGTCATGGCGATCTCTTCCAGCACCTGGGCCAGCACGCCGCGCCGCACTTCGAAGTTCAACCGGGTGAAGTCCGCGCTGTAGAACGGGCGCCCCCCGATCTCGGCGCCGCCGAACGAGTACTGGATGGGTGCACCCGCATCGACGCTGCACAGGTACGCCATTGCATCCTGCACCCCGCCCAGCCCGGCCTGGACCAGTGGCCAATCGGTGGCGATGCCACGCAGTACGACCGGCTCACCGGCCTCCACCAGGTCAGCCAGTGGCAAGGCGGCAGGATCGATGCCTTCCAGGATCCGCATCGGCAGGGTGGCCTGCACCGGTCAGTTCCTGGCCGCCTGCGCGGTGCCGTCCTGGACGCGGAGACGGCGCTGCTTCTCGGCGATCAGGCGGCGCATGTTATGCAGCGAGGCAAGCATCAGGTACGCACCCTCCAGGTAACCGGCGCGGTTCAACGCAGCCAGGCGTGGACTGTCCAGCGCAGCCAGGCGCTCGCGGTCGATGCCGTGCAATCCGCTCACGCTCACCCGGTGGTGCGCCGCGATCTGCACGTCGAGCGTGACCGGCTGGATGAGGCCACAGTCGTCGAGCATCGTGAACATCCCGGCCGCGAAGGCACTGCCCTCGTGGATGCCGCGCAGCACGCTGGCGATGTGGTCCAGGTAAGGGGTGTTGCCGCCCTGCGGCAGGAACACCGGCTCGCCGCCCCCGTCGGTGACGCGCGGATGGTCCAGGTCCACGTGCATCACCGCATCCTGGGTGAGCAGGCCATCCACGTAGTGCTCCTGGAAGCCGATCAGGAACGGCCCTTTGGCCGCCGCGCCAGGCAGGTAGGAAGCATTCCAGCGCCCGTCCTGCAGGAACAGGTTCTCGTGTTGCTCGAAACCCAGCAGGGCCACGGACTGCCACGCTTCCGTCCCGGTTTCCCTGCGCAGGAAGATCGGATACTCACGCTGCAGTTCTGCGAACTCGCTGGGATAGGCCGGCACCATGCCCACGGCATCGCCGAACTGCTGCCCGAATCCGGTGGCGACCTTCAGGTCCCGATGCGCGATGTTGTTGAGCATTTCGTAGCGGGCCATCAGGGTATCCAGTGCGGGGTGGCTGGCCGGCAGCGTAGCGCAGGCGCGACAGCTGCGGCGACACCGTCCCGGCACGGCACCGCTGGCGGGCAGCGGTGCCGTGCCGGACGCATCGGCAGCCAGGCTCAGAACTTGTAGCGGACGCCCAGCATGTAGCGCGGGCTTTGGTCAGCCAGCTTGACGATCATCTGCGACGTGCGCGAGCGCCACCGCACATCCTCGCCGGTCAGGTTGATCGCCTCCAGGCTGAAGGACCAGTGGTCATCCAGCGCGTAGTTGACGCTGAGATCCCACTGCTCGTACGGCTCCACATAGTAGGGATTGCGGCTGGAGCCCTGGTTGGCCAGGATCAGGTACTGGTCGCGCCAGTTCCATGCCAGGCGCACCGACCACCCGTACTTCTCGTACATCAGCATAGCGTTGGCAGTGTCGCTCAGGCCGGTGAGCGAGAACTGGTCGACGCCCGGATCGCCGCCATTGTTGTAGCCGACATCGCCTTTGACCACGGTGTAGTTGGCCAGCACGCCGAAGCCGGTGTCACCGAAGAAGTACTGGCCGCCCAGCTCCCAGCCATGCAGCTTGGATTTGTTCTGGTTGATCGGGCGATTGACGTTGAACTGGTACAGCGGATCGTTGGGCTGCCCATACAGATCGTAGGCCGCTTCGGTGGCCAGCACCTGCGCATCAGTGCCGTTGTAGGCGCCGAGGCCGGCAGGATTGTTTCGCAGCAATGCCAGCGCGGTGAACAGCGAGGTGTCGTTGGCCGAGCAGGCGGCCGCATTGGCCGGCCCGACCTGGGCGACGCAGGCGCCGCTGGTCAGGAAGTCCAACGCCGCCCGCGCATCCGGCCCGGAGGTCGGGTCGGTGAGGCCGTACAGGCTTTCCTGCACGACGGTGTTGCCGATGAAGTTGCTGACCGACTTGTTCCAGTAGGTCAATGACACATAGCTGGCGTCGGCGAAGTACCACTCCAGCCCCAGGTCGAGGTTGTCCGATTCCAACGGCTTCAGGCTCGGGTTCTGCGAATTGCCGCTGGCGCGCGACGAGGGATCGATCAGCACCGAGCCGAACGGCTGCTGGGCCCCGGGTCCTGCATAGAGATTGCCGTACGGCGCGCGGGCGATGCTCTTGCCGAACGAAACGCGGCCCTTCAGTTCCTCGGTGAAGTCGATGCTGAAATCAAGGTTGGGCAGGATGTAGCTGTACCGCGCCTTCTCCGTGAAGGGCTGCTGCTCATCGGACAGCACGATGCGGAAATCGTTGTTGGCCTGCCACTCGATGGACTCGGGGACGGCAATGACCGAGGTCGACACCACGTCAGTGGTTTCATAGCGCACGCCCAGGCGGGTGTTGGTGCGCATGCCACCCAGCTCCCCGTCCAGCTCCACCTGGAAGTACGCCGCCTTGGTCTTCTCTTCCACGAAGTTGTCGGCCGCGCGTTGCGGGTTCACACCCAAGCCGACGCCGTACTCGCGCGATGCCCATTGCGCGAGCTGCCCGGCATTGCCGCGCCAGGCGGGCCAGCTGTTGGCACTGTAGTCGTCGAACAGGCCGACGATGCTGACCGGCTGCAGCAGGTCCATCAGGCCTGCGGCGGTATCCCGGTCCACGTTGGCCACGCCCCAGTCGCCCAGGGTCGAGTAGGCCTCGGCGGCCTGGATGCGGTGGGTGGTGGACTTGTTGGTGTCCACGCCGAACTGGAAGCGCCCGTGGTCGAAGTTCCATTCGCCATCGACGCGCGCCTGCTTGATCTCGCTGATCTGGGTCTGCGCGTTGACGCGCAGCACCTGCGTGCCAATCTCGCCTTCCTGGAAGCCCGGATTGACCACGCCATTGGTCCCGGCGACCGCATCGGCGGTGCTGGGATACCAGACCTGGGTGCCAACCGGCAGGCCATTGTTGAAGTTCAGCTCCTGCACCCAGGAGCCACCGCAATGCGGGCCACGGGTACAGTTGTTGGTGCCGGCGATGCTCATGAAGATCGAACCACCGCCGGTCAGCGGATCATTCGGTCGGCTCTCGTTCTTCGAGTTGTGCGCATCAAAGCTGAGCTTGAAGCGGTCGCTGACATTCCAGACGGCGTTGAAGCCCAGCGAACCCAGCTTGTACTCCTGCATGCTGCGCTGCTGCTCCAGGCCGAAATCCTTGGTGCCGGCGATTTCGCGGATGTATACCGGTGTCGCGACGGCGCCACTGGTGTCGAACTCGACGTTGGTGTAGTTGCTGTTCTGCAGCCACATGCCCTGCTCGCCACGATTCTCGGTGATCTCGTTGGTCGAGTAGGTGTAATCCACGGTCAGGGTCAGGCTGTCCGTCGGTGCGAACTGCAGCACGGCCTGGCCGTTGACGCGTTCGCGCTCGAATTCGGAGAACGCGTAGCGCAGGTCATTGGGCCGCGCGTAAAGCTGGCCGACGGCCGGAGCATTGACCACGGTCGGGTTGCCCGGCATCGCCCCTGTCCACGGCTGCACGTTCCAGTAGTTCTCCGTGGCCTGCACCGAGCCACCCTTGCGCTTCTGCTGGCTCGCGCTGAGGCTGACGCCAAAGGTCTTTTCCGGATTGCTGTAACTGAAGATGCCCGACAGCTCCGGTGTCAGGTCATTGTCGAACGGCTGGCTCTGGTCGGACACCAGCTTCGCCCCGGCGCTGGCAACGATGCCGGCGTGATCGAGCGGACGCGAGGTCAGGATGTTGATCGTCGCACCGATGCCACCGCTGGGCACCTGCGCCTGGCTGGTCTTGTAGACCTCGATACCATTGATGGCCTCGGCAGCCAGCTGCGCGAAATTGAAGGCGCGGGTGCCGCCGTCGACACCGCCGATGGCGACCTGTCCAGAGGCACCGAATGCATCGGCACCCGGCATCTGCCGACCGTTGAGCGTGACCATGTTGAACTGGGGGCCGAAGCCACGCGCGGTCACCTGCGCGCCCTCGCCGTCACGGCGCTCGATGGAGATGCCGGTGATGCGCTGCAACGACTCGGCAAGATTGGTATCGGGGAACTTGCCGATGTCCTCGGCACTGATCGCGTCGACCACGCCCGCCGAGTCGCGCTTGATGTCCATGGCCTGGCTCAGGCTGTTGCGTATGCCCGTGACCTGCACTGCATCAAGCTGGGTGGGTTGCGACTGGCTCTGCGGCTGCGGCCCGGTCGCCGGTGCGGCGTCCTGCGCAAAGGCGGGATTGATGACCAGGGCACCACCCACGAAGGTGAACATGGCCCGGGACCGGAACTTCGCCAACGCGCGGCTCATGAACCGGACCTCGGGCCCGGGGTGCCACGGAAACTGCAGGTGCTCATGAAAGTCCCCTCTGACATACGATCGAATGGATGTACCGCCCCCTCCCAGGGGCACGCACGGGCGTGGCCCGCATTCCAAACCGAACAGCACGGGTGCTCGGGCACGCCGCGACTTACACTTGCTTTTCAAGCCTGCCAGGACAAACACGCGGCAAAGAAGGCAGCCTCCCGGACCTTGGATCCCCGTCCGACTGGTAGCGCTACCATGGCGTTGCAGCGGAGAGTAATCACCGAGGTTCGCCGTTGTCACCATGCAGCGCAGCAAAACCGGCAGCGCGCCAATGACTCGGCCGTTGCTGCATCCGGTCACGCTCACCCGACGTAGGAAAGATGCCCGCACTTGCGGGTCATCCAGAAAGGAACGCACCGTGAACGCTCTTCAGCGCATCGCCGCCGCAGTCGGCTTCGCCGTACTCGTTTCGTCCGGCTCCTCGGTTTTCGCCGCCAACACCGTCATCGTGGGCGGGGCAGAAATGTACCCCACCAGGACCATCGTCGAGAACGCCGTCAATTCCAAGGATCACACCACGCTGGTTGCAGCGGTCAAAGCAGCCGGCCTGGTCGACACCCTCAACGGCGCCGGGCCCTTCACTGTTTTCGCGCCCACCAATGCGGCCTTCGAAAAGCTGCCTGCAGGCACTGTCGATACACTGGTGAAGCCTGAAAACAAGGCACAGCTGACCCGGATCCTGACCTACCACGTCGTCCCGGGCAGCTACAGTTCGGCCCAGCTTCTGGCCGATGCCCGCAAGCACGGCGGCAAGGCCACCCTGAAGACCGTGCAGGGTGAGCCTCTCACCGTGGCGCTCCACGATGGCAAGCTCTGGGTCATCGACGCAAAGGGTGGAAAGGCAGGCATCAGCATTGCAGATGTCGGCCAGTCCAACGGCGCCATCCACGTGGTCGACACCGTGCTGATGCCCAGGTAAGCGGCCTCACGCAACGGGCATCCGGCGCGATGCCCGTTGCCCGGGCCCGGTCATCCCGACGTCACCATGCGGATCCCTGCCCGGCATGGCGTAGTAGCTACCACTCCGGCCCGAGCAGCTTGGTCACTTCGGCCTCCAGTTTCTGCGCGGCCTCGTCCTGGGAGGCGACCTTGATGCACAGCCCCGACTGCGCCGGCCCCGGCACCAGCTGGTAGCGGTTGATGGTGCCGCCACCGTCGCCGTCCAGCGCTACCCGCGCCACTACCGTTCGGCCATTGGCGTGGAAGGTCCAGTCCTGATAATCAAACATGCCTAAGTTGGTGTGCGGCCAAGATGTCATCCCACTTTAGGCGGCACGCCAGTGAAGAACGCTCCAGGAAGATGTTCAGCGCGCGTGGACATGATGGCGACAGGGCCTATCGCAGTGTCCGCGCCAACTGCAGGACATCGGCGAAGAAGGAGGGATAGTCGTCCTGTGGAGCGCTGCGGGTCTCGCGCCGGTGGACCAGACGCACGGCGACCACCCGCTGTTCCGGGACGATCATCAGGTATTGGCCCAGGTAGCCGTTGGCGGCAAAGCCGACGACCGGCCCCCGTATGATGTCGTAGAGATCGGCGCGCTTCAGTCCGCGCGCGGAGATCTGGCTCCGGCGGCGGGCTTCAACTCAAGCAGCGTCTCCCGGTCGTGCATCACCAGGACCGCGTCGGAATGCGCGCCACGCGCGTTGCGCTCGATCGCGGCGAGGGCTTCGGCACGCGTCGCCGCTTGGCTGGGCCCGGCGATGCCGAACACCAGGGCCAGGGCGCAGGACAACCAGCAGGATCCTGGCATCGCAATCTCGTCCAATGAGTGTGCGTGCAGTGTGACTACATGCGTAGTCACACTGCAGTGGCTGAAGTGATGGCGCGCTTGCGTGCTGAACGTGGGCTGGGCGCCACCCCGGCCCACCTGCAACGCGGTCGTCCGCAGCGGTCGCCATGCAGCGCCGCACGGTATGATGCGGCGACCCGGAACCTGCGATGATTGCAGCGGCCGCCCATCCGCTGATCGCGCGCCAGGCCCCCCCCTGCGCCGGGGTCGGTGCAGGTGCCGCTGAAGCCCCACTCCATGCTTGCCTCCCAAGCCCCCCTCCTGATCTGGGCAGCGGTCGCCGTTGCCACCCTCGGCCTGCTGTTCCGTCCTTTCCGCATCCCCGAATATGTGTGGGCGCTGGGCGCTGCCGCCGTGTTGCCGCTGCTGGGCGCCGTGTCGCTGCACACCGCATGGGGCGCAGTGGCCGAAGGCCGCGACGTCTACCTGTTCCTGGTCGGCATGATGGTGCTGGCCGAACTGGCGCGGCGCGAAGGCCTGTTCGATTGGCTGGCGTTGTACGCGGTGCGGCATGCGGGCGGATCCGGGCGACGCCTGTTCGACCTGGTGTTCCTGGTCGGCACGCTGGTGACGGTGTTCCTGTCCAACGATGCAACGGCCGTAGTGCTGACGCCGGCGGTCTACGCCGCCTGCAAGGCGGCGCGCGCCAACCCCCTGCCCTACCTGTTTGTCTGTGCCTTCATCGCCAATGCGGCCAGCTTCGTGCTGCCCATTTCCAATCCGGCCAACCTGGTGGTGTACGGCCAGCACCTGCCGCCGCTGCTGCAGTGGCTGGCGCAGTTCGCGCTCCCGTCGGCGGCGGCGATCGGTGCCACCTATCTGGTCCTGCGCTGGGTGCACCGGCGCGAGATCGCCCAGCCGCTGGTGGCCGCGCCGGCGCATCGCCCGTTGACCGACGGCGGCCGGCTGAGCGCACTGGGCGTGCTGTTCACCGGCACCGTGTTGCTGGTCACGTCCGCCTTGAACGGGCCATTGGGCCTGACCACGTTCTGTGCGGGCACGCTGAGTGTGGCCGTGGTGGCGATCCGCCAGAGGCGCAGCCCGCTGCCACTGCTGCGACACGTGTCCTGGGGCGTGCTGCCGCTGGTGGCGGGACTGTTCGTGCTGGTGGAAGCGGTGGCGCAGACCGGTGTCATCCAGAGCGCGGCCAGCGCGCTGCAGGCTCTGGCGCAGGCATCTCCCCGCCAGGCCAGCTGGCTGGCCGGTGGCGCGGCTGCGCTGCTGAGCAACGTGGCCAACAATCTGCCGGTCGGCCTGGCCGCCGGTTCGCTGGGGCAGATGGCCGACCTGCCGGCGCAGACCCGTGCCGCATTGCTGGTCGGCGTGGATCTGGGGCCCAACCTGTCGGTCACCGGTTCGCTGGCGACAATGCTGTGGCTGGTGGCGCTGCGCCGCGAGGGCGAGCATGTCAGCGCGCTCGACTTCCTGCGCGTCGGCGCGCTGGTGATGCCGCCGGCGTTGATCGGAGCACTGCTGCTGCTCTGATCGGCGCGCAAGCGGCATGCGCTGCTAGAAGGCCACCTGCAGGCGGGTGTTGAAGGTGGTGCCTTCATCCCTGCCCTGGCCGTTGCCACTGCGGTTGCGGGTCTGCCAACGGATCGCCTCGAACATCACGCGGCTGAAGTCGTTGAGATACCAGTTCGCACCCAGCGTCCACGCGTGGCCGGTACCGCCACTGGGCAGCTCGGCATAGTCCACGTCTTCGTAGCGCCCTTTCAGTTCCCATGCCCCGGCGCCGCCGCGGGTGACAGGATCGGCCACTTTCACCCGGCCCCAGGTGCCGGCCTTGCCCGAATAGGCCGGCCTTGCACCGGCCAGGAACCAACCCGCCGAGATCGCCCAGGCCTGGTGATCCAGATCGTAGCGCCCGCTGGCGTCGGCCCCGCGCAGGGTGCGCGTACCCCATTCGCCGGTCGCCCAGGCCGGCCCGAAGAAGCCTGCCAGTTCCGCGCCATGGGACGTGCTGCGCTCGGCGCCCAGCAGTGTGCCCGGCGCGATCTTGACCAGGTCGTTGAAGTGCCCGGCGATGGCCGAACTGCGGACGACGCCGCTGGCGCTTGCGGCAATCTCCTCGTGGAAGGCCCAGGCCCCCAGGTGCACCGTGACTGCGTCGTTGGCCACCGGGTTCCAATGCACGCGCGTGGCCCAGGTCTGGCTGTCGTTGTCGGTGCCGGCGTTGTTGAGATCGTTGCCGGCCACCGACAGGCTGGCATGCCAGTTCTTGCCGTACACGCGCTCGGTCAGGCCGACACCGAACAGGCCGCGCTGCGGCAGCATCAGCGTGCCGACCACGTTGCGATCCTGGAACGGCGTGTTGGACGTGCTGCTGGAGCCGTCGATACCCCGGTCGTTGAGGCGGTTGCCCACGGTCAGGTCGGCCGGCAGCCCGAACAGGCGGTGGTCAACGGTGGCGTAGACCGACTTCCACGCCACCGCGTTGTCGGCGAAGTCACCTTCCACCGCCCAGCCGAGGATGCCGTAGCGGCCTTCGGCGCCCAGCCGCACCGAGCGGATCTCGGTACCGGAGATGTTGCGGTCACTCACTGACGATCCATCGGTGCTGGATGCGTCGACGAACAGGCGTCCGCGCGGACGGAACACCACGCTGCCATCGGCACTGCTGAACTCCGGTGCGCCCTTGGACCAGGTGACCTTGGGCGCCTTGGCCTGGCTGGATTCCAGTGCGGCGACGCGGGTGTCCAGCGCGGGGGCCTGCGTTGCGGCCGCCGCACCGGCGGTGCTGTGCCCGCCCTCCACGGCGCGGAGGCGTGCTTCCAGTTGCTGGATCTGCAGTGCCTGCTGCTGCACCAGGCGTGACAGCTCAGCCTGGCTCAGCGGCGCGGGCAGCGAAGACGTGGACTGGGCGCCGGCATGGCCACTGGCCAACAGCAGGCCGAGCGCGACCGACAGCGCTGCCAGCGGCAGCACGGTGGAATGGTTCATGGACTCTCTCTCCGGCCAGCCGGCCCCTGGCCCGGCGCTGGCCTGTTGCGGTGGTGCGGGGGAAGATCGGGGGAGGCAGCGCGCGCCGCCGGATCGGCCCGGCGGCGCGGCAGGCGGGCTCAGCCCGGCCCGGTCAGCTGGTGGCCTGGGCCTGGGCGTTGGGACGCCAGGTGATCAGCTTGTTCTCGACCACGTCCAGCAGCGCGTCGATGACCAGCACGAAGGCGGCAAGGATGATGATGCCGGCAAACACACCGACGGCGTTGAAGTTGCCTTCTGCCTGCGCAATCAGGTAACCCAGGCCCGCCGAGGCGCCGAGGTACTCACCGATGATCGCGCCGACCACGGCGAAGCCCACCGAGGTGCGCAGCGAGGACAGGATCCAGCTGGCTGCTGCCGGGAAGTAGACATGGCGTAGCAGGTCGCTGCGGCTTGCGCCCAGGATGCGGGCATTGGCCAGTACCACCGGATTCACCTCGCGTACGCCCTGCATGGCATTGAAGAACGTGGTGAAGAACACCAGGGTGACCGCCAGCGCCACCTTCGACCACAGGCCCAGCCCCAGCCACAACACGAAAATCGGGGCCAGCACCACGCGCGGAATTGCGTTGAAGCCTTTGATGAAGGGATCGAGGATGCGCGCCGAGCGGCGGCTCAGGCCCAACCAGACACCGCCGGCCACGCCGAGGCCGGTGCCGATGATGTAGCCCAGCGCGGTTTCGGTCAGGGTGATGTAGACGTGCTGGTAGAACGACGTATCGGACAGCCAGGTCCAGGCCTGCTGCACGATCGCCGTTGGCGAGGGGAAGAAGAACGGATCGATCACGCCCAGCGCGATGCCGCCCTCCCAGCCGCCGAACACGGCCACAACCAGGGCCAGTTGGATGAACTTGTCAGTCTTGGCGTGCATAGCTCTTCTCCACTTCGCCGCGCAGGCAGGCCCAGATGTCGCGGTACAGGTCGGTGAAACGGTCATCCAGCTTGATCTCGGCCACGTTGCGCGGGCGTTCCAGATCCACGTCGAAGCTGCGCACCACGCGGCTGGCCGGACCGGATGACAGCACCACCACGCGGTCGCCCAGGGCGATCGCTTCTTCCAGATCGTGGGTGATCAGGATCACCGAGCGCCGGTCCTCCTGCCACAGGCGCAGCAGTTCGTTCTGCATCAGGTGCCGGGTGTGGATGTCCAGCGCCGAGAAAGGTTCGTCCATCAGGATCACCTTCGGCTCGACGATCAGCGCCTGCGCCATCTGCACGCGCTTGCGCTGGCCACCGGACAACTGGTGCGGATAGCGGTGCTCGAAACCGGCCAGGCCGACCTTGGCCAGCCACGCGTTGGCCTTGGCCTTGCGTTCGGCTTCGGGCACACCGCGGAAGCGCAGGCCGAGCTCAACGTTCTGGTAAGCCGTCTTCCACGGCAGCAGCGCGTCCTGCTGGAACAGGTAGCCGACCGACTCCTGGACGCCGCTGACCGCACGGCCATCGATGCTGACCTGCCCGGACGACGGCTTCAGCAGGCCCGCCACGGAATTGAGGATGGTGCTCTTGCCGCAGCCGGTCGGCCCGACGATGGCAAGGAACTCGCCGTCCCCCACCTGGATGTCGACATCACGGACGGCGGTGAATTCGCCGAAGGACATGGTCACCTTGTTGATGGCGACCATGGTCTGTGCAGGCTCCAGCTGCGGTGCGCCATTGAGCTGGCGCACGGTGGCATTGAGGGCCATGGGGTTACCTCCGCTTACGGTTGGGCAGCCGGCGCCGCGGCGTTGGCACGCTCGACGAAGGCATTGGTGTAGGTGCGGGACAGATCGATGTTGGCCTTGGCCACATCCGTATTGAACTCGCGCAGCACCTTCAACGGCGTTTCCAGATCAGCCGGCGTGAAATGACCGTCGCGGGTGAAGATCGCGCGGGCGTTCTCCACCGCGCGCGCATAGGTGGCGCGGTCGCCGGAGACGTAGCTGTCCGGCAGCGCCGCAACGATGTCTTCAGCACTGTTGTCGGCGATGAACTTCAACGCCATCTGCTCGGCGCGGGCGATCTTCTCGGCCGCTTCGGGGCGCTTGTCCAGGAAGCTCTGGTTGGCGTACATCACCGAGGTCGGGTACAGGCCGCCATAGACCTGGCGGGCGCCGTCATCGCTGCGCGCGTCGAGGAGGATCTTCCCGACCTTGCGCTCGGTGATCAGGGTGGCGGCCGGGTCGTAGTTGACCAGCAGGTCGATCTTGCCCTGCTCCAGCGCGGCCACCGCAGCCGCGCCCGAGCCGACGCCGATCAGCGAGACACTGTCGACCGGGATATCGTGCTGAGCAAGGAAGTGACGGACGAAGAAGTCCGACGATGAGCCCGGCGCGGTGATCCCGACCTTCTGGCCCTTGATGGTTTCCGGGCGTGCCGGATCGAAGCTGGCATCCTCGCGGCCGGCCATCACCAGGCCGGAGTTGCGCGAGAGCAGCACGAAGGCCACCACGTCCTTGCCCTTGGCCTGCATCTGGATGGTGTGGTCGTAGAAGCCGACGGCCACATCGGTGGAATTGGCCACCAGCGCCTGCAATACCTTGGAGCCGCCCTGGGCGAAGTTCTCGGTCTTCACCTGCAGGCCGACGTCCTTGAAGTAGCCCTTGGCGTCGGCAATGAAGAACGGCAGGTTGTTGAGGTTGTAGGAGCCGACGCTGATGCGTACCGGTGCATGGTCACCACCGCCGGCGGATGCGCCTTCGGTGCGCCCGCTGTTGCTGCATCCGGCCGCGGCCAGACCAGCCGCGCACAGCGCGGCCATCAAGAACTGCTTGTACATCATCCCTCCCAGGAGTGAAGCATCTACGTTGTAATGGCGGGCATGCGCACCTGCGCCGGCCCGTCCGGGTTCAGATCATGCCGCTGACGTCCATTGGCGGGCTTGGGTGGAACCGGCCACGGCAAGTGCTGGCGTGGTGGCAAACACGCGTCCTTCGAACAGCCGGCGTGCGGTGCGCACGACGCTGGCAACGACCGGCGCGTCCTGCGAGCTGCGACTGAGGCCCACCTCCAGGGCCCCGCTCGGATGTTCGAGGGTAATGCTGCCGGGAACGGACAGGCATCCGACCAAAGTGTGGGCCAGCGTGCCCGGCGTAACAGCGGCGGTGGCCAGGCCGACCGCGCCGGTAATGGCCAGCGCGGTGTGGCATTGATGCGGCATGAAATAGCGCACCTGCAGATCGCCCCCATGTTGCGGCGCCGACAGCAGCACCGGCTTCGGAATGACCTTGTTGCCGGCGTCAGCGATGCCCATGCGGGCGCCCGCCTCGATGCGCAGCGCTTCCAGCCGGCGCATGAATACCGCGTCCGCGTTCAGTTCGGCGGGCGGGGCATCGCCGCGCACGCCCAGGTCTTCGGCACGCACCAGCATCATCGGCATCGCGCAGTCCACCAGACTGACCGGCACGCCATCGATGGTCTCCTGCGCGTGGCCGCTGGGCAGCAGCTTGCCGGTGCGGGCGCCTGCCGCATCAAGGAAAGCGAGCCTGACCGGCGAGGCCGAGCCCGGCGCGCCGGCAATGCGCGTGTCACCGCGGTACACCACGTTGCCGCCGGGCGTTTCCACCGTGGCGATGATCAGCTTGCCGGTGTTGACGTTGTGGATGCGCACCTCGGTCTGCGGATCCTGCGCCTGCACCAGCCCACGCTCGATGGCATACGGGCCTACGGCCGCCAGCATGTTGCCGCAGTTCGGCGAGGTATCCACCACCTGCTGCTCTACCCGCACCTGGGCGAACAGGTAGTCGACATCGGCGTCCGGACGGCTGGAGCGGTCGATGATCGCCACCTTGCTGGTCAGCGCGTTGCCACCGCCGATGCCGTCGATCTGCAACGGATGGCCCGAGCCCATCACTTCCAGCAGCAGGCGATCGCGTTCAGCGATGTCCATCGGAAGGTCGCTGGCCAGGAAGAACGGGCCTTTGGAGGTGCCGCCGCGCATGAGTACGCAGGGAATGCTGAGCAGATCGTTGGACATACGTGTGCTAGATTGATGCGTATAGGGGATGAATGACCCCTCTGTGATTCGATACTGGCATGACCCCAATTGATCTGTGAATTGCTGATTTTTGGATGATTGATACCCCATGAGCATCAATTGCGAAATCCTGGATCTACGCGCCTTCCTGCTGGTCTCGGAGACCCGCAGCTTCCACCGCGCCGCAGAAATCCTGCACGTCTCCCAGCCAGCACTCAGCCGCCGCATCCAGAAACTGGAGCAGGCGGTGGGGTCGCCGCTGCTGGAGCGCACCACGCGCAGCGTCAGCACTACCGCCGTCGGCGAGAACCTGCTGCCGCTGGTGCGTCGCATGCTGGAGGAGTTCGATGGCTCGCTGTTCTCACTGCGTGGCCGCGAAGACACCCGCGGCGCTACCGTGACCATCGCGTGCCTGCCGACGGCGGCGTTCTACTTCCTGCCCAGCGTGATGGCGCGTTTCCACGAAGCGCACCCGAACGTGCGCTTCCGCATCCTGGATATCCCGGCCACGGAGGGTCTGCAGGCAGTGGAACGTGGCGAAGTGGAGTTCGGCATCAACTTCATGGGTGCCAACGATCCGAATCTCGATTTCGACGTGCTCGCTGAAGATCCATTCGTGCTGGCATGCCGGCGCGATCATCCTCTGGCACGCAAGCGCAAGGTGGAATGGGCCGATCTGGCCGAGCACCAGCTCATCACCGTGCACCGCACCAGCGGCAACCGCACGCTGCTGGATGGTGCGCTGGCGCGCGAGAACCTCAAGTTGAGCTGGCACTACGAAGTGACCCACCTGTCGACGTCACTGGGCATGGTCGAGGCGGGCATCGGCGTGTCGGTGCTACCGAAGATGGCCACGCCGGACGGGGATCACCCCACCCTGGTGACGCGCGCGATCGGCAACCCGGTGGTGTCACGCACGATCGGCATCGTCCGCCGCCGCGGCGCCCTGCTCTCGCCCACGGCGGAGCGATTCCTGCAGATGCTGATGAGCCAGTGGCGCGGGGAGGCGTGAGCAACTGCGCGGTTCACGCGCCTATGCGTTCCGGCGCGCCAGACGCTGGCAGGGCCGCCCTTCATGACGAAGCCGCGAAGATCGACGCAATACCTGCAAGCGATCCCACGGCCACCCACGAGAGCGTGGCGAATGCAACCAGCAACACCTTCCGGTGCACGACCTGCGCTTCGTTCCGGGGCTCCGGCCGCCGCGCATAGGGCCTGGAGAAACCCAGGAGTTCGCCGGTGACTGTCAGCGCCCCCATGAAGATCAGTGCGGTCACGCAGAAGCCAAAAATGGAACCAATGAGGGCCACATGCTGGGCATCGCCAGTAGCCGGCTGAGTGCCGGCCAAACCCTCTACAAGCTGGCCCGTCCACCGTGCGGGCAGCCAGGCCAGGGCGGCGACAATACCGAAGTGACTGGCCACGTTGATCCAGAACCAGGATGTGGTCTTCATGACGTCAGCGTTTCCGGTGTTGGCCAGTGGTGGGCATGGTGACGCCTGCGTCAGCCCCGCACAACCCTGCATGGGGAAGCCGGCCAGCGGCCGGCACTACCCGGGCGATCAGCCTGCGGTTTCCAGCCCCTTGCCTGCCGCATCCATCCGCAGCGAGGCCAGGTATCGGCCGTACTTGCCAACGAAGATGCCGGTGAATCCGCCTGCCAGCAGCAGGTAGGCGGCATTGAAGCCAGCATTGGCGGACAGCGACGGCGACACCGCAAATGCGACTTCGAACCAGTACTTCACCAGGAAAGTGACCAGCAGCAGCGGCAGCAGGCTGAAATCCGCGTTGCGCCAGAGCTTGCCGGTACTGCGGTCCAGCGTCAGCTTCAACCGATTCAGCAGCAGCCAGGCAAGCGCGGCGCCCGTGGCGATGCCGGCCAGCCATTCGCTCCAGGCGCTCAGCGACGCGCCGAAGCGATGGCTGACCGACCACGCACCCCAGACGGCGAACAAGGCGGGTACGATCGCCAGCTTCTGCAGCGAGGTCTCGGCCGGCTTCATGGCGGCGATGCCACGGGTGACCAGGAAGGCCAGGAGCAGCCAGACCCAGATCGGCGTCTGCGAGGCGAGATGCTGGAGCATGTTCATGAGCGGTCCCCTTGGTGAGTGGTGGCGAGATGCGCTCGCCTTGGCGCTCACTATTCGCTTCCGCCCGGGTTGCAGCCAGTGACAGCTGTCAGCCTTCGGGGATTACGCTGCGGGCACTGGAAATGCGCCGCCGGTACCGCGCCATCCACTCCAGCGACGGCGCAACGCCACCGAACGGGAAGAAATGCGGGCTGACCGGGCCATGGGCGCTGGTCAGCCCCTTCACCAGGCGGTCAACGAACACCTCCGGCCCCGCCGTTCCCAGCAGCCGGCCGATCGAGATGCCATACCGGGCCAACATCGATGCACTGGCGCCCACGCCGCACATCGCGGCGTAGCGCAGCAGCCGGGGGATGCTTGCCGGCCCCGGCACACCGACCAGCACCGGAACGCTGATGCCACGGGCGCGCAGTCCATCCAGCCAGGCCAGCACGGTATCGGCATCGAAGGCGAACTGGGTGACGACCAAGGGGGCCATGCCACGTGCTTCGATGGCCTGGCATTTTCCCTCCAGCGCCTGCCAGCGTTCGTCACTGCTCATTACAGGATGCCCTTCCGGGTGCCCGCCGATAGCAACGACCTTGATGCCGCACCGTTCCAGAAGTCCGGCCTCGATGATCGAAATGCTGTCTGCAAACGGTCCAGCAGGCGTGGCGAGGTCACCGGCGATCACCAGGCACTGCTCGACACCAGCCTCGCTGGCCGCGCGCTCAAGGAACCGCCCGAGTACCGCGCGCGAGCCGATACGGCGCGCAGACAGATGCGGCATCGGCTCGAAGCCGAGCGCGCGCACCGTGCGTGCGGCGGCCAGGCGTGCGTCGTCATCCTCGCTGGCCAGCCAGGGAATGGAGATGATCGTGCCGCGCGGTATGCGGTCAGCCTCGGCGCGCAGCGCGGGCATGGCCTTCGCGCTGACCTCCAATGAAAAGGTGTTGATGAAGGCTTCCGCCCGCAGTGATCCAGGTACGGGCATCAACGGGCTCCGTCTGCGTTGCCGGCAAGCGGCGAGCTGTTGCGGGCCAGCTCGATGAAGGCCTGCAGGTAATCGATGCTGGTATCGGCCTCGCGCGCACCCAGATAGATCTGCTTGGGGATGCCCTTGGCACCCAGGCGTACGGGCACCACGTCCATGCGCGCGGCGTACTCCTCCACCAGCCAGCGCGGCATGGCGGCCACGCCGCGGCCGCTGGCCACCATCTGCATCATGATGTCGGTGGTTTCAATGGCCTTGTGGCGCCGCGGGGTGATGCCGGCCGGCAGCAGGAACTGGTTGTAGATGTCCAGGCGCTCGAACGGCACCGGGTAGCTGATCAGCACTTCCTGGCTGAGCTGGCGCGGCTTTACGTGGTCCACCTTGGCCAGGGCGTGGTTGCTGGCCACCACCAGCACCTGCTCGTAGTCGAACACCGGGATGAACTTCAGGCCTGGCTTCAGCAGCGGGTCGGGGGTGACCAGCAGGTCGATCTCGTAGCCGAACAAGGCGCCGATACCGCCGAACTGGAATTTCTGCTTGACGTCCACATCCACATCCGGCCACGCGGCCAGATACGGCGAGACGATCTTCAGCAGCCACTGGTAGCAGGGGTGGCATTCCATGCCGATGCGCAGCGCGCCGCGCTCGCCCTGGGCAAACTGGCGCAGGCGCTCCTCGGCCAGGTCCAGCTGCGGCAGCACCCGGTTGGCGACTGCCAGCAGATATTGCCCGGCCTGGGTCAGCCGCAGGCTGCGGCCTTCGCGCAGCCAGACATCGGTACCCAGCTGCTGCTCCAGCTTCTTCATGCTGTGGCTGAGCGCCGACTGGGTCAGGTTGAGCACGCCGGCCGCTGCGGTGAGCGAGCCCTGCTGCTCGACCTGCTGCACGATGCTGAGGTGGATCCGCTCCAACATAAAGATGAATCTCACTCATGGATAGGTGAAGTAATACCATTTTACGTCATGGAAAGGCATGGCTAGGATCGGGTCATGCCTTCATCCCAACGCCCCCTCCGAATCGTCGCCGTCTCCGGTGGACTGCAGCGCCCCTCCCGGGCCGCCACCCTCGCCGAGCACCTGCTGGGCCTGATCGGCGACAACATGCGCAGCGAACAACAGCTGATCGAACTCGGCGAACTGGCGCCGCAGCTGGCCGGTGCGCTGTGGCGTTCGCAGCTCCCGGAGGTTGTCGAGCGCCAGCTGGTGGCCGTCGAACGGGCCGATGTGCTCGTGGTGAGCACGCCGGTCTATCGCGGCTCCTACACAGGGCTGTTCAAGCACTTCTTCGACTTCATCGACCAGGACGCGCTGGTCGATACCCCCATCCTGCTGGCCGCGACCGGCGGCAGTGACCGCCATGCACTGGTGATCGATCACCAGCTGCGGCCGCTTTTCAGCTTCTTCCAGGCCCGCACCCTGCCCCTGGGCGTGTATGCCACCGACCGCGATTTCGCCGAGGGGCGCGTGCACAACGAAGCGCTGATCCAGCGCGCACGACTGGCGGTGCAGCGCGCAATGCCGCTGCTTGCGCTGTCCAATCGCCGCGCGCCAGTCGCCGCCGCTGAGGCCATCGAAGCCCTTTGAATGCCAGATGCCGCCGACCTGCATCTGGATGTCACCCTGCAAACGGAACGCCGCCCATGACGAACGACGCTTTCACCTTCAGCATCACGCGCATCCCGTTCAACGAGGACTACCAGCCGGCCGAAGGCACGCGCATCACCACCAACTTCGCCAACCTGGCGCGCGGCGCGTCCCGGCAGGAAAACCTGCGCAACACCATCCGCATGATCAACAACCGCCTCAATGATCTGGCGCATTGGGACAACCCAAGCGCCGATCGCTACGCGGTCGAGCTGGACATCATCTCGGTGGAGATGCACATCGATGGCAACGCGGGCAGCGACCCCTTTCCCTTGATAGAAGTGCTGCGCCCGACCATCGTCGACACGCACACCGGCGCACGCACCGAAGGCATCGTCGGCAACAACTTCTCGTCCTATGTCCGTGACTACGACTTCAGCGTGGTTCTTCCGGCCAGCAACGAAGGCAAGGACACCTTCGGCCTTCCGGAGGGCTTTGGCGACCTGCATGGCAAGCTGTTCCAGCACTTCCTGCGCTCGGACGCCTACCGCGCCAACTTCAGCAAGGGGCCGGTGATCTGCATCAGTGTTTCCAGCAGCAGGACCTACCACCGCACCGAAAACCACCATCCGATCCTGGGCGTGGAATACCGCCAGGGCGAGTCCTCCCCCACTGACCAGTATTTCGACAAGATGGGCCTGCAGGTGCGCTACTTCATGCCACCGGGCAGCGTGGCGCCGCTTGCCTTCTACTTCCAGGGCGACCTGCTGGGAGACTACTCGAACCTGGAACTGATCGGCACCATCAGCACGATGGAAGCTTTCCAGAAGATCTACCGCCCGGAGATCTACAACGCCAACTCCGTGGCCGGCAAGGTCTACCAGCCCAGCCTGAAGCACCAGGATTACTCCTCCACCCGCATCGTCTACGACCGCGAAGAGCGCAGCCAGCTGGCCGTCAAGCAGGGCCGGTTCACCGAAGAACACTTCATCAAGCCGTACCGCGCCGTGCTTGAGCAGTGGGCCGCCCGCTGATCCATCGATTTCCCATTCGCCCCCAGGACACACCACACGATGCCGACGAAGACGCTGCTCCCCACCTCCACCGCAGGCAGCCTGCCCAAACCCTCCTGGCTGGCCGAGCCCGAGAAGCTCTGGTCACCCTGGAAGCTGCAGGACGAAAGCCTGATCGAGGGCAAGCAGGACGCCCTGCGCCTGTCCCTGCAGGAACAGCAGCATGCCGGCATTGATATCGTCAGTGACGGCGAGCAGACCCGGCAGCACTTCGTCACCACCTTCATCGAGCATCTCAGCGGCGTCGACTTCGAGAAGCGCGAAACCGTGCGCATCCGCAACCGCTACGATGCCAGCGTGCCGACCGTGGTCGGCGCAGTGAGCCGTCCGAAGCCGGTGTTCGTGGAGGATGCGAAGTTCCTGCGCCGGCAGACCACGCAGCCGATCAAGTGGGCGCTGCCCGGCCCGATGACGATGATCGACACGCTGTACGACGCGCACTACAAGAGCCGCGAAAAGCTGGCCTGGGAGTTCGCGAAGATCCTCAACGAGGAAGCGAAGGAGCTGGAGGCCGCCGGCGTTGACATCATCCAGTTCGATGAGCCGGCCTTCAATGTGTTCTTCGACGAAGTGAACGATTGGGGCGTGGCCGCGCTGGAGCGTGCGATCGAAGGGCTGAAGTGCGAGACCGCCGTGCACATCTGCTACGGCTACGGCATCAAGGCCAACACCGACTGGAAGCAGACGCTGGGATCGGAATGGCGCCAGTATGAAGAGTCGTTCCCCAAGCTGCAGACCTCCAACCTCGACATCATCTCGCTGGAATGCCACAACTCGCACGTACCGATCGACCTGATCGAGCTGGTGCGTGGCAAGAAAGTGATGGTGGGCGCCATCGACGTGGCCTCCAACACGGTGGAATCGGCGGAGGATGTGGCCAACACGCTGCGCAGGGCGCTGCAGTTCGTGGACGCCGACAAGCTCTACCCGAGCACCAACTGTGGCATGGCGCCGTTGGCGCGCGACGTGGCCAGGGGCAAGCTGCGCGCACTCAGCGCGGGGGCGAGGATCGTACGTGAGGAGCTTTCGGCGTAGCCCTGGCTGGGGATGTGTTCCCGTTTCGGCGCGGGGAGGATGGAACCTGGCCTGGTACAGACCAGGCTCCACCTCGCCCCTGCACCTCGGGCCTGGCGGCCGTCATGCGCGGCCGTGGCGCCAGCGCTTCCTTGATCCGCCCCATCTCCCCTGCCCCGGCTTCGGCCAGGCGCCGGGCCTGCTGCCGCTGTTCCCGCGTGAGCGCCGGAGGCGGTGGAGTACCGGCATCCACCAATCGCGCCACCGCATCGCGCAGAGGCAACTGCGGGCAGAGCCGTGCAGCACACCAGCGCTCGGCGTAGCGCTTGGCCTGACGGGTGCTGGTGGCGGACACGACCTTGACCTGTGACATCTTGCGTGCGTCCAGGTACAGACGGAACCCGAGCGCGGCATGCGGCACGATACTGGCCACCGAACGGCCGTTCCACCACAGATCCCAACGCTCGCCGCTCTGCACCCAGCCCGAGGGCCGGCGGGCCATCATGAAATCGGGAGCGCTGGAGGGCGAATGCATGGCCGTAAGAATACGGTCGGCCGTCGCATGGACTGAGATTGCGGAGTGGCGCTGGCAACCTCACAACGCTTCTGCCGCAGTGAAGCCCTCTTTACCACTCCCCTCTTTACCACTCTGGGCCGAGCAGTTTCTCCACCTCGGTTTCGAGCCTCTTGGCGGCTTCCTCCTGCGAGGCCACCTTGATGCACAGCCCGGACTGGGCGGGCCCGAGGGTCAACCGGTAACGGTTGATGGTGCCGCCGCCGTCGCCATCCAGTTCCACCCGGGCCACCCAGGTTCGGCCATTGGCGTTGAAGGTCCAGCCCTGGTAGTCGAACATCGTTGAGTCCACCGCAACGCCCTGAATGGCTCCCACCTTATGCGGGGAGGTGTGACACCCCGCCCGATGCTCGCTTCCTGTTCCTCTTTCCTCATCTGGGCGGCCGTGACCGTGGCGACCCTCGGCCTGCTGTTCCGGCCATTCCGCATTCCGGAGTACGTGTGGGCACTGGGGGCTGCTCTTCTGCTTCCACTGCTGGGAACGGTGCCGTTCGGCACGACCTTGCACGCGGTGGCCGAGGGCCGCGATGTCTATCTGTTCCTGATCGGCATGATGATGCTGGCCGGGCTGGCCCGGCTGGCCCGGCGCGAAGGCCTGTTCGACCCGGCACAATCATTCCCTGGCACGCAAGCGCAAGGTGGAATGGGCGGATCTGGCCAAGAGCCAGTTGATCACCGTGCACCGCACAAGCGGCAACCGCACGCTGCTGAATGGTGCGTTGGCGCGTGAGAGCCTCAAGCTCAGCTGGCACTACGAAGTGGCCCACCTGTCGACTCATTGGGCATGGTCGAGGCCGGCATCGGCGTGTCAGCGCTGCCGAAGATGGCCACGCCGGACGGGGATCACCCCACCCTGGTGACACGCGCGATCGGCAACCCGGTAGTGTCGCGCACGATCGGCATAGTCCGCCGCCGTGGTGCCCTGCTCTCGCCCACGGCAGAGCGCGCCACCTCTCCTGCCCGCAGCAATTCCCTGCGGCGCCTACTGAAGGCTTCCTCGGTCCCGGTGCCTCATACCGGGTCGAGATTCAGATCGGCAACCTTGCCGAAGGGCATGACGGTCAATGCCTTGCAGCTTCCCTTCTCGATTGAATCACTGGGATTCTCAGCGGATTTTACGATCCCGTAGCCTGAGCCGCTCTTGTTGAAGACGGCGGCGCCGCTGTCACCGGACGCGCATGCAAGTTCGGAGCCTTCCACTCTTCCCCAAGTGGGTGCACAGACTGCAGCGCCACATACGCCCAACGGGGCGTGCTGCACCGATGTGACGGTTCCGCAACTGAAGCCGGTGCGAGCCCCTCGGAAGCAAAGGAGGCCATGCAGTGGAAGGTCCGCATGGATCAGTATCAATGCCTTCGTCTGGTACTCACCCTTCAATTCTGCGAACACTTCCTGGAGCGGTGTATTTCCAGCAGGAAGCGAGTGCCATTGAACATCGTGACTACCGTCGAAGAGCGCGTCCTGGAATGTCAGTGGCATCATGACCTGCGGGCCACCAACCTCATGACCGTAATTGCTGTAAAGCAACTGATCATCGCAGTGCGCTGCCGTAAGGAGCCCTTTTACCTTGGTCAGCTTGTGCCGAACCGCAAGGCCGCTTGTGCACATCCTGCCATTGGCAGTCAGGATCGCCCCACCGGCGGTGTACGCCGAATTGCGGAAGGGATCCCTCCCAAGGATGATGTTGACCTTCAGCTTCGCAGCCTCTTCAATCTTGCGCTTGGCCGCTTCATACGATTTTGCATCGGCTCCACGAACCGAAACGTCAATCATGCCCAGCTCGGGGCGGCCGTCCACACTCACTGCATCAGGTATGAGTTCGACCACAAGTGGAACGACTCTATGCATGGTTTCGGAGAACTCCTTCTCCGTGTACGGATACCCCTCCTCGAACTCGACCCTGATGGATGAGTCACTCACTCTGAAGTGCCGGACCGCCTCCATCATGTTTCCCTTCAGTCCAACAACGAGGTGTTGATCGGGCATGTTTTCGATCGAAACAAATGCGAGCCGATCACTGTATCGCCGTTTCAGTTCGGCGATGACCGAAGGTAGCTCGGATTCAACTTCCAGCCTGCGCTTGGCGGTGTCGAGTGACACGCCGTTCGCACTCATGTAGGCCTTGGCAGCGATATCCGATTCCTTCTCCGAAAATGCCTGGCCTGCCGGCATGACCGCGAGACTCTGAGCTGACGCGAGAACAAGCAGAACTGATGCTAGCGACATCTAGGTTTCCTCCATGGAATGAGTTCAGGAGCCAGTGCCGGCTCCACGGCCGAAGGTAGCAGGAAACCTCTTTGCGCTCGGCGGGGCAGGAGGGCCATTCACCGTTTCGTGATGCATTGCGCGCTTCAACGCAGGTGTGCGTCGCGCCAGATCAAGCTTAGCGCTGGTAGTTCTTCAGAAACAGCCAGGTAATCAGCGCCGACCATCACGTGCTCGGTGCGCTGCTGCTGGGACGCGATGGAACCCGCGCGCAGGCTCCTCCGAGGCCGCTGCCCGGCATCGTTGATCGCATCGGCGGTGGCGATGCCTTTGCCGCCGGCATCGTGCACGGATTGCTGTCCGGGCTGGACGCAGAAAGCACCGTGCGCTTCGGACTGGCTGCGGGCGCGTTGAAGCACGCCATTCCCGGCGACTTCAGCCCTGCCCGCGAAGCTGAAGTCCGGGCGCTGATGTAGAGCGACCAGTTCGACGTTCGTCGCTGATCTCCCCCAGGATAATCCCGCTAGAATCCAACGGGCGCTGGAATCGCGCAGGGATCGCCCATGGATTACACCGGATACACGCGCAAATTTCCCAACAACCGCCCGCTGAATGCGTTTGATCGTGAGCACCGCCTGCTGCGGAAGAAGCGACTGGATGTCGCGCCGCTGGCGCAGCTGTGCGTGGTGAAGATGAATTCGAACTGCCTGGTTTCGGTGGATCGCTGGTTCGCCGCACGTGGCTTTGCAGCCCTGCTGGGCGCGATCGGCATTGCCTTCGGGCTGGGCGGCATGCTGATGCTGCTCTGGTTGCTGGTCGTGAACAGGCTACCGAACCAAAACGGCCTGTGGGAGGCGATATTCATAGGCATGGCGATGCTGGCCGTCTTCACTGCAGCGAGCATATGGGTAGCTTGCCTCGAGCTGTTCCGTTGGACCTACTATCCGATCGCGCTTGATCGCAAGCATCGGCAGATACACGTGTTCCGGCTGGATGGCACCACCCTCAGCGCGCCCTGGGACCGGGTGTATTTCACGCTTGGCCGCGGAACCGGAACCTTCGGATGGTACAACTGGGATGTCCGCGGACTGATCCTAGACGCGGATGGCGTGACAGTACGGGAGACGTTCGCGTTCTGCATCGCGACCTCCCGCATCGAGAACGCGCATGCCCACTGGGAGTTCCTGCGGCGCTACATGGAAGAAGGACCGGCAGCCGTCGTGGACGCGGTGCACTACTGCATGCCGCTGGACGGCAAGCGCGAGAGCTTCGCGTCCGGCAAGGAGCGCATCTTCGCCGAAGACGCGCAGCTCCCGGGTTTCATGTGGCTCACGATGCTGCCACTCAACTACCTGCACACGATCATGCGCTGGGTGGTGATGCAGACCAGCAGGATTCCGCGGTTTCCACCGGACATCGAGGCGTGCCTGACACCGGACGCCGGTGATCCCTGTGTCCGCGACGCTTCGATGAATCCACCGGACCTGCGCTGACCCATCAATGCAAAGGCACCTTCAGCACCGAAGGCGCGTTGGCTGGCGAGCTGAAGGTCACCGCACCGCCTAGCTGGCTGATGCCCGCATAGCGCAGGTCCACGGTATCGACCACCAGGGTCAGCCGGCTGCCGGTCGGGAGGTTCCAGCTGCTGGCTTCCAGGCGAAGATCGATGGTTCTCGGCTGGCCGGGCGTGGCACCGCGCAGGGTGTACGGCTTGTGGCTGATCAGCTGGCCGTTGCCCAGCATATCCTCGGCATAGAGGTAGGCATACAGCGTGGTGTCGGCGCGCGTGGGCGTCACCGTCAACCGCACTTCCGGTGCGCCATCCAGGCGGCGTGCACTCCAGTAGATCGGGCCTTGCCAGACGCCTGCGGCGTTGCGGTCAACGAACGGCACATAGGCGCCGGGCGGCAGGTTGAACATCTGCAGCGCGCCGGACGCCATCACCACGCCGGAGTTGGCGGCGGTCAGCAGGCCGCTGCCGATCCGGTAGTTCCAACCGGTGCCGCCACCGCTCTCGGCCAGCCCTCCGGTGGGCAGCAGCAGCCCGGTCGGCGCGGTCAGCCCGTAGCTTACGGCGCCGGTAGAGGTGGCCTGCCAGTCCGGATAACGTCTCCAGCTGCCCTTCTGCGACTTCAACTGCACCGCCGGCTGGCGGTCGATGCCATTGGCCACGCCCTTGAGGTAGTGGTCGAACCAGTCGCCCACCGCGGCATAGACTTCATTGGGAATGCCGAGCGCACCGAAGGCTTCGTTGAGGGCGTGGTCGCCATGGCGCAGCTGCAACTGCTTGGGTCCCTTCAGGCGGGTAAAGAAGTCGACCAGCTGGCCCGGCGGGAACAGGCTGTCGTTGAAGGCGTTGGCGAGGAATACCGCGGGTTGGTTGGCATTGATCTCATCAAGGCTGCTGGCCGGGCTGCGCTGTGCCGCTACCGGCAGCAGCGAGTCCACCGCCCCCTGGTAGTTGCCGACCAGCACATTGCCGTTGATGGTGGCCAGCTCCGCCCCGGGGCGGCCAGTGGCCAGGCCGGCTGCCACCAGCAGGGCGATGCCCTGTGCGCTGGGCGTGTCATGGCTGTAGAGCGACGCCTGCAGGTCGGCCCAGCCGCTCAGCGCGGCAACGGCCTTGATGCGCGGATCGCGTGCCGCCGCCAGCAGGCTGGTGCCGGCCCCGTAGGAGATGCCAGAGACACCAATGCTGGCCGGATCGGCCCGGGTGTTGGCCAGCGCCCAGTCGATCAGGGCACTGACATCTTCGACCGTGGCGGGCCCGGCGATGTCGATGCTGCCGCCGGACTCCCAGAAGCCGCGCGAGCTGTAGCTGATGACCACATAGCCGCGCTGCGCCAGCGACTGTGCCGCGCCCACGTACTCCACGCTGGGCACTGCCCAGCTGCTGGGCATCACCAGCAGCGGATAGCGGCCACTGCCGGCATCCTGGGGTTCGATGACGAAGGCCCCGAGGGGCGTGCCATCCCAGCTGGGGATGGTGCGATGGGTGGTCTTGACCGTGGCCGCCAGGGCCGTGGGCGCCAGCCCGGTCAGCAGGATCAACAGCAGCAGAACCTTGCGCATCGTTGTCTCTCCCCGTCGGTGGTGGTGCAACGGATCGGACCGTACCAGTGCGAATGGTGGCTGGCACCTTGCAACGCAACATGCCGCAAAGCGCGCCTTGCTATGCTTCAAGGCACTGCGGGCCCTCCGCAGTCTCCCATCAAAGCAAGGACGCCCCCGATGCACAGGATGCTCGTCGCAGGCACGCTCTCCAGCGTCGCCTATCTGTTCGCCCCTTCAGTGTTGGCGGAAGATGCCCCCGAACCGGCCAACGACTGCGCGGAGATTGCGCGGCTGATGGCCAACGAAGACTTTGCGGCACTTGATGCGATGGCCGCGCGTTTCCGCAAGGGCGAGCTCAACGCCGCCGGCCAATCCCGGCTCGGCCGTTTCTACATCTGCATGTCGCGTGCAATCGGCACGTCGCGGCAGGAGGTTCAAGCCTGGAACGACTGGTCTGCATGGGCGGCGCGCTGGGTTCAGCACGCGCCGAAGTCTGCGGCGGCCCACCTGATCACCGCACGGATTCCACTCAACCTGGCCTGGAGCTACCGCGGCAACGGTTACGCCAACACCGTCAACGCCGACGACTGGGCACAGTTCCATGAGTACAACGCGGTTTCGCGGGCCTACCTGCAATCGCATGAGGATGTTGCCGGCGGCGACCCGTTCTGGCACGAGATGAACGTGCTGATCGCGCTGCGCGAAAGCGCGGATGACGACGAAATGCTGGCGCTCGTTGATCGCGCAGCGAAGGCCTTCCCCGACTACGAACCACTGCACCTCATTGCCATGGAGTACTTCACGCCGGCCTGGGGTGGCAGCGCGCAGAAGATGGAAGCCTTCGCGCGGCACTCGATGGCCAGTGCACCGAAGAAGAAGCGGGCCATGCGCTACGCACGGCTGTACTGGTCGGCCACCGAATATTCGCCCGATCACTTCCGCGCAGCGAAGCCAGATTGGCCGCTGATGCGCCAGGGGCTGGACGAAATCGCCCAGCAGTACCCGACCATCGACAACCTGGAATCGATCGTCCGCTATGCCTGCCTGGCACGCGACGGCGACGCACTGGTCCGCTGGAATCGTTTGTGGTTGAGCCGCGCCGGTTTCGACGAGGCGGCCATTGCGCACTCGACCGAGCAAAGCAAGGCCGCATGCCTGGCGCCGGACGAAGAACAGGAAACATTCCTGTAGCGCCCGCCGCCGCAGGCCCAGGGGCGCAGCTGGCAGGCCTGCCGGGCGCCTAGCACGCGCGCGTGTCATCCACGCGCCGCGTGATCTGACATATCACCAGTGCTTGCGCATGATCACAGCTTCGCCCTTTCGTCATTGACCACAAGACGCCAGCTTGTGACGCTTATGACACCGCAGGGCTGATGGCCCAACAACGCGGCCAGGCTCCACCGCAATCCGCAGCATCCGTCTCCGCAGCATCTCCGCATGACCTCGCCCCGGCCAGGTCGTGACGGGCGGCTGCGCCCTGAATCTTCTGCTGGAGAATCGAAATGCGCCTTGCAAGCTTTGTCTTTGCTTTCGTACTCAGTGCTTTTGCCGGTGCTGCACAGGCCCAGGTGGTCACCCTCAACAAGGGCGGCTTCGTGCTGACCTACGACTGCAGCATCCACAGCGCCACCCGCTACGAGTACACGCTTACTGCCGATACCGGTTCGGCCGCACGGCCGTCCAGCTTCTACAAGGACCCGGACCTGCCGGCCGGTTGCCTGGGCCAGACCAGCACCGCGTCCTACGCCAGCATCAGATCCGGCTACGACCGTGGCCACCTGGTCACGTCCAACCACATGGACTACGACGCGACCTACATCCGCCGCGCCAACTACATGACCAACATCGTGCCGCAGGTGTCCAGCTTCAACCAGGGCATCTGGGTGAAGGCCGAAAACGTGGCCGAGTGCTACCGCGACATCGCACCGGTGGACGTCTACGGTGGTGTGGTCTACGGCGACGCCGCCAACGATTACTTCCTGGCCAGCCATGGCATCCCGACCCCGGAGTTCTTCTGGAAGACGATCATCACCCGTGACCCGAACACCGGAACCGCCAAGGCGATCAGCTGGATCATTCCCAACGAGGCCAACCTGGGCAGCCTGGACAACTATCTGGTGACGATTGCCGATCTGGAGGAGCTGCTGGGCGCCAGCTATGTGGCGATCAACGCACCGACCTCGCTGAAGAACATGCTGCCGGCCAGCACCTGGCCACAGCCTGCAGGGTGTGACCTGGGCTGATCGGCAGGCAGAGGAATCACGATGCCTGCACGCGCAGCCATCGTGACGCCAGCACTCTGGCAACCAGGAACTGCACTGCGGCGCCTGCGACGGTGGCAACGACAAGCAGGACGGGGAGCAGGCAGCTGCCGGCCAGCGTCACCGCGCCGGCGATGCCGGCACTGATGAGGCGATGGTGCCGGGCCCGGGATCGCACTCGGTTCAAGGGGTATTCCCGTGCAAGCGCTGGGTGGGGTGGCCCGGCAGTCTAGCGTTCCTGTGGCCAGCGTGCCCTGCCCGTCCCGCTATGGGAAAATGGCGGGCGCCTCGCCCCTTTGGCTGTTCCCGGAGTAGTTGATGTCCCGTCTCCCCTTCGATGCCGTGCTGTTCGACTGCGACGGCGTACTGGTCGATTCCGAGCCGCTGGTCGCCCGCGTGCTCTCGGAAATGCTGACCGCACGCGGCTGGCCGCTGACCCCGGCGCAGGCCGGCGAGGTCTTCCTGGGCCAATCCGTGGCCCATCTGGCCGGGCTGATCGCAGAGCGCACCGGCAAGCCGTTCACCGAGGAATGGCTGGAGGAGTTCCGCCAGCAGCGCAACCGGGCGCTGGAACGGGATCTGGAGCCGATCCGGGGGGCGCCCGAGGCCGTGCGTGCGATCGCCGCAGCGACCGGTGGCCGCATTGCCTGCGCGTCCGGTGCCGACCTGATCAAGGTGAAACTGCAGCTGGGCAAGGTCGGCATCCTCGATGCCTTCGGCGACCACGTCTACAGCGGCCAGGACATGCCGAACACCAAGCCGCACCCGGACGTCTACCTGGCGGCCGCTGCCGCGCTGGGTGTGGATCCGAAGCGCTGCGCGGTCATTGAAGACACCGTGACCGGCGCGACCGCCGGCGTCGCGGCGGGTGCCACCGTGTTTGGCTTCAGCGAGGGCGGCCCGCACCACAGCACGCCGGAGGCCCTGCGCGCTGCGGGTGCGAAGGTGATCTTCCAGCGCATGGACCAGCTGCCGGCATTGCTGGCGGCCTACGCCGCCGACGCTGCAGCCTGAGGCGGCCTCAGCCTGCAGCGCCCAGCGTGGCGCTGCGGCGTTTCCCGGTGTAATGCAGCACGAACAGGTACAGGCCGGTGAACAGCTGCAGGAACAATGGCGGCAGCGGCGAATAGGTGATCCACGCTGCCGGCTCGCCCTGCCCCAGCCCGCGAGCTGCGAAATTGGCGATCACCGCCAGGGTGAAGACGATCGAGGTCCAGCGATGCACGGGCCGCGCCCAGCCACCCCGGCTCATTGACGGCGCCTCGCTTCGGATCGGGCTTCGATCATCTTCCAGCCATTGCCGGACGGGTCACGGAATCCGGCATCGATGGCGCCATAGCGTTCGACCGGCTCCTGGGTGAACTCGACGCCCCGTGCCAGCCATTGCGTATAGCGTGCCCGGCAGTCATCGACGGCCAGCACCAGCGGAGGCATTGCGCCTTTCGCCACCAGCTGCTGCAGTGCCTGCGCGGTGGCCGCGTCGTGTGTGGGCGGGCCCGGAACGAACAGCCCCAGCTGGAATCCGTCCTGGCCGGGGCTGCGTACCGTCAGCCAACGGTAGCTGCCATTGCGCACATCGGTGTGCACTTCGAAACCGAGCATGCCGACGTAGAACGCGAGCGCTTCATCCTGGTCGCGCACATAGAGGCCGACCGTGTTCACAGTGTTTGTCATGGGACCTCCCTCACGTGGGATCCACGTTAGCAACCGCCGCGCGCCGGCGCTTCTCCAAAACTGCCATGTTCAGGTCCGGTCGCTGCGCGGCACGTGCGTGGCACTCCGGCACGCAGGCCGGCGTCGCCTGGCCGGCCCGCTCACGCTCGCGCACGTTGCCCGGGCTGTCGCCGGTGATGTCACGGAAGATGCGGCCGAAGGTGCCCAGGCTGCTCCAGCCGGTCTGCGCGGCGATCTCGGTGACCGGCAGATCGGTGTCACGCAACATCGCCACGGCCCGTTCGATGCGGCGGCTCAGCAGGTAGCGGTGCGGCGGCAGCCCGAAGGCCTGCTTGAACGAACGCGCGAAATGCGCCGCGGATACGGCACTCACTTCGGCCAGGCGGGCCACCGGCCAGTCCTCGTGGCTGGCATGGTCCATCCGGTCCTTGGCACGCAGCAGGCGTCGCAGCAGTTCAGGGCTCTGGTTCATGCCGCCACCGTGCTCGCCAGATGATGTCGCGCCGCATGCCTAGCCTGCGCGGCCTGCTCGCCCAACCAGTCACCGAATGCAATGACCTTCGCGCTCCGGCTGCGCGCCGTCGGTGCCACGAACCAGAAACCACGCCCGTCGCTGGCCACACCGGGATGTGCCTGCACCAGGCGCCCGCTGTCCAGTTCGGCCTGGAACAGGATTGGCGAAGCAATGGCGATGCCCTGCCCGGCAATGGCCGCGCCGACGTCCAGATGCTCTACCGCAAAGGGGCTGACCAGGCTCTCCTCGGCCGGCGGCGGAACCGCGCCATGTGCGGAAAACCACAGTGCCCACCAGTCGGGCCTGCCGAGCAGCGGAACCTCCAAGGCCCGGCGCCCGAGCCCGTCTGCCGCCGGCAGCAGCGCTGGCGCGCACAACGGGGTGAAAATGCTGGGGAACAGGGGCGTGGCCTGCAGCCCGGGCCACTCGCCATGCCCATTGCGGATGGCAGCATCAAAATGCCCGGCGGCCAGGTCCTGCGGCTCTGCCGACAGGTCCAGTTCCAGCACGATGCTCCGATGGCGGCCGCGGAAACTGCCCAGCCGCGGTGTCAACCAACTGGTGCCCAGCGTGGGCAATACGGACAGGCGCAGTCGCGCCGCATCCATGTCAGCGGCGCGCATGAAACTGGCACGAAGCGCGTCGAAGGCCCGGGTGGCCTCCTGCGCGACGCTGGCACCCGTCGCCGTCAGCTCCACATGCTGTGGATGGCGCAGGAACAGGCAGGTGCCGGTCTGGGCCTCCAGCCGGCGCACGTGGTAACTCACCGATGCCGCGCTGGTGTCGAGCTCTTCGGCGGCACGGGCAAAACTGCCCAGCCGCGCCGCCGCTTCGAAGGCGCGGATGGCGGCAAGCGATGGAAGCTGGCGTTGGGTCACCATAAGTGTGGCTTAGCCTGAGCCCGGATATCTGCGTGGTCAATCCCCCTCGCATCCGCAACGATGGAGGCACTTCCGGCAAGGGGTCACGCACATGGATCGACGGCAGTTCCTGGCCACCTTGGCCGCAGTGGCAGCCTCAAGCGCCCTACCCTCGGGGCGGCCCCTGTCCAGCCACAGCGACGACTGGAAATGGTTGCAGGGCAACTGGCAGGTCCGGCACCAACGCCTGAAGGAGCGCCTGCTGGGCGACACCCGCTGGGAAGCCTTCACCGGCGCCAGCGCGGTCTGGCTCACCCTGGGCGGGCTCGGCACCATCGATGACAACGTCATGGCGCTGCCTTCGGGCCCGTACAGAGGCCTGGGCGTGCGTGCTTTTGATCCAGTGTCTTCCACGTGGTCGATCTGGTGGATCGATGGGCGCAACCCTGCCCATATCGAAGCGCCCGTGCGCGGCGTCTTCGAAGGCGATGGCGGCAGCTTCCGTGGTCGTGATCACTTCAGGGGACGCCCCATCGACGTCTGGTTCCGCTGGCATGACATCCATGGCGAGGAGCCATGGTGGGAGCAGGCGTTCTCCGACGATGCCGGCGCGCACTGGGAAGTGAACTGGCGCAACTGGTTCCGCCGCACTGCGGCGGTCCCCTCACCGCTTCCGAAGCTGCCGGATGCACCGCGCGATTTCGATTTCCTGGTGGGCCATTGGAACGTGCGCCATCGTCGCCTGCGTGCTCGGCTGGCAGGCAGTGATGCGTGGGACGCGTTCAACGGCACCCTGCACAACTGGCCGGTACTGGGAGGATTCGGCAACGTGGGCGACAACCACATGGACGTGCCGGGAGCACCGCTGCGCGGCATGGGTATCCGCGCCTGGAACGCCGCTGAGCGGCATTGGCTGAGCTGGTGGCTGGATGGCCGGGAGCCGACCCGGATCGGCGCGCCGCTGCGCGGTGGTTTCGAGGCCGGCGTCGGCCGCTTCTTCGGCGAAGACCAGCACGACGGTCGATCAATCCAGACGCGGGTGATCTGGTCACGCATTACCCCGCGCTCGGCGCGCTGGGAACAGGCGGCATCGACCGATGGCGGGCGCAGCTGGGAAACCAACTGGGTCAGCGACTTCGAGCGGCAGGCATGAAAGCGCTGCTGGCCGTGATGCTGCTGGTTTCTGCGTCGCCCCCCGCGACTCCCTCAAGGGTGCTGCAGATCGTCGGCCCCGCCGAACGCTTTGCGCCGGGCGTTGCATCCACGCAGTACGACGAGATTCGACTGACCTTGAGCCCGGACGGAAACACCGCGCTGTGGTTCAGCCGCAACCGTCCCGGCGGTCCGGGCGGGTATGACATCTGGGTCTCCCGCCACGATGGGCAGCGCTGGCGGCCGGCGACGCCGGTCTCGTTCAACACGCCGGGACGAGACTTCGATCCCGCCTTTTCTGCCGATGGCCGCACGGTGCATTTCTGTTCGGATCGAGCAGGCGGCCAGGGCGGCGACGATCTGTACCGGGTCAGCATTGGACGTGACGGTCGATTCGGCGAACCGGAGAATCTGGGCCCCGCGGTGAACAGCGCGGCCGACGAGTTCGCGCCGATGCTCTCGCCGGACGGTCGTACGCTGTTGTTCTCCAGCGATCGCGCGGGCGGTGCCGGCGGCCATGACCTCTACAGCGCCACGATGATCGGCGGCGTGGCGCAGCTGGCGCGGCCGCTGCCGGGTGGCATCAATACCGCCGCACAGGAGTTCGATGCCACGTTCCTCGGCAACGGCCAAACGGTGGTGTTTGCCCGCGCCCTGGACTTCGCCACTGCACCGGTCCGCCAGTTCATTGCCTACGAGCGTGGAGGCCGTTATGACGCGGGCCATGCATTGCCCTCCCCGGTGAACGAAGCCTCCGGCGACAGCTACGGTGCGATGCTGGATGGCTCGCAACCTGACACTTTGACCTATTCGGCGCGGCGCGCAGACGGTGCGGGGTTGGACCTGTACCGCATCCGCTACCGTTCGGGCGAACCATGATCCGCACTCAACGCTGCGCCGGCAGTTCCAGACGATGCTTGCGGCACAGCCGGTACACGGTCACCCGCGAGATCTTCATCTGCCGTGCGCACTCGGAGACGTTGTAGCCGGTCTGGCGCAGGGTCTGCAGCAGCACATCGCGCTCGGCCTGGCCGCGGGCATCCTGCAGCATCGCGCCCGGCGGCGCATGCTCGGCCCCACCCAGTTCAAGGTCACGCTCGCTGATCAGCTCGCCTTCGGCCATGATCGCCGCCCGCTGCACCCGGTTGAGCAGTTCACGCACGTTGCCGGGCCAACCGAAGCGTCGCATCGCCTGCAGCGCAGCGGGCGCAAAGCCACGTGCACGCACGCTGTGGCGCAGGCGGAAGCAGCGCAGGAAGTGCTCGGCCAGCAGTTGCACATCGGCGCCACGCTCGCGCAAGGGCGGCATCAGCAGGCGCAGCACATTGAGCCGATAGTAGAGATCGCTGCGGAACCGACCCTGCGCCACCGCGTGTTCCAGCTCCACGTGGGTGGCGGCGAGTACCCGCACATCCACACGCAGCGGCTGGCTGCTGCCGACACGCTCGAAGGTGCCTTCCTGCAGCACGCGCAGCAGGCTGGTCTGCGCCTCCGCCGGCAGGTCGCCCACCTCGTCGAGGAACACGGTGCCGCCGTGTGCGGCTTCGAATACGCCGATCTGGCGCTTGTCGGCGCCGGTGAACGAGCCGCGCTCGTGGCCGAACAGCTCCGACTGCACCAGGCTGGCCGGAATGGCACCGCAGTTGACCGCGATGAACGGCTTGCCCGCACGGCCGGACAACGCATGCAGCGCGTGAGCCGCCAGCTCCTTGCCAGTGCCGGTTTCGCCGGTGACCAGCACCGGCAGTTCGACCGGCGCGAACTTGTGCAGCACGCTGCGCACCGCATGCAACGCAGGACTCTCGCCGATCAGTGTGCGCGGCCCCTGGCCGGCGCATACCTCGCTGGCAGAAGGATCATCCGCGTCGAACTGCTGGCGCATCGCAGCCACCAGGTCCTGCAGGCCGAAAGGCAGCGTGAACCGCGAGATGCAGCGCTGCAGCAAGGGCAGCCACGCTGCAGGCGTGGGCCCCGCGCCGGGTGGCAGCACCGCAATCCAGGGCAGATGCACGTGCTGTTCGATCCATGGCGCCAGCAACTGCAGCGCGGACGTATCCAGATGGCGAAGATCCAGCACAGCGACCAGCCGATCACGCCCGCGCAGCCCGATCGCCATCGCCGGGTCGGGATGGATGCGGCGCACGTACCAGCCTGCGGCCGCCAGCGCGCTGCGCTCGTTCGCCAGCGGCTCGCCGAACCAGAGCACGCAACGTGATGTAGAAGCCTCCGGGACCGCCGCCATGCTTCCCCCAGCATCCGGACACCGTCGGCGGACTGTCAGGCAATCGCCGGCGTGCCGCCCTCCGCCGGGACCCTCTACGGCCACCGCAGCGGCCTTTGATGGGCGGATCCTAGCGCTGCGCTAAACGGCGGCGCAATGAGCGCCACGTCAAGAGACCACCGGCTGAAGCGGCATCGTTACAGTCCGCGACGGCACCTGTAACACCCGTGTGACAGTCGGGCGCCCGCCTTGCCCTGCGGCGCGTGGTACAGCGCGATCCCAACATTTTTCCGACGCCGCTGTAACGGCGCGGCAGCAGCCCCCTGCGCCTGCCAGCGCCTGACGCCAAGGCAGCCAAGCCTTGCAGGGTTGGCACGGTTGATGCGTGCTTCCGCCGCACCCACCACGGGAGATCGGCATGGACGGCATCACCCCCATTCGCGGCCTGCTGGCAACGCTGGCTGTGGCCCTGCTGTCGGTTGGCGCGAGCGCCTCTGCCTCCGGTGCGCGCCAGGGCGTGAAGGCTCAACCGGGCGAAATCGTCCTGTTGCGTGATGTGTCCGCACGCCCGGCCTATCGCATGGCGCCGCCCGGCATGGCGCTGATCGCCGACCCGAAACCCCAGCGCGAGATCGCGGCGGCCCTCGGTGCGGGTGCCCCGGCAAACGGGATGGACGAGCTGAGCGATGAGGACTACGCAGGCATGGGGGCAGGTCACGCCGCCACAGCCACCGCACCCGCAGGCACCATGGTCGAACGTGTGACGCAGCAGGCATTGGGCGGTACGCTCGGCCGCAACGGTGACGGCATGGTCGGCAGCAGTCTCGGTGGTGCCATGAGCGGGCCGCTCGGCGCGGTCGGCAACAGTACCCGCGGCATCAGCGAGACCGTGCGCGGCGCGCTCGGCCAGTTCCCGCTGCAGGGCATGGCCCCGGCAGGTGGCAAGTGAGGCGGGCGCACTGGCTGCTGCTGATCCTGCCTGCCACGCCGTTGATCGCGCAGGCCGATGACTATAGCGGCATGCTCGCCTACCTCGCGGTTGCCCGCATCGACGGCCATGCACTGGCCGGCGCGAACGGCGCCATCGCGGTCAACCAGGCGGCCGGCGACCTCAATCTGCAGGCCAACCTGCGCGGCATCGCCACGGGCGAACATGCCGACGTCTCGATCGGCAACCGACAACTGCGCGGTGGCAACCGCGTGCTGGGTGCGCCGATGCACGCCACTGCCGTCATCGATGGCAAGGCGCTGGCCGGTGCCAGCGGCATCGCATCCATCAACCAGGCCAGCGGCATCGCCAACACGACGCTCAACGTCGTCAGCGCGACGCTGGCCCGACAGGGCATACGCGAAACCGACGATACGGCCTTGGCCGCCGAGGGTTCCGCGTTGGCAGGGGGGCGGGACGACGCCGGTCGCGGCGTCGCGACGGGCACCCGCAGCGCCGGTGTCACCAGCACCGCGCTGCGGGGATTCGACGGGGTCCTGCAACTCAATCAGATCGCGGGCAGCGGCAATGACACGGCCAATGTGCTGGGCCTGGTCGTGCAGGACCGCCCGTGACAACCACCCAACCGATGCACCACCTGATGAGAGAAAGAGGGCACCATGAAAGCGACCGTCAAACGGACCATGCTCGCCATGGCGATTGCCACTGCCTCGACCGCCGCTGCGGCCAATGGCTGGGACAACCAGAACGCCAACGCGAACATCAACCACACCCACACCGTCAGCGAAACCCGCAACGAGACGCACAACCACACCGACAACGACGTGAGCAACCGCACCGTCAACGTCAATGTGCAGAAGCACAGCACCATCCAGGCCGACGAACGCAAGGAAAAGAACAACCACGGCGTCGACGTGAACCTGGAGAAGGACCTGCGACTGAGCACCGACATCAATTTCTCCGGCGACCCGAACATCACCGGCGACATCGACCTCGACTCGGCGGCCATCGCCGTGATCGACAACCGCCAGTCGATCAGCAACAACGCCACCAGCAACAGCCTGGTCACCAACAGTGCCTCCATCGGTGACAGCGTGGGCGCAGGTGCCTCCGGCAACCTCGGCTTCAACGTGGTATCGGGCGACAACAACGCCCAGGACAATGCCGCGTCATTGTCCGCCGCCGACGCGTCCTTCAGCTTCGGCATGGCCGACGCCGAGGTGTTCGTCAACCAGGCCGGCTTCGGCAACGCGACCATGAACTCCGGCGTCACCAATGCCGCAGGTCTCGGTGGCAATGCCTTCGGCGGTGCGTCAGGCAACATCGGCGTCAACATTGCTTCGGGCAACAACAACGAGCAGAAGAACGCGCTGGCGGCGTCGGTCGCGACCACCGCGGTGGCGCAGTCGAGCATCAGCTCCAACCAGGTCTCCACCGGCAACACGGTCAGCAACGCCGGCTTCGTACAGTCCTACACCGATACCGTGCAGGTCGGCATGCGTGGCGGCGTCAGCGGCCTGACCCTGGCCTATGGCGCGGGCACCTACCGCGGCACCGGCAACGCCTACCAGATGGCCAACTACTACCTGGATACCTGGAGTGGCGAGCTGCCGCACCCGGGTGGCAACAGCACCGGCCATATCGATCTGGACAACCAGATCCAGAACGCCACGATGAACCCCAACCGGCCGGGGGTGGGCGGCCTGGGCTTCGATACGCGTGAGAGTGGCACCAACCAGTTCGTCGAACTGGGCGTGGCAGACCTGTATGCCAGCCTCAGCGGCACGGTCAGCACCACGCGCTGGGTGAACGTCAACGCGACCAACACCTCGGCCTTGTCGGGCAGCGCCTTCTCCGGCGCCTCGGGCAACATCGGCGTGAACGTGGCCGCGGGCACCGGCAACCTGCAGGCCAACAGCCTGGCCCTGGCAGTCGCCCAGCCCAGCACCGGCGGCGGTGGTGGCAGCGGCGAGTAAGCGCAACACCCCGGCCGTCCGCCAATGGCCGGGTTCCCCGGGAGCTCCTGTTCCTCCTCCCCCTTGGGACAGGAGCTCCCCCTTGCTGCCGGAGAATGCGATGTTCGGCCACCGTCTCTCGATACGCCTGCTGGCCTGCCTGCTGTTGCTGGGCGGCGCGTCCGCGCGGGCGGGCGACGTCGGCTTCGCCGGCGTACTGCCCAATGGCGCGCTGCTGCAGCAGAAGGTGGAGAGCATGCAGGAACGGCGCTACCGCAACGTGGTACGCCAGCACACCGATTACAGCTGCGGAGCGGCCGCACTGGCGACCGTCCTGCGCCATGCCTACCACCTGGACACCGACGAGGCGACGGTGATCGAAGGGATGATGGGGGTGTCCGACCCGGCGCTGGTGGCCGAGCGTGGCTTCTCGCTGCTCGACATCAAGCGCTACGTGGAGTCGCTGGGCATGCGCGGGCGCGGCTATCGCATCGATGAGGCACGCCTGCGCACGCTTCGGGTTCCGGGTCTTGTGCTGATGGACGTGCGCGGCTTCCGCCACTTCGTGGTGCTCAAGCAGGTGCGCGGCGGTGTGGTCGAGGTGGCTGATCCCATCCTTGGCAACCGCAGCCTGGCGCTGCCTGAATTCCTCGCTGCGTGGCCATCGCGTGCCGTATTCGTGGTGATCGGCAGTGATTTCGATCGCAACACAGTCCTGCTGCAACCCAGCGAACGGCCCAGTGCCCGCGCGCTCTACGCGCGACAGGGGCCGATCACCGATGCCGAACTGGTCGATTTCGGCTTCAGCCACGCCGACCTGTTCTGAAGGAGGTTCCGCCATGTTCCGCCGCCGTCTGTTGATGCTCCTGCTGCTGGCGAGCCCCGCCCTGCCCCTGCAGGCGGCGGATGCTGCGCCGGGACGCGGCCTGAAGGAAATTCCGGATCCCGAACTGAACCTGATGCGCGGCCGCTACACCGTGGGCGGCACTACCGTCGCGTGGTTCGGGGTGACGATGGTCTCGCAGTGGCAGGCCGGCAACGGAAACGTATTGCAGGGTGCGTTGACTCTGGGCATGGACTTCCGCGGCGGCGGCAGCCCGAAACTGAGCTTCCAGCCCAGCGTGCACGTGACTGCCGCAGATTCGCCGCTGCCGGACACGCAGGGCCGCCATATCGACAGCACCGGCCTGGCCAACGCCAATGGCCTGGTGCAGAGCGTGCAGGTGGCCGGCGATGGCAACGTTGCCCGCAATGCGACCACGCTGGTGGTGCGCAACGGCACGGTGCCGGGCCTTTCGGATGACGGTGCCCATTCGCTCAGTGCGCAGGGTGCAGGCGTCTCGGCCTCCGCAGTGCTGGACGGCAACCAGGCACGCCTGCAGCTGCAGGTGGAGGGCCAGGGCATGGTCCAGCAATGGATACGTAACGGCAGCGTCGGCCAGGGCATCGCCCTGGCCGGTGACGGCCAGATCGCCAGCAACCAGCTGCGGCTGGAACTGGTGCGGGATACCGCGGGCGGCAACCTGCCGTTGAGCCAGAACGTGGCCCAGGCGATTGCGATGAACCGCGGCATGGGGCCGGGCCGATAGCACCACGGCACGGCGTTGGGGGAAGCGTTCCACAACGCAGGACACGAACATGCACACCTTGATGAGGATCACCCCGTTGGCGCTGGCGGCGCTGGCGGGCACCGCCTTTGCCGCACCGCCAGCGGCGGACGATGGCGGCGACGTGCAGGCACTTGCCAACCAGCTGGAGCAGCTCAAATCCAACTACGCACAGGAAGTGCGGCGGCTGCGCGAACTGGACATGCAGGTGCAGGCCATGCAGGCGCGATTGAGTGGACGCACGGGACCCACCGGGCCGGCAACGGCGGCGGCAACGGGCGCAGCAGTCGAGCATGGCTCGACGCTACAGACGTCGCAGGGTAGCGAGGGCTACGCCAGCACGGCGGCCGAGGCACAGCAGGCGAAGCAGGAATCGCGGCGCAGCGTGGATGATGTGAAACAACAGCAGTCGGCGCTGTTCTCGCGCCGCTTCACCGTCGAGAACAGCCTCACCTACGCCCGCTACGACCGCAAGCAGCTCACCCTCAATGGTTTCCTGGCGCTGGACGCGATCTTCCTCGGCAACATCGCCATCGAGAACGTTGAATCCGATTCGCTCACCTACAACCTGGCCGCACGTTGGGGTGTCAGCCCGAACCTGACGCTCAACCTGGACGTGCCTTACCTGGCGCGGCGCACCGTCTACCAGAAGGGCGGCGCCGGCGGCGCGGCGGCCGCGATCGCGCAGGAAGAAACCAATGGCAACGGGCTGGGCGATATCGGTTTGAGTGCGAACTACCGCTTGTTCGGCGAACGCGGCTGGCGCCCGGAAACGGTGCTCACCGCCGGAGTCACCGCCCCTACCGGGCGCGCACCCTACGGTCTGGACTGGAAGGTGATCGAGCGCGACGACGATGACTACATCCGCTTCGCAGTACCCAGGGAACAGCCCACCGGCAATGGCGTGTGGCAGGCCAATGTGGGCCTGTCGATGGTCAAGACCGCCGATCCGGCAATCCTGTTCGCCAACGTCGGCTATGTGCATTCGTTCCCGCGTGGTTTCAGTGATATCGACAGCAACCCCGACACGGTCAACCCGGGTGACGTGAAGCTCGGCGGCGCGGTCTACTTCGGCGCTGGCGTGGCCTTTGCGTTCAACGAGCGCACCAGCCTCAGCCTGTCCTTCAGCGACCGCATCAGCGCCCGCGCTTCCACCCGTTTCCAAGGCGGGAAGTGGATGAAAGTGATCGGCAGCGACGCCAACGCGGCATCACTGAATCTGGGCGTGACCTACGCGCTCAACCAGCACACCACACTGGTGACCCTGCTCGGCATCGGGCTGACCCCGGATGCACCGGACTTCACGCTCGCCTTCAAGATCCCGTACATGTTGTAGAGACAGCGCCAGGCACGGTCCTGCGCCCCGGCAGGGCCTGGATTCATCTTCCGGCACCACAGCGGTCCCTGCCCGCTGCTATATTCAGCCCAGCTCGGCAGGCATGGTGCCTGCCCTCGAATCACAGGGAGTTGGACATGGGTCTGGTACAGGCGGTGAAGGGTGCGGTCGGTGGTGTGCTGGCCGACCAGTGGAAGGACTTCTACACCGTGCCCACGGGCCTGCCCTCGACGGCGGCCCTGTTCGCGGCGGTGCCGCGCGGCACCAACGCCGGCCGCGGCTCCAACACCAGCGGCTCGTCCAACATCATCACCAACGGCTCGAAGATCGTCGTGCCGGAGGGCTACGGCCTGCTGCTGTTCCAGGACGGCGCGATCACCGCGTTCGTCGCCGAACCGGGCGGCTACGAGTGGCGTTCGGACGACCTGAACTCGCAATCGATCTTCGCCGGCGACGGTCTGGTCAGCACCTTCATCAAGCAGAGCTGGGAACGCTTCAAGTTCGGCGGCCAGCCCGGTTCGCAGCAGGCGGCTTATTTCGTCTCGCTGAAGGAGCTGCCGGACAACCGCTTCGGGACCCAGTCGGAAATCTACTGGGACGACGGCTTCCTCAATACCCAGGTGGGCGCGGTCACGCGCGGCTCGTACACGCTGAAGATCGTCGACCCGATCCTGTTCGTGAAGAACTTCGTGCCGGCCAGCTACCTGCAGCCGGGCCAGGTGTTCGACTTCACCGACCTGGACAACGCCGCCGCCAGCCAGCTGTTCAATGAAGTGGTCGGTTCGCTGGCGCCGGCCTTCAGCCTGTACACGAACGATCCGGGCAAGGGCAACCGCATCACCAGGCTGCAGCAGGACTCGCTGGGCTTTGCACAGAGCCTGTCGGCCGCCGTCGAGCAGGGCTACCAGTGGAAGTCGGATCGCGGCCTGGCCATCGTCAAGACCGCCATTGTCTCGATCGAGTACGACGCCAACACCCGCGAACTGCTGAAGACCGTCCAGCGCGCCGATGCGCGGTCCGGCTCGCGCGGCAATTCCAACCTGCAGGCGAGCGTCGCCCAGGGCATCCAGTCGGCCGGCGAGAACGGCGGTGCGGCCGGCCTGGTCGGTGTCGGCATGGCCTCGGGCATGTTCGGTGGCGGCGGCATGCAGCAGCCGGTCACGCCGGCTGCCGACGATCCGGTGGCCAAGCTGAAGAAGGCCAAGGAAATGCTGGACCTGGGCCTGATCACCCAGGGCGACTATGACGCCCTGAAAGCCAAGGCGCTGGGCCTGTAACAGCAGGACGCACAACCCACATGTCCGATCCCAGAAACGGCCCACCGCCGCTGCCCGGATCCACGCCCGCGCCGCCGCCGCTCTTGCCGGCGCC
>OKDH01000005.1_pt1 | contig 46563 bp, 43 predicted proteins | sample 1610621 | NCBI WGS metagenome assembly OKDH01 (sample SAMN04436668, study PRJEB24849) | human gut metagenome | biome: human gut; feature: NICU; material: stool | host: Homo sapiens | place: USA: Saint Louis, MO | collected 2010-06-11
CCATCGCCAGGTCCAGCTTGGCTTCAAGGCGTTGCAGCTGCAGGGTGGCCTCGTTGCGTTCGTCGTGCTCGTCAACACGGCTGTCTTCGACCAGTGCCAGGCTGCGCAGCAGGCCTTCGGCACCGCTGGTGCGTCCGGCCGCGCTGCCCGCCTGGAACTCGGCCGGCAGGGCCAGCTCGCAGCTGAGCGTTTCGTCGAACAGCTCGCTTTCGGCAGGATGGTGCAGCGACGTGGCCGGCAGCTGGGTCATGCCAGCGATCCTGCCTGCAGGTAGGCATGGGCGGCGCGAAGCGAGCGCTGGCCGTCATTCATCAGTGCGGCCGCTGCATCGCGGCGCTGGCGCAGCAGGCCCAGAAGGCTCTGCTGGCGCTCGAACAGGGCGCTCAGCGGCCCGTGGTCCGCAGCGGTCAGCGGCTGGCTGAGCAGGGCATGCAGGGTGCTGTCGTGCCCGTCGAGCAGGCTGTCGGCCTGGTCCAGGGCATCATCGCCCAGTGCCTTCTCGAAGGCATCCAGCTGCGCGTGCAGTTCGGGCAGGCTCATGGCGCCACCGCGGCCGGGCGGCGCTGTTCGTGCGGGATCGCGTTCCAGGCGCTGTCGATCTCGCCCAGCAGCTGCAGCGATTCATCCAGCGCGGCGCGGTCGTTGTGCAGGTTGGCTTCGGTGAGGCGCTGCAGCACGTAATCGTACAGGGCCGACAGGTTGCCGGCGATCTCGCCGCCGGCCTCATGGTCCAGCGAGCCGTTGAGGTGGCCGACGATCGCGCAGACTTCGCCGATCGCCTTGCCCTTGCCGGCCTGGTCGCCCCGCTCGAGGCTGGCCAGGGCGCGACGCACGCGCTCCAGCGCGCCGGCCAGCAGCATCGCCACCAGCTTGTGCGGATCGGCATCGGCGACCGCACTGGTCACTCCCACCTGGCGGTACTGCTCGGCATATTGACGGCTGGAACCGTACATTCGTGATTCTCCTTGCGCGGGGTGCCGTCGGGTGATCGTGGGGATCGGTGCCGGCGGCGCGGCGATGATTGCTGTTGCGTCCGTTATCGGTGCATTGCGCGGCAAACTTGAGTGCCACGCACGCATCGTCAGCGGTTCAACTGTGCCAGCTGCTGCTGCAGCGCCGTGTTGCTCTGCTGCAACTTGCCCATCAGGCTGTCCAGCGCGATGAACTGCTTCTTGTAGCGCTCTTCCACGCTCTTCATCCGCGTGTCGAGGTCCTTGCGGCGCTTGTCGATGTTGTCCAGCGTGGTGTTCAGGCCCTTGGTGCGCGCGACGAACGCGCCTTCCTTGCCGACCGTGGTGCTGACATAGCCGTCGACCAGCGTGTACAGCTTGCCGGCACCGCCGGAATCACCGGTGATCGCCTGGCGCATCTTCTCCGGCTGGCTGGCCAGTGCGGCGGCGAACTTGGTGGTGTCCAGGATCAGCGTGCCGTCGGCATTGGGGTAGCCGCGGGTATCCAGACCGATCGCCTTGGCATCGAGCTTGTCACCGGCCAGGTCCTTGAGCACGCTCGACATCACCGAGCGCAGCTGGCTGGTGGCGCCGCGCATCTGCGCATCGCCGGTCAGCGTGGAGGCTTCCTTGGTCTTGGCGTCGTACTTGGTTTCGGTGTTGATCGCCGCCAGTGCGGCGTTGTAGGCCGTTACGAACTCCTGCATCACCTTGGTGGCCGCCGCAGTGTCGGTGCTGATGGTCACCGTGCTGGTGCCCGGCATCTTCAGGTTCAGGGTCAGGCCCGGAACCGCATCGGCCACGGTGTTGCTGGCGCTGACGACCTTCACGCCATCGATGGTCAGCTCGGCGTCGGCGGCGGCGGTGTTCTGCTTCAGGCTGTTGACCAGCCCCCCCAGCTTGGCGTCGCTGCCTGCGTACTCGAGCTTGATCGCGTTGGCGGCACCGGTCTTCTCCTGTGCGATCGACAGGTACTGGTTGTCGCCGGAGCTGATCAGGGTGGCCTGCACGCCTTCCTTGCGGCCGGCCGCATCGATCTTGTTGCGGATGGTGGTCAGCGTGTCGCCGTCCTCCACCTCCACGTTCATGGTCTTGGCCTTGTCGCCCACGCCAACGGTCAGCGTCAAGGTTCCGGCAGCAAACGTGTCGGTCTTGGGTACCGAAGTATCGGCGATCAGTTTGTGCGCGGTGGCCAGCGAGGTGACATTGACCACGTGCGTGCCGTTGGAGGCCGCAGCCTTGGTGGTGCCAACGTCATACAGCGCGACCGACGCCGTCAGGATCTCGTCGGTGCCCTTGTCGCCGCCTTTGCTGGCGGTCACCGTGCGCGTGTCGAACGCGGTGGTGGCCTTCAGTGCGGTCAGCGCCGTCTTCAGCTTGTCGAAGGCCGAGGTGATGGTGCCGATCGACGACAATTGCATCTTGGCCTTGGACTGCTGCAGGTTCAGCGCATTGTCGGCGGGCTTGCGGTCAGCTGCGACCAGCTGGTTGACGATGCTGGAAATATCCAGTCCCGAGCCAATGCCACCGTATCCAAAGTCTGCCACGTCGTTTCTCCTGGTATCCGGGCCCGGCCGTCGTGCGCTGGCCCGTCGTCAACGAAAATAGCGGCCTGCGCCGCTGGGTCTTGAGGACTTCGTTGATGCACGTGCCGTGCCACTCGCCTGGCGCAGGTTCTGGCACGCGGGTTGCAGGAGAGCTGGGGCAGGGTGCGGGTGGGTTCACCGCGGGCTGCCGGGAGTCTGCAAAAAGCCCTCCCAAAATGCAGGGGAGGGATCAGGCTACTGACAATCGGGGGGAGACGAAGCCGCCCGTTACGTACAGTCAAAGGTACAGCGCTGAAAGAGAGGTCCGCAGGAGCGGGCGATGCCAAGCCGGTTCGGGACTGATCCCGGGCCGGGCATGGCCCGCGCCTTCGTGCATCGTGGCTTCCCGGTTGCCGCTACCGTCGGTTCGACCCGACGGTAGCGGCGCCTTCTTGCCGTGGATCAGCGCAGCAGGCTGAGCACGCCCTGCGGCACCTGGTTGGCCTGGGCCAGCATGGCCGTACCGGCCTGCTGCAGGATCTGGGTGCGGGTCAGTTCTGCGGTTTCCTTGGCGAAGTCGGTATCGCGGATGCGGCTGCGCGATGCGGACAGGTTCTCCGAGGAGGTCTGCAGGTTGGCGACCACCGAGGTGAAGCGGTTCTGGATCGCGCCGAGGTCGGCGCGGACGCTGTTGACCGATTCCAGGGCCTTGTCGACGATCGACATCGCCTTCTGTGCGCCTTCGGCGGTGGTGACGTTCAGGTCCTTGACGAAGCTGGCCGCTGCACCGGTCAGGGTGCCGCCGTTGGTGCTGGTCTCGGTCAGGCCCAGGCCGGCGATGGTCGCGGCGGTGACGCCGGCCGGCGGGGTTGCTGCGCTGACGCCCAGGGCGAAGGTCTGGCCATCCTTGACCGAAGCCAGGCTGATGACGCCGGCATTGACCGAGGCCACCACGCCGGTTTCACCCAGCTTGTTGTTGATCGCCGCAGCGGTGGCCGAGGTGATCGACTCGCCGGCCTTCACGGTGAAGTCGCTGATGGTGACCGTGGTGGCGGTGCCGCCCGGTGGGGTGACCGAGACCTGCAGGCCGGAGTAGGTGGTGTCGGCCGTGGCCTTGTCCACCGCCAGCGCAGTGCCGGTGTAGCCGTTGGCGAAGGTGGCAGCCCCCAGCGAATCGGCCTTGGCGTTGACCACGCTGTTGATGGCGATGGCCTGGCCGGCGTTGGCGCCCACCTGGAACAGCTGGCTGGTGAAGCTGCCGTCCAGCAGCTTGGTGCCGTTGAAGTCGGCCTGCTTGGCCACACGATCGATTTCCGAAACCAGCTGGGTCACTTCAGCCTGCAGGGCCTTGCGGTCGCTGGCCGAGTTGGTGGCATTGGAGGCCTGCACGCCCAGTTCGCGGATGCGCTGCAGGTTGTTGCCGACTTCGTTCAGCGAACCTTCGGCGACCTGGGCCAGCGAGATGCCGTCGTTGGCGTTGCGGATGGCCACGTCCAGGCCACGGATCTGGGTGGTGAAGCGCTCGCTGATGGCCAGGCCGGCCGCGTCGTCCTTCGCGCTGTTGATGCGCAGGCCGGACGAGAGGCGCTGGATGGTGGTGGCGAGCGAGCTGCCGCTGGTGCTCAGGTTGCGCTGAGCGTTGAGCGACATCGTATTGGTGTTGATTACCTGTGCCATGGGGTCGTCTCCTCTTATATGGAACCCGTTGGTGAATGAAACGAAGCGCCGCCTGTTTTTTTGTGTGGCTGTGTGCTTCGCCGTTGCCAAATGAATAACGGCGCTTTGTCAACAACCTTTAGCCGTGAATTCCGCTGAAGCCAGAATTCGTTGCCTGAAGCTGTTTTCCCGGGGTTTTCAGCCCTGTTGCCAGGATGGAAGCGAGCCCGGGAGGGGCGGTCGGGCAGGGCCTGACCAGCGCTGATGAAGGTATCGGCGGGGTGCGACCCGGCTTGATGGGCAATCACGGAGAATCGGCCGGAGATGGCCAGAGGGCCGCGTGGTGGCGGGCAGGCGCGCAAACGAAAAAGGCCGCGATGCAGGGCATCGCGGCCTTTCAGGGGTGACGCAGGAGAGGCGTCAGCGCAGCTTGTTGAACAGCGACATCGACTGCATCTGCGAGAAGATCGTCTGCGCCGCCTGCAGTGCGGTGCTCTGCAGCTGGTACTGGCTCAGTGCATCGGCGTAATCCAGGTCGCGCATCTGCGACAGCGTGGTCTTCAGGGTCACGCCATTGGCCTCGCGCATCTCCGCCGCGTTGTCCAGCGCCTTCAACTGCGCACCACCGGCAGCGCGCGAATCGATCATCCGCTCCGAGGCGCGCGCGACGTCGCGCAGTGCGCTCTGCAGCTGATTCTGCTGCGCAGTCATCTGCGCGGTGGTACCGGTGTCGGCACCCAGCGCGGCGACCAGGTTGTCCATGGTGGCGAAGATGTCGCGGCTGCTGGCGGCCTGTACGCTGAAGCTGTCGCCCGCTGCAGGTGCGCCGGTGATGCGCAGGCGCACACCGTTCACTTCCAGGTCGTCGCCAGCCTTGTAGGTGCCGGTGCCGGTCACGTTGCCCGCACCATCCACCACCTCGTACTGGGTGCCGGTGGTGAAGCGCACGCTGAAGCCCTGGCCGTTCCAGCTGTCGCTGCCGTCGCGGGTGATGTTGGTCAGCACGCCGTTGCCGGTGTTGCCGGCCGCGGCGCTGCCGTCAACGAAGCCGTCGCCGGTGGGGATGCGCATGAAGATCTCGCTGCCGGGCAGGGCGTCGCGCACATAGGTATCGGGGCCGACTTCAACCTGGCGCTGGGTCTGGTCGCCGCGATAGACGACCTTGCCGTTGATCTTGGCGAACGGCGGGTCACCGTCGTTGGTGCCACCGAACACGTAGCGGCCGGTACCATCGTCGGCGTTGGCCAGCGACAGCAGGCCATCGCGGATCTGGTTGACCTCGGTGATCAGCGTCTTCTTGTCCGCCGCGCTCAGTGCCGGATTGCTGGCCTGGATGGTCAGATCGTTGACGCGCGCCATCAGGTCGTTGACCTGCGCCAGGGTGTTTTCCTGCACGCCCAGGCGGTTCTGCACATTGCCGGCGTTGAGCTTCATGCGGTCCAGTGCGGCCAGGCTGCGGTCAAGGCCGACTGCAGTGCCGGCGGCAACCGGATCGTCCTTGGCGCTGACGATCTTGCTGCCAGTAGCAATCTGCTGCTCCAGGTGGCTGAGCTTGGCCTGCTTGGCCATCATCAGCGACACCGACTGGTTGAACATCATGCTGGTGGAGATGCGGCTGCTCATCGGCGGACGGCTCCCAGGATGGTCTGGAACATGCTGTCGGCGGTGGAGATCAGCTGTGAGGCGGCCTGGTAGGCCTGCTGCAGGCGCAGCATGTCGGCGGCCTCTTCGTCCAGGTTCACGCCGGAGACCTCATCGCGGGCTTCCTGTGCCTTGTCATTGATCACCAGCTGCGCATCGAGCGAGTACTCGGCCGAGCGGGCGGCGGCGCCGACCTGGGTGGTCAGGCCACCCAGTGCACCGTTCAGTGTCACCGTTCCGGCGTTGAAGGCCTTCGTGCTTTCCACCTTGGCCAACCTGGAGGCGTTGCTGTTGTCCGACGAACCGGCCGGGGTCGGGGTGATGTTGAAGGTATCGCCCACCTTCGGCGCACCGTCCAGTACGAAGCTCCAGCCGTTGGCACTGATGGTCTGGCCAGGTGTATAGGTCTGCGGCGGGCCACCGTCGATGGTGTAGGTGGTCGCCGAGGTGAACACGATCGCCGACGGATTGCGCAGGTTCGCGTTGGCCGAATCGGTGACGGTGACGCCGCTCAGCTTGCCGGTACCGGTGTTGGCGGTGGCGGCTGCGCCCTTGACTGCGGCGGCCGCGGCAATGCGCGACGGATCGGTGATGGCCATCTCCAGGCTGCCGGCCACGCCGGCGGTGGGCTGCAGCAGGAAGCGGTCATTGGCCGCCGGGGTGCCGCCGACGACCAGGTTCACGCCGTTGATCACCAGCGGATCGGCGGCGGTGCCGGTACCGGTCAGGGGAATGCTGGCGCCGGTGTCGGCGCGGCTGGCCTTCCAGGTGGTGCCATCGAACTGCAGCACCACGTTCTGCGCGTCCAGTTTGCCCAGGTCGCCATAGGTGGCGCTGAGGCTGGCGGTTCCGGTATTGCTGTTGTTGCCGGTCACGCGTGGGCTGCCGATGTTGAAGAAGTCCCCGCCCATCTGGCCATACAGATCCACACCCTGGTGGTGGACCTGGTTGAAGCTCTCGGCCAGGCCCACCGCCAGCTTGCCCAGTTCGGCCTGCGCAGGCGTCAGCACGGTGTCGCGGAATTCCAGCAGGCCCCCGATCTGGCCACCGACCGCTTTCGGGTCGAGACGGATGGTGTTGCCCTGAGTCTCCAGTGCCAACTGCAGGCGCTCGGGCTGGTAAGGATCGGCTACGGTGGTGACCTTGGTCGCCGTGGTACCCACCACCAGCGCGTTGCCGCCGGCAGTGTAGACATTCATGATGCCGCCGTCCTGGATCACCGCGGTGCCACCGGTGTAGCCGATCAGCTGGGTGATCAGCTGGTCGCGGCGGTCGAGCAGGTCCGGTGCAGCCGAGGCGATGTTGGTTCCGATGGCACCGTTGATCTGCGCGATCTCCTGCGCAAGGCGGTTGACCTCGGTCGCACCGGCCAGCAGGCCGTTGTTGACCTCGCTGTTGAGATTGTTCAGGTGCGTGTTGAGCTGCACGAAGCGGTTGGCCAGCGCCTTGCCACCGTCGAGCATGTTCTGGCGGTCGGCGGTGCCGGCCGCGTTGGACGACAGGCCACTGACCGAGTCGAAGAAGTTCGACCAGACGCCAGCCACGTTGGTGGCAGCATCGGAGAACAGCGCGTTGACCCGGTCGGCCATGCCCGAAAGCTGCTTCAGGCGCGCCAGCTCACCGCTGCTGTCGAGCAGGCGCGAGATCGCCAGCTGGTCGGCCGTGCGACGGATGTCAGTGATGCGGGTGCCGTTGCCGACCGTGCCGTAGCCATAGTTCTGTGGATCGGCGGTGGCGAAGTTGACCTTCTGCCGGCTGTAGCCGGGTGTATTGAGGTTGGCCACGTTGTGGCTGGTGGTCGCCAACGCTCGCTGGAAGGCGAGCAGGGCACCGGTACCGGTGGAAAGTACGCTGGACATGGTGTTCCTCAACGACGAGTGATACCCAGCGCCGCGGTCGCGGTGCTGGCGAAGGTCTGGCCAAGGCGCGAGCCGGCGTCGGCCACGGCGGCTACGGCGCGCTCGATGGTCGGGCCGCCGGCGATCGCAGCGATCTTGGCGGCGTAGCGCGGATCGGTGGCGTAACCGGCGCGCTGGAGGCCACGGGCGAAGCCCTGCACGTCGGTGCCGGCCTGCAGGGCCTGCTGGTAGCGCGGGCTTGTCTTCAGCAGGCGCACGTAGTCGGCAAAGCTCTCGGCAGCTGAACCGTAGGCGCGGAAGCTGGCGGTTTCGTTGCGGCGCACGCCATCGACATATTCATGGGTGCCGGCCGTGGCGCGCTGGCCGTTCCAGCCAGTGGCCTTGATGCCGAACAGGTTGTGCGAGGTGCTGCCATCGGCATGCTTGATGTGGCGCTTGCCCCAGCCGGTCTCCAGCGCTGCCTGGGCGACCAGGGCGCGGGCATCCACGCCCAGTTCCCTGGCCGCGCTCTGTGCGTGCTGCCAGATGCTGGCGACGAAGCCCTCCGGGGTATGCTCGCCGAGCTGGGCGACGGCGGTGCGCGTGGCCAGGGCATCGGCCGGGCTCATGGCCGTGCCGCGATTGCTGGCCGTCGCCGTCCACTGGTCGCTGTTGGCGGCCCAGTCCTCGCCCTGCAGGCTGCCGATGTACGGATCCTCGGTGCCCAACGAGCGGTGCAGGCCGCTGCTCTCACGGCCGGCGATCAGGTCCAGTGCCTGCTCCATCGGTGCCAGCGCGGCCTGCGCACCGTGCTGCGCGCCTGCGGCCATCTGCTGCAGCATGCGCACGGCCTGGCTGCCATCTTCCAGGGGCAGCGACGGTGCCGGCCTGGCCGGCGCGTTGAGCTGGTAAGCGCGGCTGGCCTTGGCCGGATCCACGCGGGTATCCAGTGCCGGACCTTCGGCGGCCTGGCCGGACAGCTGGCGGGTGATCATGCCGGACAGGCCCAGGCCCTTGCCGCGGGTCATCGCCTCGGCAATCTTCTGGTCGTACATGTCGCGGAACATCTTGTTCTCGCCGGGAAACAGCGAGTCGCCGAAGCTCGCATCGCGCATGCTCTTGACCAGCATCTGTGCGAACTGGCCTTCCAGCTGGCGTGCGACCTTGTCGATCTTCGCCGGATCGTTCTGCTGCGCCGGGTGCAGGTCGAATGCGGGATTGATGCGCATGTCAGATCACCTCGAGCTCGGCACTCAGTGCGCCGGCCTGCTTCAGGGCTTCCAGGATCGCGATCAGGTCGCCCGGTGCCGCACCCACGGCGTTCACCGCATGCACGATCTCGTCCAGGGTGGTGCCGCCGCTGAACTTGAACATGCGGCTGCCGTCGTTGGTGGCGGTGATGGTGGACTGCGGGCTAGCCACGGTACGGCCGCCCGACAGCGCATTGGGCTGGCTGACGTTGGTGTTCTCCTGGATCGTCACCGTCAGCGAACCATGCGAAATCGCCGCAGGGCCGACCCGCACCTGCTGGCCGATGACCACGGTGCCGGTGCGCGAATTGACCACCACCTTGGCCGGGGCGCTGCCGGGGGGCAGTTCAAGGTTCTCGATGCGCGCCAGCAGGCCGATGCGTGCGCCCGGATCGGTCGGTGCGGTGACGGCGACGGTCACGCCATCGATCGCGCGTGCCGCACCTTCGCCGAACGCGTTGTTGAGCGCGGCGACCATGCGCGAGACCGTGGTGAAATCATTGTTGTGCAGGTTCAGGGTGATGTCGCCGCCGTTGGCCAGCGGATCGGGCAGGGCACGCTCCACGGTGGCGCCGTTGGGAATACGGCCGACGCTGGGCACGTTCACCGAGACACGGGAACCGTCCTTGCCCTGCGCGCCAAAGCCACCCACGATCAGATTGCCCTGGGCGATGGCATAGATCTGGCCATCGGCGCCGCGCAGCGGGGCCATCAGCAGCGAACCGCCGCGCAGCGACACCGCGTTGCCGATCGAAGACACCGTGATGTCGATCGGCTGGCCGGGCTTGGCGAACGGCGGCAGCTCGGCATGGATCGCCACGGCGGCCACGTTCTTCAGCTGCGGGTTGACGTTCGGCGGCACGTTCACGCCCAGCTCGCCAAGCAGGTTTTTCAGGCTCTGCACGGTGAAGGGCGCCTGGCTGGTACGGTCGCCGCTGCCATCCAGGCCGACCACCAGGCCATAGCCCACCAGCGCATTGCCGCGCACGCCGCCGACCTGGGCGAGGTCCTTGATGCGCTCGGCGCTGGCCGGGGCGGCCACCGCGAAGACCATGAACACGCCACAGTAGAGCGACGCCATGCGTCGCTGCCAGGAAGAAGAGGAGAAGAGTTTCATGGCCATACTCAGAACGGCGTCAGGCCGGAATTGAAGAAGCGGCTCAGCCAGCCCATCGCGTTGGACTGCGCGACCGGTCCGCGGCCGCCGTAGACGATGCGGGCCTCGGCCACGCGGCTGGAGGGAATGGTGTTGTCCTGGCTGATGTCGCCCGGGCGCACGATGCCCTGCACCTGCACCAGTTCATCGCCCTGGTTCAGCCGCAGGTTCTTCTGCCCCTGCACCACCAGGTTGCCGTTGGGCAGGCGCTGGATCACCGTGACCGTGACGCTGCCCTGCAGGCGGTTGCTCTGCGCGCTGTTGCCCTTGCCGGTGAAGTCACGCGCGCCCTTGGCGGTGGCACTGAGGATGTCCTTGCCGCCCAGGGTGACCGGCGCACCGAGGATGGACGGCGTGCCCAGGCTCAGGTTGGATTCCTTGTTGGTGGCCGTGTTGGCGCTGGTCTGCGCGGTGGTGTTTTCCAGCAGGGTGATCGTCAGCAGGTCGCCGACATCGCGCGCGCGGCGGTCCGAATACAGCTGCAGGGTCGGGCCAGCGGCGTAGATCGCACCGGCGGTCGGCGCGGCCTGCGGCGGCATGATCGGCTGGATCGGTGCCATCGCCGGATAGGGGCGCACGTCGCCCGCGATCACGCAGCCACCGAGCAGGGCGACCACGGTGCAGGCGAGGGCAGTACGGGCGAGGTTGGAAATGGGCGACATGGCGGTTTCCCGGTTGGGCCGGTCAGATCTTGTTGTTGAGATAGCCGAGCATCGAGTCGGTGGTGGAGATCGCCTTGGCATTCATTTCGTAGGCGCGCTGGGTTTCGATCATCGACACCAGCTCTTCCACCACATTGACGTTGCTGCCTTCCAGCGCACCCTGCACCACGGTGCCGAGACCGTTCAGGCCGGGATTGCCGTTCTGGGCAGGGCCCGAGGCCGTGGTTTCCAGGAACAGGTTCTCGCCGCGCGCCTGCAGGCCGGCCGGATTGACGAAGTCGGTCAGGGTCAGCGCACCGACTTCCACCGAGGCGGCGTTGTCGGCCATCTTCACGCTGATGGTGCCGTCGCTGCCGATGGTGACCGACTGCGCGCCCTCGGGAATCTGGATGCCCGGCTGCACCGGGTAGCCGCTGTTGGTAACCAGCTCGCTGTCCTGGTTGATCTTGAACGAGCCATCACGGGTGTAGGCCGAGCTGCCGTCGGGCATCTGCACTTCGAAGAAGCCGCGTCCGTTGACCATCACGTCCAGTGCGCGGCCGGTCTGCTGCTGTCCACCCTGCTCGAAGTTCTTGGCGGTGGCGACCACGCGCACGCCGGTACCCAGCTGCAGGCCGGTCGGCAGCTGCGTCTGCGCCGACGAAGAGCCGCCGGGCTGGCGCACCTGCTGGTACAGCAGGTCCTCGAAGCTGGCGCGGTCCTGCTTGAAGCCGGTGGTGTTGGTGTTGGCGAGGTTGTTGGAAACCACCGACATGCGCATCTGCTGCGCATCCAGTCCGGTTTTCGCGATCCACAATGCCTGGTTCATCTTCGGAGTCCTGTCTGGGTGAAGCCGGCCGCGCAATGCGGCCCTTGGTAGCGGGTGTGCAAGCGGTGTGCCAGCGCCGTGCCCGGGCGGCGCCGGAAATCCGTCAGCTGCCCAGGCGGAGCAGGCTGTTGGCGCTGCGCGCGTTGTCGTCGCCGTGCTTGATCACCTGCACCTGCATTTCGTACTGGCGCTGCAGCTGGATCATCTGCACCAGCGCACCGGCAGCATCGACGTTGCTGCCTTCCAGTTGCCCGCTGTGCACGGCGGTGCCCTGTGCCGGTGCGAACGGCTGGCGCGGGTCGGTGTTGCGGAACAGGCCATCCAGGCCACGTTCGAGGCGCTCGTCCGGCGCCTGCACCACCTTGATCCGGCCGATCTGCGCCATCGTCTGCGGGCCTTCGCCCTGCGGGATGATCGAGATCGTGCCGTCGGCACCGATCTCCATCGCCTGGTAGGGCGGAATGGCGATCGGGTTGTTGTTGTCATCCAGCACAGTGCGGCCGCCAGAGGTCACCAGCTGGCCGTTCGGCGTCACCGACAGGGCTGCGCCGCGTGTATACGCTTCGCTGCCATCGCTCGCCTGCACCGCCAGCCAGGTGCCGCTCTGCAGTGCAAGGTCCAGTGGTTTGCCGGTGATGTGCTGCGCGCCGGGCCGGCGGTTGAAGCCGGCGTCGACGTGCAGCGCATCCACCCGCGAGGCAAAGCCCTGACCCTTGATCGGGAAGGCTTCGGTGTTGGCCAGCGCTTCCTTGAAGCCAGGAGTGTCCGAGTTGGCGAGGTTGTGGCTGAGCGTTCCCTGCGCCTGCAGGGAGGCGCGGGCACCGGTCATCGCCACGTAAAGGGCTTTATCCATGCGGGGAGTTCCGTGACAGGGTCAGCAGCTCATCAACGGATGTTGATGACGGTCTGGGTGATCTGGTCCTGCGTGGTGATCATCTGCGCGTTGGCCTGGAAGTTGCGCTGCGCGGTGATCATGTTGACCAGCTGCTCGGTGAGATCGACGGTGGACGCTTCCAGCGAGCCGGCCTGGATCTTGCCGAGATTGGAGGTGTCCGGCATGCCGGTGCGCGGCGTGCCCGACTCGAAGGTCTCCACCCACAGGTTGTTGCCCTTCGATTCCAGTCCCTGGGTGTTGTTGAAGGTGGTCAGTGCGACCTGGCCCAGCGGCTTGTCGTCGCCGTTGGAGTAGCGCGCATAGACCACGCCCGACTCGGACACAGTGATCTCGTTGAGCTTGCCGGCGGCATAGCCGTCCTGCTGGGTGTTGCGCAGGGCGAACTTCTCGCCGTACTGGGTCGAACCGCTGATGTCCAGCGTCATGTTCAGCTGGCCAGCGCCCGTGGTCGGGGTGAAGGTGCCGAGGCCAACCTTGCCGTTGGCCGGGGCGGTCAGCTTGCCGCTGTTGTCGAAGGTGACCGCGGTCGGGGTGCCGGCGGGCTGGCCATCGACATAGTTGTGCACGGTCCATTCGTTGGGGTTGGCGCCCTTCACGAAGTACGAGACCTGGATATGGCTCACGCCCAGCGAGTCGTATACGGTGATGCCGCCGCTGGAGTGGTTGTAGCTGTTGGAGTCGGTCGGGTCGAACGTGGCCACGGTCGGCTGCTTGGCGTTGGCCGGCAGGGTGAAGCCCACCTTCACTTCGCTGGTCTGCTTCGGCGGGCTGTCGGTGGTCAACAGCTGCAGGTCGACCAGGCGGCCTGCGTCGAAGTTGGTGCCATCGGCATTCGGCGCGAACACCTGCAGGCGCGCGCCCTGCGGATTGACCACGTAGCCGGCCGAATCGGTCTGGAAGTTGCCGGCACGCGAGTACACACGCGAACCGTTCATGTTCATGGTGAAGAAGCCCTCACCGGAAATGGCCATGTCCAGGCTGCGCCCGGTCTGCTCGTTGTGGCCCTGGATGAACTGCTGGGCGACGTTGGAGACGCGCACGCCCGAGCCGGTCTGGTTCTTCGACAGGCCATAGCTGGTGGAGGCGAACAGATCGGCGAACTCGGCGCGCGACTGCTTGAAGCCGGTGGTGTTGACGTTGGCGACGTTGTTGGCGGTGACGCTCAGGTCGGTGTTGGCGGCATTGATGCCGGACAGCGAGACATTGAAGCCCATGGGATGCTCCTGGTTGATGCGGGATGTGCGGCTCAGCTGACGCGGAGCACGTAGTCGATCGGGGCCGTGCCCAGGCCCTTGAGGTTCAGGTACAGGCCGTCGGACCCGACGGTCACGCTTTCCACCGGCGCCTGCACATAGGTGGACAGCTTGGTGCTCTTGCCGGCGGTATCGACATGGTTGGCAACGATGGAGTACTTGCCCGGTTCCATGCGCTTGCCGTTGGCGTCCTTGCCGTCCCACTGGAAGGCGGTTTCGCCTGCCGCCTTGGCTTCCACGCTCAGCGAGGTGACCTTGGCGCCGGTGGCATCGGTGATATCCACGGTGATGATGCCGGCCGACGGCGCGGCCACCGTGCCCTCGACGCTGCCTTCCTTCTCCAGCACCAGCTTTTCCGATGGCACCAGCACCTGGTGGCCGACCAGCGCCGCGCCACGCAGCACCTGGTCGCTGGCCATCGATTCCTGGAAGCCCTTCACCGTCTTGTTCAGATCGGTGATGCCCTGCACGGTGGACATCTGCGCCATCTGCGCGACCATCTGCGTGTTGTCCATCGGCTTCAGCGGATCCTGGTGCTGCAGCTGCTCGGTCATCAGGCGCAGGAAGTCGGCCTGGTCGAGCGTGTTCTTCTTTTTCGTGGCGTTGCTGTTGGGGGCGTTCAGGCCCAGCGCGGAATAGACGTCCTGGCTGGTCTGGTTGTTGACGGCGGTGGTCATGGCGGTATCCGGTGCTGCGGGCCTCAGCGGCCCATGGTCAAGGTGGCCAGGGCCAGTTCCTTGGCGGTGGTCAACATCTCCACGCCGGCCTGGTAATTGCGCGAGGGCGAGATCAGGTTGACCATCTGCGCCACCGGATCGACATCGGGCTGGTAGATGTAGCCATCGGCGTCTGCCAGCGGGTGGCCCGGCTCGTAGCGCTTGATCGGCGCCGCTTCGCTCTGGGTGATCTCCTTCACCTTCACCGAGGTGATGTTGGGATCGTTCTTGCTGGTGACGGCCTGGAAGACCGGCTCCAGCGGCTTGTACACGGCGTCGGCAGACCCGGCCACGGTGTCGGCGTTGGAGAGATTGGAGGCGATGGTGCTCATGCGCACCGACTGCGCCTGCAGCGCGGAGCCGGCGATATCGAAGATCGGCAGGTTGCTCATGGCTTATTGCCCCGTGATCGCGGTCAGCATGGAACGCACCTTGCTCTCGACAAAGCTGAGCGAGGCGCGGTACTCGAGCGCGGCTCGGCCATAGGCGGCACGCTCGGCATCGGGATCGACGGTGTTGCCGTCCAGGCTGGGCTGCACGCCCTCGCGCGCGATCTGGAACGGGTTCAGGCCACTACTGATTTCGTAGTGTTGCTCATGGGTGGTGGCCATCAGGCCGTTGGCATCCTGCCCCTGGGCATGGCGCAGGGCGGCATCGAAGTCCAGGTCCTGGGCCTTGTAGCCGGGGGTGTCGGCATTGCCGAGGTTGCTGGCGATCAGCTTCATCCGCTGTTCGCGCAACGGCATGGCCTGGGCGTGGACGCCCAGGTAGTCGGTAATCAGGTTGCGCACGGTGCACTCCCACGGGAACGTTGCCCGGGAAGCTGCAAGGGGTGTGCCAAAGCACGGTGCGTCTTGGTAGAGCCGAGCCATGCTCGGCTGCCTTTCGTTCAGGCGCCGCACAAGCCGAGCATGGGCTCGGCTCCACAGGATAGGGCCCTACGCCGCCATCGCCACCTTGCGCAGGCGGTCCAGCACGAAGTCAGCCAGCTCGTGCGGCGAGTACTTGGCGACGAACGCGTTGGCGCCGACACGCTCGACCATGGCGTTGTTGAAGACGCCCGACAGCGAGGTGTGCAGCAGCACGTAGAGGCCGGCCAGGCCGGGGTGGCGCCGGATTTCCGTCGTCAACGTGTACCCATCCATGGCCGGCATCTCGATGTCGGAGATGACCATGGCATAGCGTTCGGCCGGGTTTTCGCCCGAGGCGTGGATCTGCAACAGATGGTCGAGAGCCTGCTTGCCATCGGAAAGCAGGGTGGCACCCACGCCCAGCTGATCCAGCACGCTGCGGATCTGCTGGCGGGCCACGCGCGAGTCGTCCACCACCAGCACCTGCAGCTGGGGGCCATCGGCGGGCATCGCCATCGCCGGATCGAGTACGGCGTCACCGCGCACCTGGGCGATATCGGCCAGCACGCTTTCAACGTCGATCACCTGGATCAGCTCACCCTGGAAGCGGGTTACCGCGGTCAGGTAGCTCGACTCGGCGCCAAGCTCCGGCGGCGGGTGGATGTCTTCCACCGCGATGTTGACGATGCGTTCGACGCCGCTGACCAGGAACCCCTGGATCGAGCGGTTGAATTCGGTGACGACCAGGTAACCCGGCGAGGTATCGGCATCGGGCTCACGTTCGGGGTGGCCGATCGCCAGGCCCAGGTCCAGCACCGGCACCGAGCGGCCGCGCACGTCGGCCACACCGGCGAACTGGCTGGGCAGGCCGGGTACCTGGAACAGCTCCGGGCGCCGCAGGACTTCCTGCACCTTGAAGACATTGACGCCAAAAAGCTGACGTCCGCCGAGACGGAACAGCAGCAGCGCCAGGCGGTTGTGGCCGGCCAGTCGGGTCCGCTGGTCGATCCGGTTGAGCAGGTCATGGGACATGGCTGCTGTATCGGCGCGTTGGGCGCCAAACTTGAGGGTGCTCTGCCACCTGCGCGCTGCACACCGCAATTGTGGTGGCGCGCCATGTTCGACCGAGACAGCTCTGCCCCTCTGGCACACGCCTTGCACGCACCTGGGCCAGCTCTTGCCGATTGAAGGAGGCGCCATGCGCCGGGTCACATCTCTATTCACCATCGCGCTGGCACTGGCCTCGCCGTGGGCGGCTGCCGCCGACTGGCAGCCGGTGGCGAGCATCCGCGCGGCGGCCTTGTCGACGCTGCCGGCGGGCAGCGAGGGCGAGGCCCAGGTGGCCGATGCGCTGCGCCTGCCGAAATGTGGCAGCGCGTTGCAGGTGCAACCCACCGCCAACACCACGGTGGAGGTCAGCTGTCCGGATGCGGGCGGCTGGCGCCTGTTCGTGCCGGTAAAGGTGCGGCGCAACCAGACCGTACTGGTGCTCAACCGCGGAATCGGCACTGGAGAAACCCTCACTGCCGCCGATATCACCACTGCCCAGCGTGACGCTGCCCGGATTGCCGGCGCGGTGCTGTCCGATCCCAATGCAGCGATCGGCCGCGTCGCCCGCCGTCCGCTGCAGGCCGGGGCCCTGCTGTCGAACAACGATCTGGTGGTGCAGCGTCTCATCAAGCGAGGAGACAATGTTTCCCTGGTGTCGCGTCGCGGTTCGGTCGAGGTCCGCATTGCCGGCCGTGCGATGGGTGATGCCGGTGAGAACGAACGGGTCTCGGTCGAGAACCTGTCCTCGCGGCGGATCGTGCAAGGCACGGTCGATGCCGCAGGTGACGTAATCGTGGCGCGTTGAATTACCGCAAAATATCCCTAAAGATCACGGCCCTGCGGCCGTTATCCCTTGTGAACGGCAACTCCAGGACACCCCATGAGCCAGAAAATCGACGGCAACCTGCAGGTCCCCCAGGCACTGCGCAGCGTGACGACCCCGGCCAACAAGCCCGGTGTCAGCACCGATGCGGCGGCGCGCCCGGTCGAGGCGGCCGACAGCCTGCGCCTGACCGGCGAGGCCACCAATCTGCAGGCCATCGAGCGCGAGCTGACCACCGCCCCGGCGATCGATGCCCAGCGCGTGGCCGCCGTGCGCGAGTCGCTGCAGAACGGCACCTACAAGATCAATCCGGACGCGATCGCATCGCGCATGCTCGATCTGGACCAGCAGCTGCACGGATGACTGCGGCGATGAGCGAGCCGCTGCAGCGTCTCGCCCAGGCCCTGGACGTTGAACGCCAGGCCCTGGTCGAGCACGACGTGCACGCCCTGATCCGGGCTACCGGCGCCAAGCTGGAAGCGTTGCGTGCGCTGGAAGGCGCGCCGCCGGTGGGCGAGGGCGAACAGCTGCAGGAACTGGCCGAGCGCAACCGGGCCAACGGCGTACTGCTGTCGCGCCGCCGCCGCGAGGTGAACTGGGCGCTGCGCCAGCTCGGCCGCACCGAAGACGCCTCGGCCTACGATGCCAAGGGCCAGTCGCACACGGTCAGCATCGGCCGGCCCCTCGCCGTCGCCTGAGGCGACGGCGGTCGCATATCCCCTCCCGGCGGGCTGAAGCCCGCTGCATGACCGCGTATATTGGGCGCCTGTTCGAACGTCCCGAGTCGCCGTGTCCGCTGCCAACGCCCTGGTTACCGCCCCCCTTCCGCCGCAGCCGGTGCTGCAGGCCCTGCTTGAGCGCCTGCGCGAAGGCCTGCTGCTGTTCACCGATGACGGGCGGGTGGCCCTGGCCAATCCGGCCGCACAGAACCTGCTGGCCAGTGGCGAGGACGGCGGGTTGCCGCCGCCGCAGCGCCTGCGCGAACTGCTGCCGCCCGATGCGCTGGAACAGGCTCGCCAGCATGGTCACTGGAATGGCAGCCTGCCGCTGGGCGAGGGCGTGGTCATCGCCCATCTGTACCACCATGGTCCGGTCGGCCAGGGGCATTTCCTCGCCCTGTTCCGCCACATCGAAGGGCAGGAAGACTACGAACGCGAGCTGCAGCAGCGTCATGCCGAACTGCGCCAGGCCTACCTGCGCCTCAATGGCACCCAGGAAAAGCTGCTGCAGTCGGAGAAGATGGCGTCGATCGGCCAGCTGGCCGCCGGCGTCGCGCACGAGATCAACAACCCGATCGGTTACGTGCACTCCAACCTGGGCAGCCTGCAGGAGTACCTGCGCAGCCTGTTCACCGTGATCGAAGCCTACGAGCGTGCCCTGCGCGCGCCGGACCCGAAAGCGCTGATCCCGGAAATCGATGATATCCGTGACCGCCTGGATATCGATTTCATCAGCCGCGACCTGCCGCAGCTGATGGCGGAATCGCGCGAAGGCATCGAGCGGGTCACCCGCATCGTGCGCGACCTGAAGGATTTCTCGTATTCCGGCCGCGACGAGTCGTGGAAGCTGGTCGACCTGCACGCGGGCCTGGAATCGACCATCAACATCATCTGGAACGAACTCAAGTACAAGGTCACCCTGGTGCGCGAGTTCGGCCAGTTGCCCCTGGTGGAGTGCCTGCCATCGGAGTTGAACCAGGTCTACATGAACCTGCTGCTCAACGCCGGCCATGCCATCGCCGAGCGCGGCACGATCACGGTGCGTACCGGCGTTGATGGCGATCACGTTTGGGTTGAGTTCGAAGATACCGGCGGTGGCATCTCGCCGGAACTGCGCCAGCGCATCTTCGATCCTTTCTTCACCACCAAGCCGGTGGGCAGTGGCACCGGCCTGGGCCTGTCGATCTCCTACAGCATCATCAACAAGCACCACGGCCGCATCGACCTGGACAGCACGCCCGGCGTGGGCTCGCGCTTCCGCGTGGTGCTGCCGGTCAAGCAGCCGCGCTGACCGCTTCTGGTAGTGCCGGTCGCTGGCCGGCAATCTCATTGAACCCGATATCCAGAGCAGCCGGCCAGCGGCCGGCTCTACCAGAGGGGATGGCTACCGCAATGGGCGATCCTCGCCGCCATCTCCGCTCTCCACCGGCGCCGGGCCGGCATTGCTGCGGCGCTGCTCCTCGTACGTGCGGAACGCCTGGTGGATGTGCTTGCGCAGTTCGTCGTCGTTCCACGGCTTGGTCAGGAAGCGATAGATCGCGCCGCGGTTGATTGCATCCGTCACCGTGTTCAGATCGGTATAGCCCGACAGCACCAGGCGGATCGTATCCGGGTACAGCATCTTCACCCGGCCCAGGAACTCGGTGCCGCTCATGTCGCTCATGCGCTGGTCGGACAGGATCACCTGCACGTCGTTGATCGCCAGCAGGTCGAACGCATCGCGCACGTTGCCGGCGGCCAGGATGCGGTAGCCGTCGCGGCGGAACAGGCGCACCAGCGAGCGCAGCACGTTCTCCTCGTCATCCAGCAGCAGCAGCGTCCGGTCCGGGCGCGTCTCGGCGAAGGCTTCCGGACGCAGGTAGCGGCGGCGCAGGGTCATGCCGGCGGCATCGGCCGACATCGGTTCGCCGAACAGGTAGCCCTGGAACACGTCGCAGTCGTTGCGGCGCAGGAAGCCCAGCTGGGCCTGTGATTCCACGCCGTTGGCAATCACGGTCATGCCCAGCTGGTGGCCCATGGCGATGATCGCGCGGGCGATGGCCGCTTCACGATTGCCAGCCGGTGCGCTCTTGATGAAGCTGCGGTCGATCTTCAGCTTGTCCACCGGGTAGCGCACCAGCGCGCTGAGGCTGGAGTCGCCGGTACCGAAGTTGTCCAGGCTCAGGCTGATGCCTTCGTTGCGCAGGTTGGCCAGCGTTTCGTGGACGAAATTGACGTTGTTGGTCAACGCACTCTCGTTGATCTCCAGCGTCAGCATGTGCGCCGGTACGCCCGCCGCCTGCAGCAGTGACATCACTTCGGCGAAGAAGTTCGGCCGCAGCAGCTGCAGGGTGGACACGTTTACTGCGATGGTGAAGTCATCAAAGCCCTGGTCGCGCCACAGCCGCGCCTGCTTCAAGGCGCCTTCCAGCACCCAGGTGCCGATCTGCACGATGATGCCCAGGCGTTCGGCGGTGCGCATGAAGCGCTCCGGCACCAGCATGCCCAGGGTCGGCGACTGCCAACGCAGCAGCGCTTCCATGCCCACCACGTGGCCGTCGCGCGCGCTTACCAGCGGCTGGTAGCGCAGCTTCAGCTCGCCATTGGGAATGGCATCGACGATCTGGCGCGCGATGATGCTCTCGCTGTGCGCACTCGGCGGGGTGTCCACCGCATGGATGCGCACGGCATTGCCGCCTTCGCGGGCGGCCTGGTACAGCGCATCCTCGGCATGGTCGAGCAGGCGCGAGGTGCTGCTGGCATGTTCCGGGCACAGGCTCACGCCCAGCTTGCCGGTCATGAACAACGTGTACGGCAGCACCGACAGTGGCAGCTCCATCTGCTGGCGGATCTCCTCGGCGAAATCCTCCGGCAACGGCAGATCGGCGGTGCGCGGCACCGCGATCAGGAACTCGTCGCTGCCATGCCGCCACAGCTTGCCGCGCCCGCGCAGGTAAGACTGCAGGCGCTGTGCCACCAGCACCAGCGCCTGATCGCCCACTTCGGCACTCATGTTCTCGTTGACCGATGCGAAGTGGTCGATGTCCACGTGCATCAGCATCAGCGCGATACCGCCGGAGGCCGCCTCGGCAACCATCGCCTGCAGCTCGGGGTTGCCGGCGCCAAGGCGGTCGGGGGCATCATCGATGCTGACCGGGGGCAGGTTGGGATTCCACATAGGCTCAGTATTCCGGTGAATCGACGGCAGCCCTGCTGGCCGCCTGGTAGGGGAGGTGGACATCGACCAAGGTGCCTTCGCCATGCGCGGATTCAATCCGCACGTGGCCACCGACGCTCTGTGCGCGCTCGCGCATCACGATCAGGCCCAGGCCGCGCGGGCCGTCCGGATCGAAGCCTTCGCCGTCATCGCGGATCTGCAGATGCAGGCCGCGCTGGCCGACATCGCGCAGCTGCAGCAGGACCTGGCTGGCGCGCGCATGGCGCAGCGCATTGGTCAGGCTTTCCTGTGCGATGCGGAAGCAGGCCTGTTCGATGCTGTTGTCGGGGCGATGCGGCAACGGCTCGATCTCGGCCCGCAGCTCCACCGGCGAGGAGCGGAACAGAACCCGCGCCTGCCAGCTGAGCGCTGCCTCCAGGCCCAGTGCATCCAGCTGCGGGGGGCGCAGCAGGGTGGAGATGTCGCGCAGTTTGGCCACGGTGGTGTCGGCCAGGCTGACGATCTGCGCCAGATCCTGCCCACGCCGCTGCGGATCGTCCTCTTCCAGCGCCGCGTGCGCCGACAGCTTGATCGCGGTGATGGCCTGGCCGATGTCATCGTGCAGGTCGCGCGAAATCGCACGACGCTCGTCTTCCTGCAGCGAGAACAGCCGCCCGGCCATCGCCTGCAGTTCGCGGTTGCTGGTTTCCAGCGCGCTGCGGATGCGTTCGGAATCACTGAGATCGCGCACGATCAGCAGCTTGCAGTCGCGGCCACCGTAGCGCACGTCGCCCACCGCCAGGCCGGCATGGAAGCTGCGGCCGTCGCCGCGCTGCATGGCCACCACGCTACTGTGGCCCGGTCCCAGATGTGGCTGGCCGGCACGCAGCTGGCTGCGCACCCGCGGCAGGTCTGCGGCAGCGACCAGTGCCGACAAGGGCTCGCCCAGCAGGGTATGGCTGCCGTAGCCGAACAGGCCGGCGGCCCAGGCGTTGGCGTACAGCACATGCTCGTCGGAGAGGATCACCACGCCGTCGGGCAGTACCCGCACCAGCTCGCGGAACTGCTCCTCGCGCTCGCGCAGCAGGCGCCGCGACTGCTCGCGTTCGGTCACGTCCTGCAGCGTGCCCAGCACGCGGTTGCGGCCAGCTTCATCAAGACCACTGGCGGCGCGCAGGTGCACCATCAGCGCGCGCCCGTCCATCGACAGCAGCGGTAGCAGCACGTCCACCTGTACCGGCTCGCCGGAGCACAGCTCGGCCAGCAGCTGCTCGGTCTGGGTGGCGGTGGCCGGGTCGGCCGGCACCAGCAGTTCGTCGAAGCGGTGCCAGCGGCGGGCTTCGGGCGGGCGGCGGCCGAGCAGGCGATAGACCTGGTTGGAATAGCGGCCCAGCCCGGTGGACGGGTCCAGCTCCCAGGCGCCGATGCGGGCCAGTTCGTGGGCTTCTTCCACCCGTGCCAGCGCCTGGTCGCGACGCAGCTGGGCCAGGTCCTCGGCAGTGCGATCGATGGCGATCAGCAGGCGCGCATTGTGACCGTCGTAACTGATCGCGTTGGAGCGCAGTTCCATCTGCCGCAGCGCGCCATCGCGCAGCTGCAGCTGCGCGCGCAGGATGCACAGCTCGTCGGGCGCCTCGCGGATCGCCTCCAGCTTGGCCTGCAGCGCCTGGCCCTGGCCGGGTGGCCACAAGGCGTCGATGGTCTGTTCCAGCAGCTCATCGCGCTCCCAGCCGAAAGCGGTGCAGGCGGCTGGGTTGGCGTCGAGGATCGCCAATGTGTCCAGGTCATAGACGAGGATCGGGCCGGGGTTGCCCTCGAACATCTGCCGCAGGCGCAGCTCCGAGGCCTGCTGGCGGGCGTGGGTATGCAGCACGTGCTCGGCCAGCGGGCGCAGCAGCAGGTACAGCAGGCCCGCGCTGGCCAGGGCGAAGAACGAGCCCTTCAGGCCCTGCCACAGGGCCGCCTGCTGCGGATCGGGCACCAGCGCCTGCACCACGCTGTCGGTGGAGATCATCCAGGCCAGCGCCATCACCAGGTAGCTCAACACCACCCGCCGCCGGTCACGGCTCAGTGCCTGCGCCATCCGCGGGTCGGGAACTGGGGCGTTGCCGGTCGGTTCTGCGGGCATGGATGGGGCGGGGGAAAGGGGCGCCGGTCATCTTACCCTGCAGCGTGCCGTCACCACTCAATTATCCGCCGCAGGCGCCGTTAACCACTGCGTGCCCCGCTGACGGGCGTGTCATCCGGAGCAAGATCGCGTGGACCAAGGGATCATCGCCAGCCTGCTGCAGCACCCGCTTGCGTCGGCGCTGGTCATCGTCGACCGTACCGGGCGCCCGCTGGCGGCCAATCCGGCCGCGCGCGAGCATGGCCTGCCGGCCACCGTGGCTGCCTATGCGCCGATGCTGGAAGATCTGCGCCTGATGGCCGCCGATGGGGGCATCGTGCCCTGTACGCTGCCGGGCGGCCCGCGCGGCCACTACGACGGTCACCTGCGCGCCGTGCATGACGGTGCCGGCAACCTGCTGGCGTTCACCCTGAGCATTCCCGAGCCGGTGCCGGTCGACGGGGGCGGGCGCTGGGAACTGGCACTGGACAGCGCCGGCCACAGCCTGTGGGACTGGGACATCCCCAGTGACCGGGTGGCGCGCACGCCGTCGCTGGGCGACGAGACGGCCACCGAACTGCTGTCGCGCGTGCACAGCGAGGACATCGACCAGGTGCGTGCCGCGCTCGACGAGCACCTGCGCGGGCGCAGTGAGCAGTACAGTGCACAGTTCCGCTTCCGCCAGGCCGATGGCCAGTGGCGTTGGGTGCTGGATCGTGGCCGCGTGGTCGCGCGCACCGCCGATGGCCAGCCGCTGCGCATGGTCGGCACGCATACCGACATCGAGCAGCAGAAGCAGCTCGAATCGCTGCTGCAGGAACAGCAGCTGCACCTAAGCGAGGCCCAGCGCATCGCCAGCATGGGCAGCTGGTCGTTCGACCCCAACAGCGGGCACTTCTGGTGGTCGCCGGAACTGCGCTCGCTGCTGGCGCTGGAGCACGGCGCCGTGCCCGGCCAGCGGCGCTGGCTGAAGCAGCTGCATCCGCGCTCGCGTGGCGCGTTGCGTGCGGCATGGCGGCGCCTGTGGCGCGATGGTCGTGCCGCCAATCTCGAGCTGGAGCTGACCCGTGGCCATGAGCCATCACAGCACCTGCGGCTGTGGATGCAGCCGCTGCTGGACATGGACGGGCAGCCCAAGCGCCTGCTCGGTCAGGTGCAGAACATCACCGAACAGCACCAGACCGACGCGTTGATTCGCTGGCGCACCGAACTGCTGAACCGGGTTTCCGCGCTGGGCCGCATCGGCGGCTGCGAGATCGAGGTGCAGACCCGGAGCATGCAATGGACCGAGGAATGCTATCGCATCCACGGCCTGCGCAAGGAGCCGATCACCCTCGATCAGGCGATGGCGCTGTATACCGAAGACTCGCGCGATGCGTTCGAGGCGGCGCTGGCCCGCATCGCCAACGGCGGCCTGCCCGAGCAGCTGGACCTGTGCTTCTACCGCCAGTCCGGCCTGCGTGTCTGGGTGCAGGTGCTGATCGAGCTGGATCGTCGTGACGGACTGCCGCCGCGCTTCGTCGTCCTGTTCCGTGACATCACCCGCGAGCGCGAGGCCAACGAGCGCATTGAGCTGCTGGCCCACTACGACCTGCTGACCGGCCTGCCCAATCGCGTGCTGCTCGGCGAACAGACCGCCGAGGCCATCGAGGAGGCGCGTGATCGCGGCACCTCATTGGCGATGCTGTTCATCGACCTGGACGGCTTCAAGACCATCAACGACAGCTTCGGCCACGCCACGGGTGATGCGCTGCTGAAGGCTGCCGCGACCCGCCTGCACCAGAACCTGCGCAACAACGATCTGTTTGGCCGCTTCAGTGGCGACGAGTTCATTGTGGTGCTGCGCGACCTGGCCGAGCCGGAAGACGCCGGCCACGTGGCGCGCAAGCTGATCGCCTCGTTGGCCGAGCCGCTGCGCCGTGGCGAGACCACGTTGAAGGTCGGCGCCAGCGTCGGCATCGCGATGCTGGGCGATGCGCAGACCGATTTCGATTCACTGCTGCGCGCTGCCGACGCCGCCATGTACGCGGCCAAGGAAGCCGGACGCAACACCTACCAGTACTACAGCCAGGATGCCCTGGCCCGCATCCAGCGCAGGCTGGAGCTTGAGCACGCGCTGCACGGTGCGATCGAGCGCGAGGAGTTCAGCCTGGCCTATCAGCCGCTGCTGCATGCCCACCAGGGCGAGCCGCCGGCAATCGAAGCACTGCTGCGCTGGCATCGCCCCGGCATCGGCTATTGCAGCCCGGCCGAGTTCATTCCCATCGCCGAGAAATGCGGCGAGATCGTGCGCATCGGCGACTGGGTTCTGAACGAAGCCTGCCGCCAGGCAACGGCCTGGGACCGGGCAGGACTGCATTTCGACCGCATCGCGGTCAACGTGTCGGCGGTGCAGCTGCGCGACCGTGGCTTCGCCGAACGTGTGATCGAGATCTGCCATGCCCACGGCTGGCCGCCGCAGCGGCTGGAGCTGGAGCTGACCGAATCGGCGCTGATCCGTGACACCGACATCCTGCGCCACTGCTTCGACGTGCTCGAACGACACGGCGTGCCGCTGGCGGTGGACGACTTCGGTACCGGCTTCTCCAACCTCAACTACCTCAACCGCTTCCCGGTGGGTCGCCTGAAGATCGACCGCAGTTTCGTGCAGGGCATGCTGCACGACTCCGGCACGGCCGAAGTGACCCAGGCCATCGTGCACCTGGGCCACGCGCTGGGCATGAAGGTGGTGGCCGAGGGCGTGGAAACGCACCAGGAAGAAGACATGCTACGCCGCCAGGGCTGCGACGAAATCCAGGGTTACCTGTACTCGCGCCCGCTCAGCCCGCGCGACCTGGCGCAGTGGCTGCGTCAGCAGCGTCCGTTACCGATGCGCACCGACGCCAGCAGCGAAGCGGTGCTGGTGCGCTGACCACCCGACGCTGGTAGGTGCCGACCTTGGTCGGCACGAATGCCTGCGCTCGGCGTAACCCCACCCTCGTGGGCATGGATCTTGGTCGGCACCAATGCCTGCACATGCGACCCTCCACGCATGGCGTGGATCTACCTCGAAAATTCCGCCTTCAACTGCATGCGCAGCGTCTCGACAATGTCCGCATAGCGCCGCTTCTGGACCAGATAGCTGGCCAGGAACAGCGGCAGCACCACCAGCAGCGGCGCCACCATCGGGCGCATCGCCACCAGCGGCAACAGCAGCAGCGACAGGATCGCCACGAACCAGCTGCACAGGCCGATCACCCGCACCTCATGCCGTCGCGCGTTGAGCACGACGCGTCCTCGCATCACCGGGAAGTAGCGCAGGCCGAAGCTCGGCGCGAAGCTCTCGCGGAACGCCATGCTGCCGTCGGGTAGCGCATGGAATGCCAGGTGCAGCCATTTGTCCTGCGGCAGGTCACGTTCCAGGCTGCCCAGCGAGAGCCGGGCCTGCATGGCCGGTGACGCCGCGATGCGCTCATTGAACAGGGTGATGCCCCAGCTGAAATAGCCGGCCACCCAGGCCATCAAAAGGACGGTCTCGATCAACAGCACTGCGATGAGGGCGATGGCCATCGGTCTTCCATGAACGGGACCGGGGCATCATGCCATGTGGATGGCCGGCGCTAGCACTGCGGGTTCGAGTGCGAGCAACAAGTCACATGCCTTGCCGGATCGATTTGGCTCAATCCTCTTCCGCCAGATCGCTTAGGTCCAGGATCTGCGGGTTGACGCTGCTGGCTACGATGCTTCTGATCAGCCCCGGGCGGCGGCGAAGCGAGTAGGCGCGTATCGCATGGATGGGGCTGAATTCACACATGGGGTAGCGCGAGTGCCCCACGATGACAGGCCTGTTGAAGTTGACGTCCTTTGGGTCATCAAGTGGCAGGGTCCACTTCCCACCGTGTACCAGCCTGACGGTCTCTCCTAGATATCGGGCGAACACGACCCTCAGAGAGTCCCGCTCATCCTCAGACAGCGTGGCTGCCATCAAGTCATGGAGGTGTTCCAGCCTGTCGAGACTTTCGGGGCTGCTATCCAGTTCAATGCCATGCATTTGAGCCTGCGCAACCAGCCATTCTATCTGGCCGTCCATCAACACCAGGAATCGCTCAAATGCCTCGCGGGCTTCTTCCAGATTGAACGTCATGCAGAGGCCAGAGAGACAGGGGAGGAGTGGGCAGTGTGTCCTCTTCCCCTTCCTCAGGCTATGCAACAAATCCTAAAAGGCGACAGGCGAAGCAGAGATTGCAGATGTCGCGGCACCCATCCACGCATGGCGTGGATCTACTTCAGGGCTTCGCCATCCAACCCCAGGTCCCACGCCAACCCCAGCAGATCGTGGTCGTCCACAGCGGGGGCCGGGCGCGCATCCGCCAGCTGCTGCAGTTCGCGGATCTCCTCACGCGCCACCTCTTCCAGCTTTTGCAGCTGCTCACGCCCGCTCGCGTTGCGCGGGCGCTCGGTGTCGGTGAGGGCGGGCTGGGCGCGGATCAGGGTCATGGTGCGCGTACAGGATGCATCCAGCGGCGGGTTACAGGCAAAGGCCCCGGACGAACCGGGGCCTTGCGGGCTGCCGGCGAGGGCAGCGGACATCAGGATCAGAACAGCTCTACCGTGCCGGCACCCATGCTCTGCTGGGCAACCGGCTTGTGCGGCGGGCGTTCCCATTCGCTGCGCAGTTCGCGCAGGCGGTTGCCGGTGCGCTGCAGGGCCGTGGCGATCTCCTCGTCGAACACGCCGCCATTGCGGTGCAGCAGCTCCTGCAGGGCCACCGCTTCGCGGTTGATCGCGGTCAGACGGTCCAGGTGGGTGTGCACGCCGCCCAGCGCCTGGGTGGCGATGTCTTCGAACTGCAGGGCGCGCACGGCTTCAGCCACGCTGCCATCGATCGCGCGGGCGCACTCGGACACTTCGCGCATGCCGTCGCCGAGCGAGGCATTGATCTGCGCGACGTTGTCGAGCATTGCCGCCGCTTCCTGGCGCGCTTCGCGGGAACGGTCCATGTCACGCGAGGCCATGTGCGAGACCGTCTCGCGCACCTTGGCGATGGCGTCCTTGGAGCTGTGCGCCAGCTTGCGGATCTGCTCGTTGAAGGTGGTCGAGCGCTCGGACAGGTTGCGCACTTCGTCGGCGACCACCGCGAAGCCTCGGCCGGCTTCACCGGCACGCGCGGCTTCGATGGCGGCGTTCAGCGCCAGCAGGTTGGTCTGGTCGGCGATCGACTTGACGTCTTCCAGCAGCGCGAAGATGCCATCCAGGTGCTGTGCCATCTGGTCGATGTGCTGCACGGTGGTGCTGCTCTGGCCGCTCACCTGTTCCAGCGCTTCCACCAGCTGTTCCATGCGGTGGCTGGCGTGCTGGGCGAAACGGGCAACGTCGAGGCCGGCATTGCCTTCATCGCCGGCGCGGTCGACGATACGCGACAGGGCCTGGCTCTGCTGGCGCGACTTGCGGTTCATCGCATCGAAGCTGCCACCGAGGCTGGAGACCGCCTGGCGGATCAGGGCACGGGCGCGTTCCACTTCGCCGCGCGAACCCTCGATCTCGTTGCCGACGAAATTGCGCAGTTCGGTCAGCAGCTGGTCCTGCTCACGCAGGACACGGGCGTGTTCCGGGGAACGGTGTGCCTGAGCGCGGGTGGTCCACCACGCAAAGCCGAGCCAGCTCAGCGTCATCGTGGTCAGGATCGCCCATCGCAGGGCGGCCGGCCATTCGAATCCGATGGCGAAGGGGAGCAGCAGGGTCAGAGCCAGGGGGGCGGCCTGACAGATGAAAATGCTTGAGTACTTGGAAGTTCTCGGGAGGTGCACGGAGTATGTATCGGCCTTACCCCCTTTCTCTTTAACGTCGATGTGCCTGGAAGTGCATTCTGAATGCGCCGGATTTCCGGCGCCTGTGCGGTCTCGGGGTCGGATCCCTTTTCCATGGGAAAGGGCTCTGACCCCACACCCTCAGGCCAGCAGGCGGTCCACGGCCTCGATCATCGCCTTTCGCCCGAACAGGAAGTCCCAGTAGCTGCCGCCCAGCTGGCGCCACAGCACTGCCGAGCGCACCGCCGCCAACTGCAGGGCACGGATCTCGGCCACCACGCCGGCCTGGCCGAGGTAGTGCGGGTTGCCCTGTACCATCACCCGCGGCTTGAGGTGGCTGATGGTGTCCGCGTACAGGCTTCCCAGGCTGGCCAGCACATCCGGGTGGCCGCTGTCGCCCAGTTCGGTGGCCTGGCGCTGGGCACGCTCGATGCCCGAAGCAACCTTGTTCACGGTGGCGCCATCCTGAACGAAGCGGCGCTCCAGCTGCAGCACCGACAGCGCCAGCTTCGGCAGGATCGGATCCTGGCCCTGGTTGCGGAAGTAGTTGTGCAGCAGGCGCAGCCCGGCCTTCAGTGCATGGCGGTCACCGAACACCGCCTGCGGCGAGGACGCATCGACACGGAACACGCTGTCCACGGCGGTGCGCACGGCGGCGGCGTCGGAATGGCCGGTATCGGCGATGCGGCGTACCTGCTGCAGGGCCTGGGCAATGCCGGCCAGGGCCAGGACGCGGTCGTCGACAGTGAAACTCATGCAGCGATTACCTCAAAAGGGGGAGGGGGTGGTGCGCAGGCGCTGTTCCAGCGGCGCATCGGTGGCGGCGATCACCGCGCCACCCAGGCACACATCACCGTCATACAGCACCAGCGATTGACCGGGGGTAACGGCGCGCTGCGGGCGCGCGAAGGTGACCAGCACGCTGCCATCGTCCAGCACGTTGACCGTACACGGCTCATCGGGCTGTCGGTAGCGGGTCTGGGCGGTGCATTCGAAGCGCCGCGCGGGTGGCGAGCCCGCGATCCAATGCGCCGGCTCCGAGCGCAGGCGCTCGGACAGCATCCATGGGCTGTCGCGGTCCTGGTCGACGTACAGCACGTTGTTGGCCACATCCTTGCCGACCACGTACCACGGTGCGGCCGGGCGGCCGCGTACGCCGCCGATGTTCAGGCCCTCGCGCTGGCCCAGGGTGAAATAGAACACGCCCGGATGTTCGGCGATCACGCTGCCGTCGGCCGGGGCGAGGATCTGGCCGGGCCTGGCCGGCAGGTAGCGGCCGAGGAACTCGCGGAAATCCCGCTCGCCGATGAAGCAGATGCCGGTGGAGTCCTTCTTGGCATGGGTCGGCAGGCCGACGTCGCGCGCAATCCGGCGCAGGTCGGTCTTCTCCAGGTCGCCGATCGGGAACAGGGTGGCCGCCAGCTGCTCCTGGCCCAGCTGGTGCAGGAAGTAGCTCTGGTCCTTGGAACGGTCGGCGCCGCGCAGCAGCAGCCACTGGTGGCCGCGCTGGGTCACCCGCGCGTAGTGGCCGGTGGCGATGCGCTCGGCGCCCAGCTCGCGGGCGGCATCCAGGAAATGCTTGAACTTCACCTCGCGGTTGCACAGCACGTCCGGGTTCGGCGTGCGGCCAGCGGCGTATTCGGCCAGGAAGTGCTCGAACACGCCCTGCCAGTACTCACTGGAAAAGTCCCGGAAGTGGAACGGGATACCGAGCAGGCCGCATACGGCGACCGCATCGCGGCGGTCATCCTCGGCGCGGCAGTCACCGCTGCCGTCGTCGGCCCAGTTCTGCATGAACAGGCCGGCCACGGCCTCGCCCTGCTGGACCAGGCGCCAGGCGGCGACCGAAGAGTCGACACCACCCGAGACGCCCACCACCACGCGCGGCGTGCTCATGCGACCTCCCGGACCAGCGAAAGCGGATGGCGCTGGCCACCCAGGTAATCCGCCACCACCTGCCAGACCAGCGGGCTGCGCTGGCGCTCACCGGCAGCCTGCAGCTCGGCCGGGGTCAGCCACAGCGCGCGGTCGATGCCGGTATCCAGCGGTTGGGCCGGGTCGTGCGAGACCGGGCGCGCTGCGTAGCAGAAGCGCAGGAAGGCGGTGCCGTCGCCGGCAGTCCACTGGTAGCAGCCGATGAAATGGGTCAGCTGCACGGTCCAGCCGGTTTCCTCCCGGGTCTCGCGCAGGGCTGCCTCGGCCAGGCTTTCGCCTGGCTCGAGGTGGCCGGCCGGCTGGTTCAGCACCTGGCGGCCTTCAATGGTCTCTTCGACCAGCAGCACGCGGCCGCCGTCAACCACTACCGTGGCGACGGTGGCGTGCGGTGCCCAGCGCGGGTCCGGCGTGGCGTTCAACTCAGAACTCGTCCTTCTTGGTCAGCTCCAGCTCCATCGCGTCGGCGGTGCGGATGGCCGCATCGATGGCGTCGCTGAGCTGGTCCGGGGTGGCATCGGCGTCGATCTTGACCACGAACATGGCGGTGGTGTCCTGCTTCACCCAGCCGCCCATCTTGGCGTCCTGCGAATCTTCCAGCAGGCGGTTGGCCACGGCCACCGGGAACTGCTTGGTCTTGGCGTTGTAGGCCGGCGACCAGATCTCGCGGATGTTGTGGCTGCCGAAATCCTCCACCGCCGAGCGCACGTAGACCATCTGGGTGCGGTCACCCTCGACGTCGAAGACCATGCGGTAGTCGCCATCCTCGTCGACTTCGTAGGTATAGCCCAGCTTGTCCAGGTGGCGGGCCACGGACTTGTCGGCGCTGGTTGCGGCAGTGGCAGAGCCGGCAGCGGCCAGCGCGATCAGCAGGGCGGGAAGAAGGGTCCTTTTCATGAAGATCCTGTGAAACAGTGTTGGGAGAGGATGCAATTGTGACGGTGGGCGTGCGTGCCGTCCAATCTGCGGCGGGCCGACGCAGGCCTGCCCGAGCCCCTATAATGGACGGATGCCCCATGAGTCCTCCCCCGATTCCCAGCACGAGCACGGCGTTGCCGTAGAGCCCGCGCGCCCGGAAGTGGCGCCGCCGCCGTTCTACCAGGTGATGCTGCTCAACGACGACTACACCCCGATGGATTTCGTGGTGGATGTGCTGCAGCAGTTCTTCAGCATGGACCTGGACAAGGCCACCCAGGTGATGCTGCACGTCCACACCCGCGGCCGCGGCGTCTGCGGTGTCTTCACCCGTGAAGTGGCGGAGACCAAGGTTGCCCAGGTCAACGAGTACTCGCGGATGAACCAGCATCCGCTGCTGTGCACGATGGAAAAGGCCTGACCGGCTGGCGATTCTCGTCCGGGCACAACGATCCCGGACCCAGTGTGCCCACCAAGGCGGGCACCTACCGAAGCAGAGGCCTGCGGAGCCGAGCCTGCGCTCGGCTGCTTTTCGTTCAGATGTTCCGCATTCCCGGAAGCACAGTCGAGCATGGGCTCGGCTCTACAGGTCGAGATCACCCCGCCGCCAGCGCCTCCAGCGCCATCCGCGCCACGGCCTCGTCGACCTCGGCAGGGTCGCCATCATCCCTGAACCATACCGCCGACAGCCCCGCACTGGCCGCGATCCAGCGCAGCAGGCGCGTACGTTCCAGGCCGGCCAGCGCAGTGACCTGTTCCAGCCGTGCGGCAAACCGCTCGGGCCGCGTCGCAACGTGGATGCCCGGGCCGCAGAGATCCGGGTTGCTGAACAGCGTCGTGTAATCGAACGCACGGTCGCCCAGCAGCCGCTTCGGGTCGATCGCCAGCCAGCCGCGCGCGCCGAAATCCAGCACGTTGTCGTGGTGCAGGTCGCCGTGCAGCGGCCGGATCTCCTGTTCGTCACGCAGCAGCCCCTCCGCCAGTGATCTGCACTGTTCCAGCAGTGGCGGCAGCGCGGCCCTTGGCTGCAGCAGATCGGCGAACCATGTACGCAGGCAGACCAGTTCCGCTGGCGGCGCGCTCCGTGGCCGGTGCAGCCGTTGCAGGACCTGGCACAGGATCGTGGCGCAGGCCTCATCGTCGCCCTCGATCGAGCGTTGCCGCAGCGAGTCGCCGCCGGCACGTTCGATCAGGATCGCCGGCCCGGCGTGGGCCAGCAGGCGGGCAGCGCCATCGCCGTCCCACCAGCGCAGCAGGCGATGGCTGTTCTGCTCCTCCGCTTCGCTGCTGATCTTCAGCATCGCCGGCTCGCCGGCAGCGGTCAGCACCGGCCAGAGCCGGGCGTGAGGTGTTTCGATGGCCGGGCCATCACGCCGCAATCGCCAGCGGCTCAGGTAGGGTTCGCTCATGCCGATTGAGGTCTTCTGGAGTGAACGAAGATCAAGCGTTCTGCAGTGCTAACGCCATCTGAACGCAGCAATCCGCTAGGGTGATGGAAATCGCGTAGTCAGGCCGCATATTGTTCCCATCTGCCGCCGGAGTAATCCATGTTCAGCAAAGACCTCGAACACACCATCGGCCAGTGCTACAAGCGCGCCCGTGAGGCCCGGCATGAGTTCATGACGGTCGAACACCTGCTGTTGGCACTGCTCGACAACCCGTCCGCCCAGGCCGTCCTGAAAGCCTGTGGTGCCGACGCCGAACGCCTGCGCCAGGAGCTGGAGCAGGCCATCGAGGCCTCGGTGTCACGCCTGGCCGAAGATGACGGCCGTGACACCCAGCCGACCCTGGGCTTCCAGCGGGTGCTGCAGCGGGCCGTGTACCACGTGCAGTCCTCGGGCAAGAAGGAGGTCACCGGCGCCAACGTGCTGGTCGCCATCTTCGGCGAAAAGGACTCCCACGCCGTCTACTACCTCAACCAGCAGGACGTGACCCGGCTGGATGTGGTCAATTACCTGTCCCACGGCATCGCCAAGCTGGGCGAGGAAGGCGAGCAGCCGTCCTCCTCCTCCGACGGCGAGGGCCGCATGGAAGGCGGGGAGGGCGAGCCGAAGGGTGATGCCCTGACCGAGTTCGCCAGCAACCTCAACGAACAGGCCCGGTCCGGCCGCATCGATCCCCTGGTCGGTCGTGGCGACGAGATCGAGCGCACCATCCAGGTCCTGTGCCGCCGCCGCAAGAACAACCCGCTGTACGTGGGCGAGGCCGGCGTGGGCAAGACCGCCATCGCCGAGGGCCTGGCCCGCCGCATCGTCGAGGGCTCGGTACCCGACGTGCTGGCCGACGCGGTGATCTACTCGCTCGACCTAGGTGCGCTGGTGGCCGGCACCAAGTACCGCGGCGACTTCGAGAAGCGGCTGAAGGGTGTGTTGACCGCGCTGAAGAAGGTGCCCAACGCAGTGCTGTTCATCGACGAGATCCACACCATCATCGGCGCCGGCTCGGCTTCGGGCGGCACCATGGATGCGTCCAACCTGATCAAGCCGGCGCTGGCCTCCGGCGAGCTGCGCTGCATCGGTTCAACCACTTTCCAGGAATACCGCGGCATCTTCGAGAAGGACCGGGCGCTGGCCCGCCGTTTCCAGAAGATCGATATCGTCGAGCCTACCGTGGGCGAGACCTACGAGATCCTGCAGGGCCTGAAGTCCAAGTACGAGCTGCACCACAGCGTGACCTATTCGGATGAAGCGCTGCAGGCTGCGGTGGACTTGTCGGTGAAGCACATCGGCGACCGCCTGCTGCCGGACAAGGCCAGCGACGTGATCGACGAGGCCGGTGCCCGCCAGCGCCTGCTGCCGGAAGGCCAGCGCAAGGAGCTGATCGACGTCGAGGAAGTGGAGGCGATCGTGGCCAAGATGGCGCGCATCCCGACCAAGCAGGTCAGTGCCACCGACAAGGATGTGCTGCAGCACCTGGAGCGCAACCTGAAGATGGTGATCTTCGGGCAGGATCCGGCCATCGAGACGCTGTCCTCGGCAATCAAGCTGGCCCGCTCGGGCCTGGGCAACCCGGAGAAGCCGATCGGCAACTTCCTGTTCGCCGGCCCGACCGGTGTCGGCAAGACCGAGGTGACCAAGCAGCTGGCGCTGCAGCTGGGCATCGAGCTGGTCCGCTTCGACATGTCCGAGTACATGGAGCCGCATTCGATCAGCCGCCTGATCGGTGCCCCTCCGGGCTACGTCGGGTTCGACCAAGGTGGCCTGCTGACCGAGAAGATCGTCAAGACGCCGCACTGCGTGCTGCTGCTGGACGAAATCGAGAAGGCGCACCCGGACATCTTCAACATCCTGTTGCAGGTGATGGACCGCGGCGTGCTGACCGATACCAACGGTCGTGAGGCCAACTTCAAGAACGTGGTGCTGGTGATGACCACCAATGCCGGCGCGGCGCAGGCCTCGCGGCGCTCGATCGGCTTCACCAAGCAGGACCACGCCACCGACGCGATGGAGACCATCCGCCGCAGCTTCACCCCGGAATTCCGCAACCGCCTCGATGCGGTGGTGCAGTTCCAGGCGCTGGGCTTCGAGCACATCCTGCGCGTGGTCGACAAGTTCCTGATCGAGCTGGAGATGCTGCTGCAGGACAAGCACGTCAGCCTTTCGGCCACGCCAACCGCGCGCGACTGGCTGGCACACCACGGCTTCGACCCGCTGATGGGTGCGCGTCCGATGGCCCGGGTGATCCAGGACAGGATCAAGCGTCCGCTGGCCGACGAGCTGCTGTTCGGCAAGCTGGTCAACGGCGGCAAGGTGAGCATCGATGTGCGCGACGACGAGCTGGTGGTCGAAACCCAGGCCGAACCGGAGCGCCTGCTGCCGGTCACCGTGGAATGAACTGACCCCCCGGCCGGTTTCGGCGGACCTGAAATGACAAGGGCGGCTTCGGCCGCCCTTGTTGTACGCGACGTCAGCGGCTGCGCTGGCGGGCTTTCTTCTTGAAGGTTGCCTCGTCAACTGGTTCGATCTGCGACACGATGCAGCGGCTGGAATCGGTGTTCAGCTGGCTGCGGCCGGCAGCGCACAGCAGGCCCTGCTGGCCGTCCGTGGCGAAGCTCAGTTTCCGCGAGTAGCCTGCCGCCGAGCAGTCGTCCTGGAAATGCACGAGGTAGTGGTCCTGGCCATTGCGCAGCAGGATGTTGCGCGAGGCGCCGGCGCGCACCAGTTGCTGGTCGCTGCCCAGTTGGATGCAGTCAGCGGCGTTCGCCGCAGCGGGGGCATCGGCGGCGTGCGCAGGCAGCGCGCTGGCGGACACGGCAAGGGCGACGAGCAGAGCGGTCAGCGGGAGCATGTTCATGGCAGGGCAGGGGGGGGGGCGGTCCGGACTGGACCGGGTCCCACGATGCTGCTACGGATGCAGATGCGAATCTGCCGCAAGCAGGGCTGACCGACGTCACGGTGAGTTCGGTCACGATGACCTCCGGCAGGGCCGGATTGCAGGCATGACAAAAGGCCAGCAACCAGGGCTGGCCTTGTCGAAGTGGCGCAGCGCGCCGACCGCTTACTTCATGCGGTAGGTGATACGACCCTTGGTCAGGTCGTACGGGGTCATTTCAACCTTGACCCGGTCACCGGTGAGGATGCGGATGTAGTTCTTGCGCATGCGGCCGGAGATGTGGGCGATGATTTCGTGCCCATTTTCCAGACGAACGCGGAAAGTGGTGTTCGGCAGCGTCTCGCTGACGGTGCCCTCGAACTCGATGGAATCGTCTTTCGACATGTAGTCCTGTGCGGTTCAGAAAACGGCCACGCTGGGCCTAAGGCGCGGTATTTTACGCGTGACCGGCCCAGCTTGCAAAGTTTGTGTTAACCGCCGGCCAAATGCCGGGCTGGCAAGCGTCCGACGGCCTGTGTCCACGAGCCTTCACGGCCGTCATGGCGCACGGCCTGGCGCACGTGCTGCAGGAATTCCGAGCGCGGCAGGTGTTCGGCGCCCATCCGCAGCAGGTGCGGATTTTCCACCTGGGCGTCGATCAGCTCCCAGCCCCAGCCGTGAATCGTGGACGCCAGTGCCGCCAGCGCGATCTTGGAACCCCCGCTGGCGCCGCTGAACATGCTCTCGCCGAAGAACATCGACCCGATGGCCACCCCGTAGATGCCGCCGACCAGCGACTGACGGTCCCAGACTTCGAACGAATGGGCGAAGCCGAGGTCGTGCAACTGGCTGTAGGCCTCGACCATCGCCGGGCTGATCCAGGTGCCGTCCTGGCCGGGCCGAGGTGCCGCCGCACAGGCGCGCATCACCTGGCTGAAGGCGGTGTCGGCGGTGACCTCCCACTTGGTGCCGCGCAGGTGGCGGCGGAAGCGGCTGGACAGGTGCACGCCATCGGTGCGGAACACCATTCGCGGATCAGGCGACCACCACAGGATCGGCTCGCCCTCGCTGAACCACGGAAAGATGCCGCCGGCGTAGGCGTTGAGCAGGCGCGCTGGATGCAGGTCACCACCCACCGCGAGCAGGCCGTCGGGCTGGTGCAGGGCGGTCTCGGCCGGAGGGAAGGGCGCGTCCGGCGCATCGGCCAGGCGCCAGGGCAGCTGACGGGTCATGCCGGCATTGTAGTCGTCGCGGCCCCGCGCGAATGCCGCGGTAGATGCCAACCCTGGTTGGCTGGTCACCCGTCCGCGCGAAATGGGCTGTGCCCCAGCAGCTCCTGCCGGTACCGCCGCACATCGCGCCGCTCCTGCCGGCACCACTCCTGCAACGCCTCGGCGAAATCCGCGTCGGCCACCCAATGCCGACTGCGCACCAGTGCTGGCAGGAAGCCGCGCGCCAGTTTGTGCTCGCCCTGGGCGCCCGGCTCGAAACGGCTCAGGCCTTCGCGCAGGCAGTATTCGATGCCCTGGTAGTAGCAGGCTTCGAAATGCAGGCCGGGCAATGTGGCGCCGCCCCAGTAGCGACCGTACAGCGCGTCACCACCGCGCAGGCAAAGTGCGCCGGCAATCGGCTGGCCTTCCTGCTCGGCCAGGAACAGCACCAGCCCGCGTCCCAATGAAATGGCCAGATGGCGCAGGAAGGCCTCGGTCAGCGCCGGCGCATTGCCGTACTCAAGGAAGGTCTGCAGGTAGAAGCGGTACATCGCCTGCAGGTCGGCGCGGCCGGCTTCATCGCCGTGTACCACGCGGAAGCTGATGCCCTGGCGGGTGACCTTGGCCCGTTCCTGGCGGATGTTCTTCCGATGCTTGTGGTTCATCGCACCGAGGAACTGCTCGAATGTCGCCCAGTCACCCGGGTTCTGCCACTGGAACTGCACGTCCTCGCGCAGCAGCCAGTCCTCGCCGAACAGGGCCTCGTCCACTGCGGTGTGGAAGTTGATATGGGCCGATGACACCTCCAGTGCTGGCAGTGCGTCGCGCAACGCCGACAGCAGCGTGGTGCGCTCTGAATCGTGACGGGCCAGCAGGCGCGGCCCGGTGACCGGCGAGTACGGCACCGCGCCCAGCCACTTCGGGTAGTAGTCGCGGCCATGCCGGGCATAGGCGTTGGCCCAGGCATGGTCGAACACGAATTCGCCGTGGGAGTTGGTCTTCAGGTAGCCCGGAATGGCGCCGATCAGGCGCTCGCCCTCCCAAAGCGTGAAGTGCCGGGGTTGCCAGCCCCAGTCCTCGCGCAGGCAGCCGTGCTGTTCCAGGCCTGAGAGGAAGGCGTGGCTGACGAACGGATTCTGGCCGTCGTGCAGGGCGTCCCAGTCGGTGGCGGGAATGGACTGCAGGGAGTCGAGGAAGCGGGCGGAGGGCATGGTTGGCAAGGATAGGCCAGGTGGATCGCGAACGGTGCTGGCGGGGCTGGGTTGGTTTGTTCTGGTTACGGATGAGGAAAGTTTGAAGTCTCCATCCATGTGCGCTGGGTGCGGAATCGCGGGCGCATGGGTCGGCAGGGTGGCGGGGCGCTGCATGACTGGCGCGCATCCAACCAGTTGGAGAAATGAACAATGAAGGGATTGAAGCTTGCAACTGCCGTGGTCGCGTGCGGCCTGATCTTTGCGTTTCCTGTTTTGGCTTTTGGAGATCAGCCAGCAGAAGTGCTTGAGGATCCGGGTGCCTACGCGGAGGTGGTTGCGCTGTTGGAGCGTGAAGTTGGGAGCCAGTTGACGCGTCATTTGCAGGAGAGGGGTGAGCTGCGACACGTCAGCGTCAGCATCCGTCTCAATGCGAAGGCAAGATCAATGGTGATCAGCTTTGGGCCTGGATATCTTCCTGGCCCCGATCGGGGTTATGACGAGCTCTTCCTGATTCCGATGGCGTCCTCGTTGAGGTTCTATGCCGAAAAGTCAGGACTGATTGTGAACGACATTGATTTCCTATTCGACGGAAAAACTCTTGAGGAGTACTACCCGGAGGATCTCGCCGTTCCGCCGCAGGCGCGGGCGAGATCGACGCATACCTCAGCTTTGGTATCAGCAAGCCATGGCTACATCAGCTTGCATCCCAGTAGAGAATGGAAGTTTGAGCGGCCGGCGCCTCTGGGCATTCAGGAAGACACGCTGAGTCCACTGTTTGGCGACGAACTGCAAGGATTGATCGAACAACGTAGCGGCTTGACGGTGCACCGGGCACGGAGCCGCTCCACGGAACTCCATCCGGAGTCCGGGAAGCCATGGGAGCACATGTCATCCCGCTACCACCTGAAGGCTCTTTTCCCCGAACGCACCGACATGTGGAATGAGTTTCCGAACAGCCCAGAGTCTGCTCGCGAAAAGGAAGAGGACATACGGGCTCGCCCCAACTACGCAAACCATCTGGGTGTGGATGTGATGCTGAGCCTGCACACCAATGGCAGCGATTCAGCCAGTCTGCGTGGAACCGAGGTCTACTATCATCAGGACAAACCGCAGGACAAGGCGCTAGCGGATAGCATCCTCTGTGGGATGCGTGAAATCATCCGAGCGCAACCGGGCTATCGGCATTTCCCGATTCGCGAGAGTTCGACCTCGGCCAGGCACGGCGAGAACCGCATTGGGAAGATGCCCTCGGTGATCATCGAAACCGCCTATCACTCCAATCCTGATGATGTGGCTGCCTTGCAGGACCCCGTCTTTCGCTCGGCGTCCATGAAAGGGGTGGAGAAAGGCTATCGCCTGTGGGCACAGGGCAAGGCTTGTGAGCCTTTGATGCTCCACCCCATTCCCGATGTCGAGGTTCCGCTGCAGGCGGTGCACGAGCTGACAGTGGGTTTTGCGGGCAATCCCCAGTACCCCCTGGAACTTGAAGTGGTCGTGGCAGATTGTGACCGGCCCGGATACTGCACGCCGTGGAAGGGCCGCTTTGAGGATCCGGATGCGCCGGTGAAGTTCGGAGTGAGCTGCTCCTCTACGGAGCCCGGCTCAGTCCGCTGGAATGTCCTGATGCGCGATGCGGACGATGTCGTCGCGGCGCCGGTGGCGTTCACCCAGTCCTGTGTCCGGGCCTGAGTGGTGCCTGGAGCGGGTAGTGGGGTTGCGAAAACGGGCGCTTGCGCGCCCGTTTTCCTAAGTCGAGCATGGCTCGACTCTACAAACCGCCGGTCAGCTGGCCTTCCCCTGCGCGTCCAGGTAGCGCTCGGCGTCCAGCGCGGCCATGCAGCCGAAGCCGGCCGAGGTGATCGCCTGGCGGTAGTGCTGGTCGGCTACGTCGCCGGCGGCGAACACGCCTTCCACCGAGGTCTGGGTGGCGTTGCCGCCCAGGCCCGAGCGGATTTCCAGGTAGCCGTTGTTCATCGCCAGCTGGCCGTCGAACAGGGTCGTGTTCGGATGGTGGCCGATGGCCACGAAGAAGCCGTGGGCGTCGATGTCGCGGGTGCTGCCGTCCAAGGTGGACTTTACGCGCACGCCAGTCACGCCGGCATCGTTGCCCAGCACTTCCTCCACCTGGTGGTGCCAGACGGTCTCGATCTTGCCTTCGGCCACCTTCCTGAACAGCTTGTCCTGCATGATCTTTTCCGCCTTCAGGGTGTCGCGGCGGTGGACCAGGTAGACCTTGCGGGCGATGTTGGACAGGTACAGCGCCTCTTCCACGGCGGTATTGCCGCCGCCGACCACGACCACGTCCTGGTCGCGGTAGAAGAAGCCGTCACAGGTGGCGCAGGCGGAGACGCCGCGGCCCTTGAAGGTCTCTTCGGTCGGGATGCCCAAGTACTTGGCGGTGGCGCCAGTGGCGATGATCAGCGCGTCGCAGGTGTACTCGTGGCTGTCGCCGATCAGCTTGAACGGGCGCTGCGACAGGTCGGCGGTGTGGATATGGTCGAAGATGACCTCGGTTTCGAAGCGCTCGGCGTGCGCCTGCATGCGCGCCATCAGGTCCGGGCCCATCAGGCCGTGGGCGTCACCCGGCCAGTTGTCCACCTCGGTGGTGGTCATCAGCTGGCCACCCTGCTGCAGGCCGGTGATGACGACCGGCTTCAGGTTGGCACGGGCGGCGTAGACGGCGGCGGTCCAGCCGGCCGGTCCGGAACCGAGGATGACGAGGCGCTGGTGGCGGGAGGGCAGGCTGGTGCTCATATAAACTCGCGAAAAGGTAGATGGGGCAAGGCGCTGGCGACGTTTGCGCAGCATCCTCGGCAGGTCATAGAGTGGCGGCTGGGGCAGGGCGATTCAAGCCGATGAACAGAACGCCGTCATCCAACGGTGGTTCCGGGCCTCGGATTGCCCTGTCGGGCGTCGCATAACTGAAAACTGACGCCGTCTCATTTATTATCAATCACTAACAGCGCATTCCAAAGGTATGGTCTAAGGTGGCGAAGCAGGTCCCCGAACGCTCCAAGTCCGACGACAGCAAGGCGTCACGTCGCACGGCCGCGGCGGCGACGACCGACAATCCACGCCGCCAGCGCCTCTGGCGCGATCTGGGCCTGATCGCCATCGCGCCGGCCCTGCTGTACCTGGCGGCCAGTCTGTTCACCTATTCAGCCACGGATCCGGGCTGGTCGCATACCGGCAGCGTGGTCGCGCCGGTGCACAACCTGGGTGGCCGCGCCGGGGCCTGGATTGCCGACGTGCTGCTGCAGCTGTTCGGCTACATCGCTTTCCTGCTGCCGGTGGTGCTCGGCGCACTGGCGTGGATCGCCATGTTCGGCCTCAAGCGCGAGAGCAAGGGCGAGAACGATCTGGACCCGGCGCTGCGCCTGGTCGGCCTGGTCGGTTTCCTGATCGCCGGCACCGGCTTCCTGCATGTGCGCCTGTTCAGTGGCGATGTCGCCAGTGCCGGCGGCATCCTCGGCAAGCTGGTGGGTAATTCGCTCACGGTGGGCTTCGGCGCGCTGGGGGCGAACCTGTTCGTGCTGGTATTGCTGCTGGCCTCGATCACCCTGGCCACCGGGCTGTCCTGGTTCACGGTGATGGAGAAGATCGGCCGTGGCGTGATGTCGCTGGCGCCACTGCTGGAACGCAAGAAGGAAGAAGTCACCGAGTGGAAGCAGACCCGGGTGATGCGCGAGGAGCGCCAGGAAGTGCGCAAGGCCGACGCCGAAGTGCGCGCCAAGCGCGAGCCGGTAAAGATCGAACCGCGCCCTGAGCCGGTGATCGAGAAGAGTGATCGTGCCAAGCGCGATACCCAGATTCCGATGTTCCGTGGCGTCAACGGCGATGGTTCCGACCTGCCGCCGCTGGCGCTGCTGGATGATCCCAAGCCGCAGCCGAAGGGCTACGACGAAGAAACGCTGGAAACGCTGTCGCGGCAGATCGAGTTCAAGCTGAAGGACTTCCGCATCGATGCGCAGGTGGTCGGCGCCAACCCTGGCCCGGTCATCACCCGCTTCGAGATCGAGCCGGCACCGGGCATCAAGGTCAGCCAGATCAGTTCGCTGGACAAGGACATCGCGCGCGGCCTGTCGGTGAAGTCGGTGCGCGTGGTCGACGTCATCCCGGGCAAGTCGGTCATCGGCCTGGAAATTCCCAACGTCACCCGCGAGATGATCTTCCTGTCCGAGCTGCTGCGCTCGAAGGAATATGACAAATCGGCCAGCGTGCTGACCCTGGCGCTGGGCAAGGACATCGCCGGCCGCCCGACCGTGGCCGACCTGGCGCGCATGCCGCACCTGCTGGTGGCCGGTACGACCGGTTCGGGCAAGTCGGTGGCGGTCAACGCGATGGTGTTGAGCCTGCTGTTCAAGGCCTCGCCGAAAGACCTGCGGATGCTGATGATCGACCCGAAGATGCTCGAGCTGAGCGTCTACCAGGGCATTCCGCACCTGCTGGCGCCGGTGGTTACCGACATGAAGGAGGCCGCCAACGGCCTGCGCTGGTGCGTGGCCGAGATGGAGCGCCGCTACAAGCTGATGAGCGCGGTGGGTGTGCGCAACCTGGCTGGCTTCAACAAGAAGGTGAAGGAAGCCCAGGACGCCGGCCAGCCGCTGATGGATCCGCTGTTCAAGCCGAACCCGGAGCTGGGCGAGGCGCCGCGTCCGCTGGAAACGCTGCCGTTCATCGTCATCTTCATCGACGAATTCGCCGACATGATGATGATCGTCGGCAAGAAGGTGGAAGAGCTGATCGCGCGCCTGGCACAGAAGGCGCGTGCGGCTGGCATCCACCTGATCCTGGCCACGCAGCGCCCGTCGGTGGATGTGATCACCGGCCTGATCAAGGCCAACATCCCGACCCGCATCGCCTTCCAGGTCAGCTCCAAGATCGACTCGCGCACCATCCTCGACCAGTCCGGCGCGGAGACCCTGCTCGGCCACGGCGACATGCTGTATCTGCCGCCGGGTACTGCGCTGCCCGAGCGCGTGCATGGTGCGTTCGTGTCCGACGACGAAGTGCACCGCGTGGTCGAGCACCTCAAGGCGATGGGCCCGGCCGACTATGTCGACGGCGTGCTGGACGAAGTGCAGACGATGGGCGACGGCGTGGTCGTCGGCGCCACCGGCCTGCCCGAGAACAGCTCCGCTGGCGACGAGTCCGACCCGTTGTATGACGAAGCACTGCGGGTGGTCACCGAGACCCGCCGTGCCTCGATTTCCGGCGTGCAGCGCCGGCTGAAGATCGGCTACAACCGTGCAGCGCGACTGATCGAGGCCATGGAAGCGGCCGGCGTGGTCAGCCCGCCCGAGCACAACGGCGACCGCACGGTGCTGGCACCGCCGCCGCCGAGGTAAGACCCGACGTATCCCCCACGACGTCCAAGGAACCGACGCATGCTTCACCCCGTACCAAGCGCGCTGGCGCTGGCGCTGGCAGCCCTGATGGCTGCCGGCCCGGCACTGGCAGAAACCGCCACCTCCGCGCCCGCCACGGCGCCGCCATCCACCAGCGGCGATACCGAAGCCAGCAATAATTTCAGCATTGTCCGTTACCGCGCCGACTACCAGGTGCGGCCCGATGCGGGCAATGTGCAGACCGAAACCTACGAAGTCCTGCTCAAGACCAAGGCCTCCGTCGAGCAGTTCAGCCAGGTGCGGCTGAGCTACAGCGAGAAGATGGAAACGCTGGAAGTGCTCGGCGCCTACACCATCACTGCCGACGGCCAGCGCCGCGACGTTCCGGCCGACCGTATCTACACGCAGGAGAGCTACTCCAGCGCTTCGGCGGCGATGTATGCCGACCGCAAGGTGCGGGTGATCGTGTTCCCGAACCTGGCCCCGGGCACGCGCCTGTACTACCAGGTGCGCCGCACCCAGGCCACGCCGTACTTCCCGGGCTATTTCGGCCTGTGGGAGACCTTCAACGTCTTCACCGAGTACGAGGACGCCGAGGTCACCCTGAGTGCGCCGGCCAACCTGCCGATGTTCGTCGACAGCCGCGGCGTGCAGGGCAGTGACCGGCCGACCGTGAAGAATGGCCAGGCGCAATGGCGCTGGCGCTACCAGCGCCGCGAGGCGATGCCGGCGCAGAACTGGTCGGCGGCGGGCTGGGAGTTCGGCCCGAACATCATGGCCAGCACGTATCGTGACTGGTCGCAGATGGGGCGCGCCTACCAGCTCAAGGCGGGCCCGGCGGCCGAGGTGACCCCGGCGCTGCAGGCGCGCGCTGATGAGATCACCGCCGGCATCAGCGACCGCCGCGAACAGGCTGATGCGCTGTATCGCTGGGTCGCGCAGAATATCCGCTATGTGGCGGTGTACCTGGGCAACGGCGGCCTGGAGCCGAACAGCGCGCAGAGCATCCTCGACAATCACTATGGTGACTGCAAGGACCACGTGACGATCCTCGAGGCGCTGCTGGCGGCCAAGGGTATCGCCAGCTCGCCGGTGCTGATCGGTGCGGGGGGCGGCCCGACGCTGCCGAAGATTCCGGTGCTGGGCCGCTTCAACCACGCCATCACCTATATCCCCGAGTTTGATCTTTACCTGGATTCGACCACCGCGTGGGCACGCTTCGGGCAGCTGCCGGAAGGTGACCTGGGTGCGCCGGTGATGCGTACCCGGGACGCTACGCTGGCGCGTACCCCGGCCAATACGCCGGAGCGCAATGCGACGTCGATGGAAGTGCGTTTTACGTTTGATGCCAACGGCAACCTGCGCGGCGAAACGATTCCGAAGCTGGGCGAGAACGCCGAGATCGGCATGCGCGCGCAGTTCTCACAGCTCAACGCGCAGAACCGTGCGCGCGCTGAAGAGCAGATCATGGCCTCGTCCGGTTTCGATGGGCGAGGGCAGCTGCAGATCCAGGGCGTGCCGGTCGACCTGACCCGGCCCTTCGGCTATCGCATGGCGTTCCAGGCCGAGGACTACGCCGATTTCAGCGTGGCCGGCGGCATGGCCGTGCCGGATCCGCCGGGCGGCGAGTCGGTGCGTGGCTTGTACGCCACCGCCTCGGCGCAGGCCAACGAGACGCCGTTCTACTGCAATGCCAGCCTGCGCGAGGAAACCTATCGCCTGCAGTTCCCGGCCAATGCGCCGATCATCGCCATCCCGGCCAGCCAGCGTTTCGCCAACGCCGCCGGCGAGTACCGCGTGGACTGGAGCCGCGAGGGCCAGGACGTGATCGTGCACCACCGCTTGCGGCAGAACGCGGTGCGTGGGCCGGAGGCGCTGTGCCAGCCGCAGGACTACCCCGCGTTCCGCGCGCTGTACCGCGAAGTGCGTCGCGGCTTCCGCGGCCAGGTGCTGTACGGCAAGCTGCCGGCATCTGGCGGCTGAATCGCCGATGGACGTTCAGGGCGGCATAATGTCGCCCTGATCGGCCATTCATCTTTCTCCGGGCACACTGGCAACCACCTTTCCTGGCGCCCGCGCCCACAGGATTTCCGCATGAACTTCCGCTTCCGCCGTTTCCTTGCCACCACCACGCTGGCCGTGGCCTGCGCCGCCGCCGGCAGTGCCTGGGCTGGCGCCCGCGATGACCTGAAGACCTTCACCAGTGGCCTGAAGGGCCTGGACGGACAGTTCAGCCAGCAGGTGTTCGACAGCCGCGGCAAGGTGAAGGAATCGACCAGTGGCCGCGTGGCCCTGTCGGCGCCGCGCCTGTTCCGCTGGGAATACGTGCGCCCGCACGAACAGCTGATCGTGGCCGACGGTAAAAAAGTCTGGATGTACGAGCCGGACCTGGAGCAGGCCACCGTGCGCGAGCAGGGCAAGGAAGAGCAGAACAGCCCGCTGACCGCGCTGATCAACCCGGCGCTGCTGGAACAGCAGTACGACGTCAGCGAAGAGGCCGCGCAGCGCGATGGCCTGCAGTGGCTGTCGCTGTCGCCGAAGCGCGAGACCGAGGCCAGCTTCCAGTACGCCGCGCTGGGCTTCAATGCCCAGGGCCTGGCCAAGATGGAAATCACCGATGCGGTTGGCCAGCGCACCGTGATCAGCTTCAGCGGCTGGAAGCGCAACCCGGGCTTCGCGGCTGGCACCTTCAGCTTTACGCCGCCGAAGGGCACCGACGTTATCGGTAATTGATCGGGGATGCCGGGCATGGCCCGGCGCTGCCTGCTCCGGTGGGTGTCAACTGGCACCGCCTTGGTGGGTGTCAACCTTGGTTGACGCAATTTTGATC